>Ga0137306_100689_pt1 | contig 42840 bp, 35 predicted proteins | sample Inofroosms_March_FD_97187 | JGI IMG/M metagenome (GOLD analysis project Ga0137306, IMG submission 97187) | Mouse cecal microbial communities from Vienna, Austria - N-Acetylneuraminic and N-Acetylglucosamine D2O microcosms_March | ecosystem: Host-associated > Mammals > Digestive system > Large...
AATCATGTAAATTTTGAGATGCACATCTATCCGTCCGGTTGCCATGGTCTTTCGTTGGCGGCAGAGGAAACTGCCGGCTCCCGGGATTATTTTTTGGAACCGGGTTGTCAAAGCTGGGTTTTGCTGGTACAATCGTGGATTGAGAATCAGCGATGGAAGAAACAGCAGCACACGAGTGTGCCTGGATAAAAAGGAGGAAATTGACCTTTGCCAAATATTAACGAAGAGATCAGAAAACGAAGAACTTTTGCGATTATTTCCCATCCGGATGCCGGTAAGACGACATTAACGGAGAAATTTTTGTTGTATGGAGGCGCTATCAACTTAGCAGGGACGGTCAAAGGAAGAAAAGCGGCTAAATATGCAGTCTCGGACTGGATGGAGATCGAGAAGGAAAGAGGAATTTCAGTTACCTCGTCAGTGATGCAGTTTGAGTACGGCGGATTTTGCATCAACATTTTGGATACGCCGGGACATCAAGATTTGTCGGAGGATACTTACCGGACACTGATGGCGGCAGACAGTGCGGTGATGGTGATAGACGGTTCAAAGGGGGTTGAGGCGCAGACGATCAAGCTCTTTCAAGTCTGTGTCATGCGGGGAATTCCCATTTTTACTTTTATCAACAAGATGGATCGAGAAGCCAGAGATCCGTTTGAGCTGTTGGATGAGATAGAAAATGTGCTGGGAATCCGTACCTGCCCGATCAACTGGCCGATCGGTTGCGGAAAGAATTTCAAAGGAGTATATGATCGCAATACCAAAAAAATCACCACCTTTACAGCGGCGATGGGGGGACAGAAGGAGGTGGCTTTTGAGACCTTTGATCTGGAAGGAACGGAAGTAAAGACCGTGATTGGAAGCGATTATCATCAGCAATTGCAAGATGAGATCGAGTTGCTGGATGGAGCCAGCGATGCGTTTGATCTAGAGCGGGTCAGTCGTGGAAATTTATCGCCGGTATTTTTTGGGTCGGCACTGACAAATTTTGGTGTGGAAACGTTTCTGCAGCATTTTTTGCAGATGACAACCGCGCCGTTAGCCAGAAAGACGAAAACGGGAGAAGTCGATCCCTTCAAAGAGGATTTTTCGGCGTTTGTCTTTAAGATTCAGGCGAACATGAACAAAGCGCATCGGGATCGGATTGCGTTTATGAGGATTGTATCGGGCAAGTTTGAAGCCGGTATGGAAGTGAATCATATCCAGGGGGGCAAAAAGCTGCGTTTGTCTCAGCCGCAGCAAATGATGGCACAAGATCGGAAGATTGTAGAGGAAGCCTATGCGGGAGATATTATCGGCGTGTTTGATCCAGGGATTTTTTCTATTGGAGATACGTTATGTCTTTCCAATGAGAAATTTGAGTTTGAAGGGATTCCGACCTTTGCTCCAGAACATTTCGCCAGAGTACGACAGATGGATACCATGAAACGGAAACAGTTTTTAAAAGGAGTAAGTCAGATCGCTCAGGAGGGGGCGATTCAGATATTCCAGGAATTCAATACCGGGATGGAAGAGATTCTTGTCGGAGTGGTGGGTGAGTTGCAGTTTGAGGTGCTGACTTACCGGCTAGAGAATGAGTATAATGTGGAGGTAAAACTGGAGAAGCTGCCGTATGAGTACATTCGCTGGATTGGCAATAAAGAAGAGGTAGATGTGGAGAAGATTCAGGGCACCTCGGATATGAAGCGGATCAAAGATTTGAAGGATAATCCGCTATTGTTGTTTGTGAATAGCTGGAGTGTAGGGATGGTACTGGAGCGAAATCCGGGACTGGTGTTGGAGAACTTTGGGAGAAACTAAAAGAGACGGAGATAGAAGAAAGGAAGATTGCTATGAGCAAGATTGATGTAGTGAGAGCGGCGATGATGGAGGCGATGAAAGCGAAGGATAAGCCGAGAAAGGATGCGCTTTCGATGTTGCTTTCAGCTCTTAAGAATGCGCAGATCGATAAACGGGAAGATCTGACGGAGGAAGAGGAGAATGCCATCGTGAAAAAGGAGATTCGTCAGACACAGGAAACGTATGATACAGCGCCTGCAGATCGGGAGGATATCCGTTCAGAGGCGGCCGCTCGGATTGCCGTGTATAAGGAATTTGCTCCAGAAGATATGAATGTAGAGCAGATTCGGGAGGTGATTGCCGGAGTACTGACAGAGCTTGGGATCGGGACGCCAACGAATGCAGATAAAGGAAAGATCATGAAGGTGCTGATGCCAAAGGTTAAGGGGAAGGCAGACGGCAAACTGGTGAATGAGACATTGGCGGGGATGATGGGCAAGTAAAAAATGTCTGGACAAAGCGATAAGGTATTTATAATAATATTAAAAAATGTAGGAGGGATAGCAGATGTACCGAGAAAAGATTGAGGCGTATATGGCAGCTCACACACAGGAGATGATCGAAGATATCTGTGAGCTTTGCCGGATCAACAGTGAGAAGATGCCGGCGGAGGAGGATATGCCTTTTGGACCAGGGGCGGCAGAGTGTCTGGACGCGGCTTTGGATATGGCGGAAGGATATGGCTTTGAGGTGCAGGATTATGATGGATATGTGGGATGTGTGGATTTTGATAGCACACTTCCGAAGCAGCTGGACATCCTGGCCCATCTGGATGTAGTACCGGCCGGCGAGGGATGGCAGGAGACGGAGCCTTTTCAGCCGGTGGTAAAGGAAGGATTGCTTTATGGACGAGGCACTGCGGATGACAAGGGACCAGCAGTAGCGGCTTTGTATGCCATGCGCGCGGTAAAAGAACTGGGAATTCCCTTAAAGAAAAATGTACGACTGATTATGGGAACGGATGAGGAATGTGGAAGTTCGGATATTCGGCATTATTATGCCATTGAGCAGGAGGCGCCGATGACTTTTTCTCCCGATGGACAGTATCCGGTGGTCAATGTGGAAAAAGGGCGACTGGAAGGACATTTTACAGCCGATTTTGAGGCATCTGAGGCACTGCCAAGGTTAGTGAAGTTGGAAGCTGGGACAAAGGTAAATGTGGTGCCGGGCAAGGCAAAGGCAAAAGTGGAAGGATTGGACCTTTCTCTGTTGGAGCAGACGGCGGCTGCGGTACAGACAGATACCGGAATTGCGTTTCAGTTTGTTGTGAATGGAGCGATTTGTGAAATCACGGCGGTGGGAGCTGGGGCACATGCAGCGAGACCGCAGGAAGGGAACAATGCGATCACCGGATTGTTGACTTTTTTATGTCGCCTGCCGTTAGCAGAATGTGCCCAAAAGGAATGTTTAAAAAAGCTCTTAGCGTTGATGCCGCATTGAGATGTGAATGGAAAGGCATTGGGAGTAGCGATGGCGGATGAAGTTTCAGGGCTTTTGACATTGGCGTTTTCGATGTTGACTGTGGATGCATCCGGATTGCGAGGACAGTTTGACAGCCGGGTGCCGGTCTGTGGCAATGAAGATAATATGCTGAAAGTGGTTAAGGAAACGATGGCGGCGGAAGGCTTGACTTTGCATAATGATTCTATGTTGCCTCCGCATATGGTGGATGAGGATTCCTTGCTTGTGAAGACATTGCTGCGGGTATATGAGGACTATACCGGAAAAGAAGGGAAATGTCTTTCTATTGGCGGTGGGACTTATGTACACAATCTGAAAAACGGGGTTGCTTTTGGTGCGTCTATGCCGGAGACGGATAACCGGATGCATGGCGCAGATGAGTTTGCGATCGTCGAGGAACTGGTGACAAGTGCGAAGATGTTTGCGCAGGTGATTGTAGATTTGTGTGGGGAATAAGATGTCTCGGGAGGTACGTCTGGAAGAAAGCCGTCGGCAGAAAGACTCCTGGTGAGAAAAAGCTTGTTCGTTTTGTTGGTTTCGGGATTAAGAAGTGAAACGAAAGTTTTGTGAATTCTAGATCTCTGCCAAGGAAAAACGGACAAGCTTTTTTGCGGAAGTCTTTCTGCTATTGACGTTTCTAGGCCGGTTGTGGCCGGCGGCAGTTCATTTGTCAGCCGATCCCTCCATACAGGATTCCCAGGATGAAAACAAAGATTGCCAGGGGGACATAGATATATTTTCCTAATGTGCAGAACCATACGCCGAGCGGTTGTCTGCGTCCAGTGGACAGTTCTTGTCCGATTTCTTTCCATCCAAGGATATAGTAGATGGAGAAGGCACCCAGAAGCGCGCCGAAAGGTACCACCAGGATAGTGATAAAATCCATCCAGGATCCGACCTTATTACCTTCCTCGATAAATATACCAATGCCAAAGGCCATGACTCCACAGACGGCAACCATAGCTGAATGTGGCATACCAAAACGGGTCTGCCAGGATTCGCATACGGCCTCAAACATGTTGATAAGACTAGTTATGCCGGCAAAAGCGACGGAGATGAAGAAAAACACTGCAAATAGATTGCCCAGAGGCATTTTGGCAAATACTTGTGGCAAGGTGATGAACATCAAGGGTGGTCCACTGGCTGGCTCAATGCCAAAGGCGAATACGGCCGGCATGATAGCCAGTCCGGCAAGCATGGCCGCCAGAGTGTCAAATGCGGCTGTATAGACGGAAGCCTTGGGAATATCTTCTTCTTTTCCCAAATAGGAGCCGTAGACGATCATGCCAGATCCGGTGATAGATAAGGAGAAGAATGCCTGTCCCATAGCCATCACCCAGGTGTCAGCCTGCAAAAGGTATTCCCATTTGGGAATAAACAGGAAGCGATAACCCTCACGGGAGCCTTCAAGAAAAAACACCCGTACAGCCAGGACGACAAACAGACCAAAGAAGGCTGGCATGAGGATTTTATTGACTTTTTCAATTCCTTTGGTAGCTCCAGTCATTAAAAGCGTACAGGCCAAGACGACGATCAACGCATGGCAGGGAATATTGCCAAAGGCTGATGAAATTTCTGTAAAAAAGGAACCGGGCTCCACGGTAAACAGGGAACCGGTAAGGCTGGCTCCTAAGGCACGCAACACCCAACCAAGGATCACCGAATAGCCGATGGCAATACCCAGAGAACCTAGCAAAGGAATCCATCCGAGCAGATAGCCGATCTTTCCTTGACCAATTCGGTTCCAGCAATATTCATAGGAGCCGAGGGTTCCCGTTCGTGCCCGTCGTCCGATGGCAAATTCGGCTGAAAGTCCCACCAGGCCGAATAAGGCGATGAAGAAAAAATAGGGGAGTAAAAAGGCGGCACCGCCATATTGCCCTAATCGATAAGGAAACAGCCAGATATTCCCCATTCCCACTGCAGAACCAACGCAGGCCAACACAAAACCCAACGAATTCTGAAATCCACCATTTTGATGCGGTATCTGGGAAGGAGGGGATGTTTTATTTGTTTTCATGATAAAATCCTTTCTTAATTGTAATAGCAATGAATTGAAAATTTTCTTTATTTACTATATACTATGATTTACTATTTGTAAAACTAATAATTTTGATAGAGAGGATTGAAAAATTCGATAGTTATGGATATTAAAAATCTTGAGACATTTATACAAGTGGCGGAACTTTCTAGCTTTACTAAGGCGGCGGAGAAATCCGGATATTCCCAATCTACTGTATCTTTCCAAATTCGGCAGTTGGAAAAAAGCTTGGGGCTTCCTCTTTTTGAACGAATTAACCATACAGTGACACTGACAGCAAAGGGGCGGGAGGTGCTTGCGTATGCGCATCAAATTCGTCGTTTGACGCAGGAATTGGAGAAGCAGTTGCATAAAGAACAAGAACAAGTCAACGGTCATGTCCGTATTGCTATGGCAGATTCTCTGTGTAGCTGGCTATTGCGAGGTGATTTTCAAAGTTTTCGAAGCCGTTATCCAGGAATTACCGTGAAAATCATTTCAGCCAGTACAGAAGAGATGTTTCGTCTGTTAAATCAAAATGAGGTAGATCTCGTCTATACGTTAGATAATCATATCTATGACAGGACATATCGGATTGCCAGCGAGGAGCAGGTCACAGTACATTTTGTGGCTGGGACCGGATATTTTAGAGCGGGGAAGGAAAAAAAGACGGCAAGAGTAGAACGATTTTCTCTGGAGAAATTGACCAGACTTCCTTTTTTGCTTACGGAGAAGGGGATGAGCTATCGGAGGCTGATGGATGAAAAGCTAGCGGCACAGTCGTTGGAGATTCGGCCGATTCTTGAGACTGGCAATGCCGATCGGATTTGTCAGCTGGTGGCACAAGGAGTAGGGGTTTCTTTTTTGCCAGATTATGTGACAAAGGAGGCAGTAGAAGCAGGTTTGATTCAATATCTCTGTGTGGAAGGTTTTGAAATGGAGATCTGGCGACAGCTGCTCTATCATCATGATAAATGGGTTTCACCGCCAATGCAGGCGGTGATGGAGTATCTGGCAGAAAAGCAGGAGAGGATATTACCCGAATAAAACCCCCAACAGTCCATATGACAATAAGGACATGATCACAGTGGCGATGATAATTCCTAGCAGGATAGCAGGGAAGGATTTGCGGATTTTCATATGGAGTAGGGAGGCAACCAGAGAACCAGTCCAGGCTCCCGTTCCGGGCAACGGAATACCAACGAAGAGAACCAGTCCCCAGAAGCCATAAGTTTCCACTTGTCCTTTATGCTTATCCGCTTTTTCCCGTACCCAGAGAGCGATGCGATCTAAGATAGGGATTCGCTCCATGATATCTAGTACCTTTTCAATCAGCAGCAAGATAAAGGGGATCGGTAACAGGTTGCCGACGATGCAGATAGGAATCGCGCGCAAGATCGGCACATGCAAGAGAGCAGGGGAAGCAGCTAAAAGTCCGCCTCTCAGTTCCAGAATGGGAATCATGGAGATAATGAAAATGATGGCCTCTCCGGAAACCTTTCCGCCTAAAGCAGTGGTGAACCATTGTACTAGGGAATCTGTCATAATAAGTCCTCGTTTCTTTTTAGAAATAAATATAACTATTATATGCGATATTGGTAAAAAATTCAATGACTATCCAATTTCCAGCAGAACTTTGTGAAAATCGAGGATGTTTCTTTTGAAAGAAGTATGGTAGACTTAGGAGAAGTTTGGGAAAGGAGTTTACCTGCAAAGATGAAACATTTGTGGAAAATACTGGGAAAGCTTATGGTAACGGCATTACTTATCAATCTTCTGATCGAACTTGTCAGTCGTAAATCACTGTCTTCTCTGGCTGGATATTTGTTGGGGAATCCGCTGGTATTTCTGGTAAATACTCTGCTGGTGTTAGCGCCTTTTTTGTGGGTGTTTTTTGTGCGTCGTAAATTCTTTGCGGCTTCGGTGACGATATTTCTGTGGGGGGTGGCCGGGATTACAAACGGAGTGCTTTTAGTGTTTCGCACGACCCCTTTTACGGCGACAGATTTGAAGATGATTCCTTATGGGGCAGCGCTTTTGACAACTTATCTGACCTGGTTTCAAATTGTATTGGGGGTAATCGCTTTCGTGCTGGCGCTGCTGGTTTGTGTGGTGATGTGGAGAAAAGCGCCAATCGATCTACAGCCAGTCAATCTAACACAATCGGCTTGTGTGGCAGCGGTGAGTCTGGCGGTTATCTGGGGTTGCTTGAATTTGGCGATGATGAGTGGTTTGGTGGCAGTACGTTTCGGCAATATTGGACAGGCATATCAGGCTTATGGTTTTCCTTACTGTTTTGCAAACTCGCTTTTTAACACTGGAATTGCCAGGCCGGATACTTATGATCGGGAGGTGGTGGCGGAGTTAGAAGCAGAAGCACTAAAGCCGGAGAAACTCTATTCTCTGGAAAATAACAAAACGCCCAATATCATCATGGTACAATTGGAATCTTTTTTTGATCCTACACTCTGGCAGAAGAATCCGGTGGATAAAGATCCGATTCCCTTTTTTCGCTATCTGGTACGCGATTATCCTTCCGGCTATCTGAGCGTACCTTCGGTGGGGGCGGGGACGGCAAACACAGAGTTTGAGTGCATTACCGGTATGAATCTGGATTTTTTTGGACCAGGAGAATATCCTTATAAGACAGTGCTGCAAAAGACCGTTTGTGAGAGCATGGCCTTTACTATGCGTGGTTTGGGTTATCGTGCCCATGCCATTCACAACAATGAGGGTACTTTTTATGATCGCCATAAGGTTTTTGCGCAGCTGGGATTTGAGACGTTTACTCCCATCGAATATATGAATCGAATCGAGAAAAATCCTACCGGCTGGTGTCGGGATGAAGTGTTGATAGATGAAATTTTCAAGGCATTGGATTCCTCGGTAGGGCAGGACTTTATCTATACCATCTCGGTACAGGGCCATGGAAAATATCCATCTTTTGAATATTATTGCGAACAGATTCATGATATGGATCGTTTCCTTAAAAAGTTGGTTTATCGTTTGGCCCGACGTCGCGAACCGACTGTACTGGTGATTTATGGGGATCACTTGCCAGGTTTTGAATGGACTCTGGAGGAGATGAAAAATCGTTCTTTGTATCAGACACAATATGTTATCTGGAATAATCTAGATTTGCCAGATGTGAAGCGCGATTTAGAAGCCTATCAGCTGACCTCACAGGTATTAAATCTTCTAAATATTCACGAGGGAACCATGCCTCGTTTTCATCAACATTACCTGAAGAGAAGCACGATGGAACAGGAGGAGTATTTGGAAGCCATGGAACTTCTGGAATATGATATTCTTTATGGAAAGCAGGAGGTATATGACGGAGATTCTCCTTTTGAGGCCACAAAGCTGGAGATGGGGATCACACCGATTCTTCAGAAGGAGACGAGTCATCAATCCGGCCGGATTGTGGTGTATGGAGAGAATTTCAATTCATATTCGGTGATCTGCGTCGATGATAAGCCGTTAGAAACGGTACTGGTAGGTCAGGATTGCCTGACAGCAGATGATGAATTGTGGGGAGAGGATAAGAAAATCACGGTTCAGCAGATCGGCCGCGACAAGGTATCTTTAGGGATTGCACGACAAGTGTACGGGGAGGAAACGAAAAAGCCTTAAAATCGAATCCTTGAATTCCCAAAACCCCTGCAAAGTCAAAATATTACAGACGGTTTCCCGTTGCTTCTCTCTCCTCTTCCTTGGCTGCATTTCTCGTTTCTTTCTCTAAATGACATGGACTGAATGGATGGTGTTTTTTTCGAGGTTACTTGAGAATCTCCTTCATTTGTGATAGACTATTTCTAATATTTTACGAGATAAAGGAGGAAAACAGTATGAATCAGAATCTGTCAAGGGAAACACTTTGTGTTCAGGGTGGATGGCAGCCGAAAAACGGAGAAGCGCGGGTGCTCCCCATTTACCAGAGTACTACCTTTAAATATGAAACGAGCGAACAGATGGGGCGTCTGTTCGATCTGGAAGAAAACGGATATTTTTATACTCGCCTGGCCAATCCGACGAATGATGCGGTGGCGGCGAAAATATGCGCGTTGGAGGGGGGAGTGGCCGCAATGTTGACTTCTTCTGGTCAGGCGGCCAATTTGTATGCGTTGATCAACATCTGCTCGGAAGGGGATCATGTGGTCAGCGCTGCGACTATTTACGGCGGGACTTCCAATCTGTTTACTGTGACTCTGAAACGGTTTGGTATTTCGTGTACACTGGTAGATCCAGATGCGCCGGAAGAGGAGTTGGAAAAAGCGTTTCGTCCAAATACACGGGCCGTGTTCGGGGAGACGATCGCCAATCCTGCTCTTGTGGTATTGGATATTGAAAAGTTTGCTCGTCTGGCGCACCGACATGGGGTACCACTAATTGTGGATAATACCTTCGCCACGCCGATCAATTGTCAACCTTTTGCGTGGGGGGCGGATATTGTAACCCATTCCACGACCAAATATATGGATGGCCATGCCATGTGCGTGGGGGGCTGCATTGTAGACAGTGGTAATTTTGACTGGGAGTCCCAGGCAGACAAATTTCCGGGATTGACCACGCCGGACGATTCCTATCATGGCGTGATTTATACGCAGAAGTTTGGAAAAGCTGCTTATATTACCAAAGCAACGGCGCAACTGATGCGTGACATGGGTTCCATCCAGTCGCCGCAGAATGCTTTTTTACTGAATGTGGGATTAGAGACATTGCATCTGCGGATACCGCGTCATTGCGAGAATGCGAAACGGGTGGCCGAATATCTGAAGGCCAGAGAGGATGTGGATTGGGTCTGCTATCCGGGACTAAAGGGAGATAAATATTATGAGCTGGCACAAAAATATATGCCGAATGGCACCTGCGGTGTGATTTCCTTTGGTTTGAAAGGGGGAAGGGCGGCAGCGGCGAAGTTTATGGATCGCCTGAAGCTCGCGGCTATTGTGACACATGTGGCAGATGCCAGAACCTCTGTGTTGCACCCGGCCAGTCACACGCACCGGCAGCTGAACGAGGAGCAGCTAGTGGAAGCGGGAGTAGATCCGTCCATGATTCGTTTTAGTGTAGGGATTGAGAATGTGGAGGATATCATAGGGGATTTAGAGCAGGCACTGACAGAATTTTAATTTTGGGGATTTATATTTTTAACCGGTTCCAGGGATAATGGATTAACGGTGTTTTCCGAAGGAGGATTCCAAAATGAATCGAAAAAAATGGAAAAAATTCCTGCGGGTAATTTTTGGCAGAACTGCGTTTGTAACCTTGTTTTTGTTGATCCAGATTGCGGTGCTGCTCGGAGCTTTTCAATGGCTGGGCGATCACATTTTCTTTGTGTATGGCGGTTTTACTATGCTCAGTGCCGTTGTGGTAATTTATATTATCAATAAACGCCAGAATCCGATCTATCAGCTGGCCTGGGTAATTCCAGTCCTGGTATTTCCTGTGTTTGGCGCAATGTTTTACATTTTTCTGGAACTGCAGGTGGGAACCCGCAGGATTGCCAGACGCTTGGACATTATCCTGAAGCGGACGAAGCCATATCTGAAGCAGAATGAGATGGTAATGGCCCGGCTCTTGCGGGAGAGCAAACAGGTGGCACATCTGGCAGGATATATGGGCCGATATGGCGGCTATCCGATCTATGATAAGACTTATGTGGAATACTTCCCGCTGGGGGATGAGCTGTTTTTGCCGTTTCTAGAGGAGCTTGAAAAGGCGGAGCGGTATATTTTCATGGAGTATTTTATTGTGGAAGATGGAAAATTCTGGGATTCCGTGTTGGAAATTTTGGCGAGAAAGGCAAGAGAGGGCGTGGAAGTTCGTTTCATGTATGACGGTATGGGCTGTCTGACTCTGCTGCCTCATCGTTATCCCCAGCAGTTAGAGCGTATGGGGATCCATTGCAAAGTGTTTTTCCCGGTAAAACCGGCGCTCACGAGCTATCAGAATAATCGTGATCATCGAAAGATCACGGTGATTGACGGACATACAGCATTTACCGGGGGGATCAATCTGGCAGACGAGTATATCAATGAAATTGTACGTTTCGGACATTGGAAAGATACGGCAGTGATGCTGAAAGGAGAGGCTGTCACCAGTTTTCTGATGATGTTTTTGCAGATGTGGAACGTATCGGAGCGGGGTGAGGAGGACTACGGGAAATATTTAAGAGATCCGGATTACTGCTACTCTGCTTGTCTGGATATGGGAGGATATGTAATGCCTTATGGCGACAGTCCTTTGGACGAAGAAGCAGTGGGGGAGTGTGTATATCTCGATATATTGAATGAAGCAAAGAGCTATGTGCATATTATGACGCCATATTTGATTTTGGACAGCGATATGATTACCTCATTGACGTTTGCGGCCAAACGAGGGGTGGAAGTGATCATCATCATGCCTCATGTGCCCGATAAGATATATGCCTATCTTTTGGCCCGCTCGTATTATCGAGAGCTTTTGGCTGCCGGGGTGCGGATTTTTGAGTATACGCCAGGATTTATCCATGCAAAAGTTTTCAGCAGCGATGATGAGAAGGCGGTGGTGGGATCGGTGAATCTGGACTACCGAAGTCTGTATCTTCATTTTGAGTGTGCGGTCTACTTATATCAGAATCGAGCGGTGAAAGATGTGGAGAGAGATTTTCAAAAGACATTGAAGCAGTGTCAGGAGATCACAGATATAGAATGCCGAAGATATCCTCTTTTGAGGCGGTTAGCTGGAGCTGGTTTGCGCCTGTTTGCGCCGCTGATGTAATGATACTGATTGCCAAATAAAAAAGAATCCTGCTGCGCCAATGTCATTTAGATAAAGAAATGACATTGGCGCAGCAGGATTCTTTTTTATTTGGCAGCCTCTCTTTGCTGTATTAAACCCGAATGTCAAGATTCTGTCCTAAGCCAGTGACGGATGCCTCGATCATCTGAGCAATGGCATCGCCAGTGACTTCTGCGGTATCCAGAGCTTTGGACAAGACGGCAATGCCCAGTTGACCAGATAATTCTACAGCGGGCAGAGTGACAGACAGTGCAGAAATATTCATAATGTTCGCCTCCTTTATGAGAGTATTATAGCAGGTAGGGAGGGGAAATGCAATTGGAACTTTGTCGCTGATTACGATCTGTCGAATGAAAGATCAATATCTGGTTTTCTTATGCTCTTATTTGTGGTATTCTTACGAATAGTAAGCAGAATAACAAAGGAAAGAATGCGATCAGGAGGAAAACGATGAGATTTGGAGCATTGGAAGCAGGCGGAACGAAGATGGTTTGTGCAATCGGAACCAAGGACGGGAGAATCTTGGAACAAGTATCGATTCCCACAGAAACTCCGGAAATCACGATGCCAAAACTTTTGGCGTACTTTCAAGATAAGGAAATTGATGCTTTGGGAATCGGCTGTTTTGGTCCAGTGGATCTCGATTTCCGCTCGGAGACGTATGGCCATATCTTGATGACCCCAAAGCTGGCTTGGAGAGGGTATGATATCTGCGGATATTTTCGGGAAAATCTGAAGATCCCGGTGGGGTTTGACACGGATGTCAATGGTTCCATGCTGGGGGAGAGCACCTGGGGCTGTGCAAAGGGACTAGATACTGCTATCTATATTACAGTAGGAACGGGAGTAGGGGTCGGTGTACTTGTAGGAGGAAAACTACTGCATGGAATGCAGCATCCAGAAGGAGGTCACATGCGGATTCCTGCCAGAGAAGACGATGCCTATCCGGGGAAATGTCCCAGCCATGGACATTGTCTGGAAGGATTGGCAGCAGGGCCGGCCATCGAGGAACGCTGGGGGGCAAAAGGAACAGCTTTGGCAGAGAAACCTGAGGTATGGGAGCTGGAGGCTCACTATTTGGCGTATGCGATCACGAACTATATTTTGGTCTTGTCTCCTCAGAAAGTCATTCTTGGCGGCGGGGTTATGCACCAGCAACAATTATTCCCGATGGTGCGGGATAAAGTGAAACAAATGTTGGGGGGTTATTTGCAGACAAAGGAATTGGAGGATATGGATTCTTATATCGTAGGTCCGTCATTAAATGATAACCAGGGAATTCTAGGAGCCATGAAGCTGGGGATGGATGCGCTGAAAGAAGGAAGATAAGAGGGAGAAAGAATAATGAAAGAAATGATAAAGCTGAATCCAGTTTTTAAAACGATGGTGTGGGGCGGAAATCGGATGCGGGATTATTTTGGATATGAAATTCCAGGAGAGAATACAGGAGAGGCGTGGGTGGTGAGTGCTCATCCCCAAGGGGATTGTCTGATATCAGAGGGCATGTTTGCGGGAAAAAGCCTCTCCTGGTTGTGGAAGAATCATCGCGAGTTATTTGGGAATATTGAAGGGGAAGAATTTCCGCTGCTAGTGAAGTTTATTGATGCTAAGGAGGATCTGAGCATTCAGGTGCACCCGGACGATACCTATGCAGAGGTTCATGAAAATGGAGCCAGAGGTAAGACGGAATGTTGGTATATCCTGGATTGTGAGAAGGATGCGGATATCATTGTGGGGCATCAGGCAAAAACGAAGGAGGAGATGAAACAATGGATGGAAGAAAACCGCTGGGAAGACTTTTTGAAGGTTCGTCCTATCCATCCAGGGGATTTTTTTCAGATCCCACCGGGAACCGTTCATGCGATTCGAAAAGGAACATTATTAATTGAAATCCAGCAAAATTCAGCCATCACTTATCGGATGTACGATTATGGGCGTATGCCAGGAGGAAAGTTGCGGGAGCTTCATTTAAATCAGGCACTGGATGTGGTTCAGTGTCCTCATGAGGATTACGTGGAAGAAAAGCAGGTTTTTCATGGCAACGGATATGACAAAACATTTCTGGTGAGTTGTCCTTTTTATACCGTGGAGAAATATGATATCCGGGGAGCGTTTATGATGGAACAAAAGCAACCATTTTTGATTGTCAGTATTATTGACGGCGAAGGAATGATCGATGAAAATCCAGTAAAAAAAGGCGCCTGCCTGATTTTGCCGGACGGATATGGAACGATCCGTATCAAAGGAAATTTAAGCCTTGTGACAGCTCATATTGGATGGAGATGACTGGATAAAGCCCCCTTTCTTTGTACATACTAGAAAAATCGGCACAACAATTGTGTAAAAGGCAAAGAAAGGGAGACTTCCATGAAAAATAGTTATAATGGAGACAGGGAGTACGAAGAACGGTCGGCGGTAGAGAATCCTGTGGACAGCGATCGGAAAAAAGAAGAGAAGGATCTGGAACAGAAAGAAAATGAAAAGCTGGAAGAATATGGGCAACTGACACTGGAAAATAATCAGGGCAAAAGAAAAATTCATCTGCTTTCCATCATTGGGGAGGTAGAAGGACATGAGAATCTATCCGGAAATGCCAAAACTACGAAGTATGATCATGTTCTACCTAAGCTGGCTGCTCTGGAAGACGACGATCGCGTGGACGGGATGTTGGTGCTTTTAAATACTTCTGGTGGGGATGTGGATGCCGGGTTGGCGATTGCAGAGATGATAGCATCTTTAACTATGCCAACGGTGTCGCTGGTGCTTGGAGGCAGCCATTCCATCGGGGTGCCTTTGGCGGTATCTACGGATTATTCTTTTATAGTTCCGACCGGAACTATGATGATTCATCCGGTTCGTATGACCGGAATGGTGATTGGCGCTGCTCAGACCTATGAATATTTTAATATGATTCAGGATCGGATTTTGCGCTTTATCAGCGCCCATTCCCGAATAGAATACGATCAGGTGAAGACTTTAATGCATAATACAAAAATGCTTACCCGGGATTTGGGAACTGTCCTGGTGGGAGCGCAGGCAGTGGAGGAAGGGCTGATCGATGCGGTTGGCGGGATTCGGGAGGCGTTGCATAAGCTCTATCAGCAGATTGACGAACAAAAAGCAGATTGAGAAGAAAAATAGCGGTGGTCTGTGCAGAATAAGATGCATGGATCATCGCGTTTTGCTAGGGGCTTTGATTCCCATGGTTGCATTTCCTGCCATTTTTTTGTATACTATCCTCATTGGAGAACAGGAGGCATAGATTAGTGGCAGTAACAACTAATAAAAAAGCAACTGGGAAAGGCAGTAGGGCGGAAAGCACCAGAAGCAGGGGCAGTGCCAAAAGCAGGGGGGACAATATAAAAGGAGGGGCATCCTCCAAAAAAAGCAGAAAAAATACGGCGGTGCCTGTGCCGGAGCCGCCGTCAGAGGATTTTATCGGTGCAGAAGTATTGATTCTTTTGTCCTTTGCTGTGGCAGTGCTATTGTTTTTGAGTAATTTTCATCTTTGTGGGGCAGCCGGCAACTACCTGCGCATGTTTCAGTTAGGAGTCTTTGGCATGGTGGGATTTATTGCCCCACTGCTTTTGTTTGTGGGGACATGTTTTTACCTTTCTAACCGGGAGAATTTGACGGCGATGCGAAAACTGTTGGCATCCGTGGCGTTGGTGTTGGTCCTCTGCGGTCTGGTTCAGCTTTTGTTTGGAACACATCCAGAGGAAGGAACCGGACTTATGGAATATTACCGACTATCTTCCGAGAAGGGAACCGGTGGCGGTTTGATTGGCGGTTTGATCTGTATGGCTTTGACGGCAGTTCTTGGTAATATCGGAGCTTTTTTGGTATTGATTGTCTGTCTGGCAATCAGTGTGGTTTGTATCACGGAGCGCTCTTTGGTAAAGGCAGTAAAACGGCAGAGCGGTGCGGCTTATCGATATGCCAGAGAGGATATGGATCGGAGACGGGAGCTGCATGCAGAACGTCAGGAGGAGCGGCATCGTCAACGTCAGGAGCAGCGAGTGCGCGGAGTAGATTTGATAGCTACGGATTTTTCGGTTTCGAAGGATAGTGAGGAGTTCCTGGAAGAATATACATTAGCTGAGGAACCCCCGAAGCAAGAAAGGGAAGAATACGAAGAGAAATATGTGACAGTGGACGAGGAACAGAAAGATCCGGCTCAGCAGAAAGAAGAAAAAAACGATGAAAAAGATCCGGCTGATATTTTTACTGGGAAGATCACAATGTCTCCCCATTACCCAAACGAAGATTTTGTTCCGTTTGAGGCAGATAACGTGTTATCTCCGGCAGAGTCAGCACAGCGTTTGGTAGCAGAAGGGATTTCGCATCTGAGCGATTGGGAAGGCAGTTTTGGCAAACCGGTAAAACCGCCGTCATTTCCGCCACCGGCATCAGAACCGGCATTTCATGGACTGGAAACCGTATTGGAAGAACCCGTGGAGACGAATTCCGATTTGGAAGATGATTCCGCCTATTCTCTGGAGCCCATTCGCCTGACATCGCCAGTGTCCAAATACGAAGAAGACGGATCAGATGAGATTTTTATGGAAGAAGCAGAGGAAGAAGAAAAATACTTGCCGGAGATTTTGGAATCGCCAGAAGATGAAAGAGAAGGATTAATGAAAGAATCTGCCCAGAAAAAGATCAGGCAGGAGCCCCTGGCGGTGGAGACTTGGCGACAAGAGTCAGAGCGTGCTTTTTCAGAAAAGCCGGCTGTGCTGCCATATCAGATTGAATGGTCAAAAGAAGAGCCGGAAGCAGTGGATGATTCGGTAGAGGAAATATGGGATGAGATAGATAAATCGACGGGGGGCATCCACGACGATAATTTTGTGATTCCGGAGGAGTCAAAACGGGTGGTAACAGCTTCTGGCAAGGTGATTGAGTCGGATACGGAAGCACTGCAGAAACGTTTGGAATCAAAACGGAAAGAAGCAAAGGAGGCCAGGGAAGCTGGAGAGATCCGTGTACAGCAGCAGATTCGCGAAAAAGAGTCAATTCCCAAAAAAGAATATATATTCCCGCCGGTTACCCTTTTAAAGCGGGGAAATCTCCTGTCATCAGCAAATTCTCAGCAGGAATACAAAGACACGGCCATCAAGCTGCAGCAAACATTGCGGGATTTTGGTGTAGGAGTGACGGTGACGAATATCAGTTGTGGTCCGTCAGTGACCCGATATGAGTTACATCCCGAACAAGGAGTGAAGGTCAGTAAAATCGTGGGATTGGCCGATGACATTAAGCTTAGTCTGGCAGCGGCGGATATTCGGATTGAAGCGCCGATCCCTGGAAAATCAGCAGTGGGGATCGAGGTGCCAAATAAGGAGAATACTACCGTATATCTGAGAGAACTTTTAGAGTCCGAAGCTTTTCGGAGTCATTCTTCACGAATGGCCTTTGCCGTAGGGAAAGATATTGGTGGTCAGGTAGTTGTCACGGATATTGCCAAAATGCCTCACTTATTGATTGCAGGAGCTACGGGATCGGGGAAATCGGTTTGCATTAATACCTTGATTATGAGTATTTTATTTAAATCAAGTCCAGAGGATGTAAAGTTGATTATGGTGGACCCAAAGGTGGTAGAACTGAGTGTATATAATGGAATTCCCCATCTGTTGATTCCTGTGGTGACAGATCCGAAGAAAGCTTCTGGAGCGCTTAATTGGGCAGTGGCGGAGATGCAGGATCGTTATAAGAAATTTGCCGAATGTAATGTGCGAAATCTAAAGGGATATAACAGCCGTATTGAGAGTCTGAAGGATGTGCCGGAAGAAGAGAGGCCCCCAAAGATGCCTCAGATTGTGATTATTGTGGACGAGTTGGCGGATTTGATGATGGTAGCTCCGGGAGAGGTGGAGGATGCGATTTGTCGTTTGGCACAACTGGCCCGGGCGGCGGGAATTCATCTGGTGATTGCCACACAACGTCCCTCTGTGAATGTAATCACCGGACTTATCAAAGCAAATGTGCCTTCGCGGATCGCTTTTTCCGTATCCTCAGGGGTAGATTCTCGAACGATTATTGATATGCATGGTGCAGAGAAGCTTTTGGGAAAGGGAGATATGTTATTCTTCCCTTCCGGCATACCAAAACCGCAGCGGGTTCAGGGAGCTTTTGTATCCGATTCGGAAGTGCAAAAGGTAGTAGAATTTCTTAGTGAACAGGGTTTGACTGCCGAATACGATCCCAATGTGGAAAAGCAGATGAACGCGGCGCCAGTAGCCGGTCCGACAGGAAACAGTGGCGGAAGTGGGAATGGCAGAGATGAGTATTTCGAACAGGCTGGCAGATTTATTATTGAGAAGGAAAAAGCGTCCATTGGTATGCTGCAGAGAATGTTTAAGATCGGTTTTAACCGGGCAGCCCGGATCATGGATCAGCTAGCGGATGCTGGTGTGGTAGGAGAGGAGGAAGGGACGAAGCCCAGGAAAATTCTGGTTACGATGGAAGAGTTTGAGGAGTTGCTTGGTTGGGAAGAGTAGAGAACCATAGGAAACGCAAATGAGCAAAGACATGAGGAGGAAACAGAGATGATGACAGACATTCAAATCGCACAGAAAGCAACCATGAAACCGGTAAAGGAAGTGGCGGCCGCTTATGGGATTACGGAGGATGAACTGGAGCTTTACGGAAAGTATAAGGCAAAGCTAACCGATGAGCTGTGGCAGAAGGTGGAAAAAAATCCGGATGGAAAATTAGTCTTGGTGACAGCGATCAATCCCACCCCAGCAGGAGAAGGAAAAACAACTACCAGTATTGGTTTGGCAGATGCTTTAAGCAGGCTTGGAAACAAGACATTACTGGCATTGCGGGAACCGTCTCTTGGACCATGCTTTGGTATCAAAGGAGGAGCAGCGGGCGGTGGCTATGCGCAGGTTGTGCCGATGGAAGATCTCAATTTACATTTTACAGGGGATTTCCATGCGATTACCTCGGCCAATAATCTGTTGGCGGCTCTTTTGGACAATCATATCCAGCAGGGCAATGCACTGCAGATTGATACGCGGCAGGTATTGTGGAAACGTTGTTTGGATATGAATGACCGGGCGCTGCGCAATATCGTGGTGGGGTTGGGTGCCAAAGCAGATGGTGTGGTGCGGGAAGACCATTTTGTGATCACGGTGGCCTCAGAGATCATGGCGATTCTTTGCTTGGCGGATGATATGAAGGATTTGAAAGAGCGGTTGGGACGAATTATTGTTGCATATAATTATGCAGGGGAACCAGTAACAGCAGCACAGTTAAATGCAGTAGGGGCCATGGCGGCGCTTTTGAAGGATGCCATCAAGCCGAATTTGATTCAGACCCTGGAACATACCGGGGCACTGGTTCATGGCGGACCTTTTGCGAATATTGCGCATGGCTGTAACAGTGTCCGCGCCACAAAGACAGCTTTAAAGTTGGCAGATGTTGTAGTGACAGAGGCAGGTTTTGGCGCAGATCTGGGAGCGGAAAAGTTTTTGGATATCAAATGCCGGATGGCAGGATTAAAGCCAGATGCTGTTGTGTTGGTGGCGACGGTTCGTGCACTGAAATATAATGGCGGAGTACCAAAAGCAGAACTGGGAACAGAGAATTTGGAGGCATTGCAACGGGGAATCGTTAATTTGGAAAAACATATTGAGAATATCCAGAAATACGGGGTGCCAGTCGTCGTAACACTGAATTCCTTTACCAGTGATACGCAGGCGGAGTATGAATGGATTCGCGGTTTTTGTGAAGAACGTGGCTGTGAATTTGCTTTGTCTGAGGTATGGGCCAAAGGTGGAGAAGGTGGAGAAGCCTTGGCAGGAAAGGTTTTAGAGACCTTAAAAAAGAAGGAAAGTCATTATCACCCGATTTATCCGGATGAGATGAGTCTAAAGAATAAGGTGTATACGGTGGCTTCTGAGATCTACGGGGCAAATGATGTCAGTTATGCGCCAGCAGCAGAGAAAGCCATGGCTCGGATTGAAGAAATGGGTTTTGGCAATTTGCCGGTCTGTATGGCCAAAACACAATATTCGCTGTCTGATGATCAGACCAAACTGGGAAGACCCTCTGATTTTACGATCCAGGTGCGTGACGTCTATGTGTCTGCCGGAGCGGGGTTTGTGGTAGTTCTCACTGGGGCGATCATGACCATGCCGGGATTACCCAAAAAGCCGGCAGCAGATGGAATCGATGTCAATGAGGAAGGAAAGATTACCGGACTGTTTTAATATAGGATAGTCAGAAAGAAAGAGGGCGGCTGTGATGTTGAAGGACTGGTTGCATGAACTGCAGTATACTTTGTTACAGGGAAGTGTGGATGAAAAGGTAAACGAGGTGATATATGATTCCCGGAAAGCAGCACCGGGAGCGGTGTTTGTCTGCATGGCTGGAACCCGAGTGGATTCTCATGATTTTATTCCTCAGGTGTTGGCCGCCGGCGTTCGTGTGCTGGTAGTAGAACGACCGGTGCCGGCGCCGAAGGATATTACTGTGATTCAAGTCAAACAGGGAAGAGAGGCATTGGCAGTTCTCTCAGCGGCTCGCTTCGAGTATCCGGCAAAAAAACTATTGATGATCGGAATTACCGGGACCAAAGGTAAGACCACCACGGCCCATATGGTGCGGGCAATTCTGGAAGCGTCGGGGAAAAAAACCGGAATTATCGGAACCAATGGGGTATCTTTTGGAGAGGAGCATTATCCGACGGTAAATACAACGCCGGAATCTTATTCTCTGCATCAGTATTTTGCCCGGATGGTAGAAGCAGGTTGTCAATGTTGTGTGATGGAAGTGTCTTCTCAAGCGTTGAAAATGTATCGGGTAGCTGGTCTGCATTTTGATTATAGTGTGTTTACGAATATTTCTCCGGATCATATTGGTCCAGATGAACATGCAAGTTTTGAAGAATACCTGTATTATAAGAAGCAGATTTTTGCTCAGAGTGGATTTGCTTTAATAAACATAGAGGATGAGCATGTGGGAGAAATTACTAGGGATATTTCCTGTGCATGGGAGGGGTTTGGGATGAACGATCCGGCCCGGTACCAGGCAGAAGATATTCACTATGTGTCGGAGCCGGATTTTGTTGGATTAGAATTTACGATTCAGGATTCTGATGGGAAACGGGTGGCGGATGTCACTAATGTAGATAGCCGGATTCCTGTGCGGGTGAATATTCCGGGAAAATTCAATGTCAGTAACGCGTTGGCGGCTTCGGCAGTATGTTTAAAAGCCGGGGTTTCTAAGGCTGCTCTCTGTCATGCTTTGGAGCATTTGCGTCTGGATGGACGGATGGAGATTGTGTATACTTCAGAAAAATTCTGTGTTATTGTGGATTATGCGCATAATGCAGTCAGCATGGAAAGCCTTTTGTCCACTTTGCGGGAGTACCATCCCAACCGTTTGGTATGTGTATTCGGTTGCGGTGGCAACCGTTCCAAGGACCGCCGTTATTCTATGGGGGAGATTGCCGGGAAAATGGCAGATTTCTCCATTATCACGGCTGATAATTCTCGATTTGAAAAAGTAGAGGATATTATAGGGGATATTCGTGGAAGTATTGAAAAAACGGGAGGAAAATTTACGGAAATTCCCGATCGCCGGGATGCCATCACTTACAGCATTCATCATGCCCAGACGGGGGATATGATTGCTATCATCGGAAAAGGACATGAAGATTATCAGGAGATCGAGGGGGTTCGTTATCCATTTTTAGATCGAGCTGTCGTGCAGGAAGCAGTGTCTGAATTACTGAAAAAGGAAGCTAAAAACATATCTGAGAGACAGAATCCATAGATATAAGAATGAAGAAAGAAGATATGATATGGAACAGATGACGGTAAAAGAAATTGTGGAGGCGACGGGAGGCGTTTTGCTGTGTGGTGACGAGAGGATTCCGTTAATACATATCAGCATTGATTCCCAGAATATTCAAGGTGGAGAATTGTTTGTGCCACTGGTGGGTGAAAAGGTAGATGCCCACCAATATATCAGTCAGGCACTGGCGGCAGGAGCAGCGGCAGTGTTGACTTCTGAACATGACAGGATGGAGGATGAGCGCCCCTGGATTCGGGTAAAGGATACAAAAAAAGCGCTTCAGGCTATTGGCTCTTACTATCGGAACCGTCTCACGCTGCCGTTGGTGGGAATCACCGGAAGTGTAGGCAAAACTACAACTCGGGAGATGGTGGCAATAGCTTTGTCTGCCGGACGAAAAGTATATAAGACACCAGGAAATAAAAATAGCCAGGTGGGGGTTCCCATCACATTGTCGGAGATTACTTCCGAGGATGAAATCGGGGTTTTGGAGTTGGGAATGAGTATGCCTGGAGAGATGACAGTGATTGCCCGGATTGCCCGGGTGGACACTGCGCTGATTACGAATGTAGGAGTGGCTCATATCGAACAACTCGGAAATCAGGAAAATATTTATCGAGAGAAGTTAAAGATTCAGGACGGGTTGAAAGAAGGCGGGGTTTTGTTGCTGAATGGCGACGACCCTCTTTTAAAAGATACTCGGGCCAAAGAAGGGTGTGCCACGCTTTATTATGGCACCGGAGAAAACTGTGATTATCGGGCAGAGAATATTCATCTGTATAAGGGATGTCCTCAATTTACGGCAGTTTACAAAAATAAGCGAATTCCGGTACAGTTAAAAGTAATGGGAACTCATAATGTGGGGAATGCTATGGCGGCTTTAGCGGTGGCGGATCTCTATGGGATTCCTATGGAAAAGGCAGCAGAGAGGTTACAGAATTTTACCGGTTTTCAGGGTCGGCAGCAAATTTATGAACGCAATGAAGTAACAATTATTGATGATACTTACAATGCCAGTCCGGTCTCCATGTTGGCGGCCTTGAAGGTGTTGGAGTCGATGGAAGTAGCGACGAGACGAATTGCTGTGCTGGCAGATATGAAGGAGCTGGGGGCAGAGGGAGAACGTTATCATCGGGAGATTGGGGAGTGGTTGGAGGAACATCCTATCGATATGGTTCTGACTTTGGGAGAGCTTTCCCGGGTGATTGAGGGCGGAGAACAATGTCTGCACTTTGCCGCCGGTGATTTGGACAGCTTATATGAGACTCTTATCAGACTTTTGCAGCCGGGGGATTGTGTATTGTTAAAAGGTTCTAACAGTATGAAGCTAGGAGATGTGGCTAAGAAGTTGATTGAGGCAGACCAAAAGCATCAAAGTTTTTAAAAAGGACAGGAGTGCATCTATGGCAAGGAAATATGCCAATATTATCATAGATATTTCTCATGAAAACGTAGATCGAATCTTCCAATATCGGATTCCTGAATCTCTGATCTCAGAGATTCAGGTTGGAAGTCAGGTCTGCGTTCCTTTTGGCTCTGGTAATCGCAGCAGAAAAGGATATGTGGTTGATATCACAGAAAAAGCCGATTTTGAGGAAAGCCGGATCAAAGAGATTCGGGGATTGGTTACTGGCAGCGTTACAGCAGATTCCCGTCTGATTGCTCTGGCCTGGTGGATGAAGGAACGCTATGGTTCCACCATGAATCAGGCATTGAAGACCGTATTGCCAGTAAAGCATAAGGTAAAGGCAAGAAATAAACAAGTGATAAAGTCAATGATTACTGATTCGGTTCAGACAGGGAGAGTCCCTTGTCTGAATGTTTGGCAGCAACAGATTACAGACAGCTTTTGCCAGGACTATGATCAAGGAAAGCGTACTCCTTATTTGATACACGGAATAACTGGGAGTGGAAAAACTGAAGTTTATATGGCAATGATTGAACATGTATTAGCTCAGAAACATCAGGTGATTGTGCTGATTCCGGAGATTGCGCTGACCTATCAGACAGTGATGCGGTTTTATGCCCGTTTTGGAGAGCAGATTTGTGTGATGCATTCTCGTTTGGCGGCCGGGGAACGTTGCGATCAGTTTGAAAAAGCACGAAAGGGAGAAACACAAATTATGATTGGAGCGCGATCGGCCTTGTTTACCCCTTTTGCCAGACTGGGATTGATTGTGTTGGATGAGGAGCATGAAGGGGCTTATCAGAGTGAGGGTACTCCTCGATACCATACCAGAGAAGCGGCAGAGCAGTTGGCGCGGATGAGTGGGGCGCAACTGGTACTTGGTTCGGCGACGCCGTCTCTGGAATCTTATTCTCGGGCGAAAGCTGGGCTTTATCGCTTGTTTTCCCTGAAAAATCGTGCTAGTAGCGGAAGTTCTCTGGCCACGGTGGAAGTGGTGGATCTGCGTCAGGAAATGAAAGCCGGAAACAAATCGGTTTTCAGCCTTCGTTTACAGGAACTGATTCAGGAACGGTTGCAAAAGAGAGAACAGATCATGCTGTTTATGAACCGCCGGGGTTATTCCAGTTTCGTTTCCTGCCGCAGTTGCGGGAAGGCGGTGAAGTGTCCTCATTGCGATGTTTCATTGACTCTTCATAAGAATCGTCACCTGGTTTGCCATTATTGCGGTTATACGATGATATTGCCAAAAACATGTCCATCTTGCAATTCAGAATATCTGGCAGGTTTTGGGGCGGGCACGCAAAAGATTGAGGAATTGACAGCACAGATGTTTCCCAAAGCGAAAATATTGCGGATGGATCTGGATACTACTTCTCGGAAAGGGAAGCATGAGGCGATTCTGGCGGCCTTTGCCAGGAGAGAGGCAGATATTTTGATAGGGACGCAGATGATTGTCAAGGGTCATGATTTTCCAGGGGTGACTTTGATAGGAATTCTGGCGGCAGATGTATCTTTGTATGCCCCGGATTTCCGGTGTACAGAGCGGACTTTTCAATTGTTAGTCCAGGCAGCGGGCCGGGCGGGTCGGGGAGAAAAGCCCGGGCTCGCAGTGATTCAGACCTATATGCCGGAGCATTACGGGATTCAGACAGCAGCAGCTCAGGACTATGAAAGTTTTTACCGGCAGGAAATGGGATACCGACAGATAATGCATTATCCGCCTACGGGGTATATGCTGGGGCTGCAGGTGGCAGGGAAAGAAGAACAACTGACCAGTCATATGATGGAGTTGATTCGGAATTCGGTAGTGAAACATTTTGGTTCCTGTGTGGAGATCATTGGTCCGGTTCCAGCACCAATTTATAAAGTTAATGATATTTATAGAAAAATTTTATATATGAAACAGGAAAATTATGATATACTAATAAGAATCCGGAAATATGTCCAGGATCGATGGGATGAAACGGAGGATTGTAAGCGGCTGACTATCCAGTATGATTTCAGCTGAAGGTCAGGCTACTATCGTCGGGTGTGGGTACCCTTCAAGGGCAAGGGGAGACATGCCTCGTCGGAAAGTACAGACAAGTCTGTGCATTTTTGCACTGACCATAAAAAGTAGCGATAGTTGCATAAAATAAAAGGGTGGACAGGGGATGGCACCCAAAGAAAAGGAGTATTGGCAGATATGGCAATCAGACAGATCCGAACTCTTGGAGATGATATTTTAAGAAAAGAATGTAAGCCGGTAAAAGAGATAAGCCGCCGGACAAAACAGCTGATTGAAGACATGTTTGAGACGATGTATGAGGCCAATGGCGTGGGACTAGCGGCTCCGCAGGTAGGAATTTTAAAGCAAATTGTGGTGATTGATGTGGAGGATGGGAATCAGTATGTTCTGATCAATCCGGAGATATTGGAGCAGGAGGGAAGTCAGACGGGGCCAGAGGGCTGTTTGAGCGTTCCCGGCAAGCATGCGACAGTGACGCGACCTGCCTATGTGAAGGTGCGGGCTTTGGATGAAAATCTGGAGGAGTATGAGCTGGAAGGAGAGGAGCTTTTGGCTCGTGCAATCTGTCATGAGTGTGCGCATCTTCGGGGAGAGTTGTATGTGGATGTGATGGAGGGAGAGCTGATGGATAATGAGGAAGAAGAGGAGGAAGCATGAGAATTGTATTTATGGGAACTCCTGATTTTTCCGTTCCTGTGCTGGAGGCGTTGATTGGTTCTCATCATCAGGTGGTAGGAGTGGTAACTCAGCCAGATAAACCAAAGGGACGGGGGAAAGCGATTCAGATGTCTCCAGTGAAAGAGACCGCGTTACGACACGGACTTTCGATATATCAGCCGGTGCGGGCCAGAGATGCTGCCTTTATCGAGGAGATGCGAAGATTGAAGCCGGAGGTAATGGTAGTAATTGCTTTTGGTCAGATTCTTTCAAAAGAGTTTTTGGAGGTGCCGGTTCATGGTTGTATCAACATACATGCATCTCTGCTTCCCAAATACCGGGGTTCTGCGCCAATTCAGTGGGCGGTGATCAACGGGGAGCGGGAGAGCGGGATTACAACTATGATGATGGATGAAGGCATAGATACCGGGGATATGTTGGAAAAGCGAGCGATTGTTTTGGACGAAAAGGAGACAGGAGGAAGTCTGTTTGATCGTCTGAGCCTGTTGGGTGGCGAGTTGATTTTGTCAACTCTAGAAAAGTTGGAAGCCGGGACACTGCCGAGGACTCCTCAAAATCATCAAGAAGCGACTTATGTAAAGAAGATTCCCAAATCGCTGGGGGAGATAGACTGGAGTATGGATGCAACAGCGATCGAGCGTTTGATTCGGGGATTGAATCCCTGGCCCAGCGCCTATACCTGGCTCAATGGGAAGATGTTAAAACTGTGGGCGGCAGATGTACTGCCAGAAGGCGGGAAGGAGAACAGAATTTCTGGTGAAACCAGTGAAGAGGTAAAAGAATATTCAGCTGGGGACAAAAGGCAGAAGAATGTCGGTGTTATCGTGGCGGCTTTGCCAGCGGGGCTGCAGATACAGACAGGCAACGGAATTTTGAATATTACTAGTCTGCAGCTGGAGGGGAAGAAGCGAATGGATACTGGGGCGTTTCTGAGAGGATTTCCGGTGCAGGTCGGAATGCGTTTCGGAAATCGTTCCGATATTTGAACCGTTATGTGTCGGGAAAGGAGTTGACAGTTTTATGCCTTATTATGGTGGCTATTATGGATTGGATCCTACTTACTTTTTGGTGCTGATTGGTGCGTTGTTGTCTATGTGGGCATCAGCACGAGTCAACAGTACCTTTCAAAAATATTCTCAAGTGCGAAGCTGTACGGGTATGACCGGAGCAGAGGTGGCGAGGCAGCTTTTGCATTCCCAGGGGATTTATGACGTAACGGTACAGGCAGTCCGTGGTCAGCTAACGGATCATTATGATCCCCGGACCAAGACGGTTAATTTGTCAGAACCGGTATACGGGAGCGCTTCTGTATCGGCGATCGGAGTTGCGGCTCATGAGTGCGGTCATGCGATTCAGGATCATGTGGGATATGCCCCTTTACGTCTGCGAGCCGCATTTGTCCCGGTGGCAAATCTGGGAAGTAAATTGTCCTGGCCGTTGATTTTACTGGGACTGATGATTGGGCTGACTCCGTTTATTCAGGTAGGAATCTGGATGTTTGTATTGGCGCTTTTATTTCAGGTAATCACGCTGCCAGTGGAATTTAATGCTTCGGGACGGGCTGTGGGGCTTTTAGAGCAGCTGGGGATTTTGCAGGGGCAGGAAGTGGCGGATACCAGAAGGGTTTTGGGAGCCGCCGCTCTTACGTATGTGGCGGCAGTAGCGGCTTCCGTTCTGCAGCTTTTGCGACTCTTACTTTTGTTTGGAGGACGGAGGAGAGATGACTGAAACAGCAGAGGGAAAAGAACCGATAACTGCAAGAAAAAGAAAAGTTCCGGGAGCCGCCAAGACGAGAGAAATTGTGCTGGATATATTGTTGGAGGTACTGGAAAAAAACAGTTTTGTTCATGATATTTTGGGTGAGGCACTGGCAAAATATCAGTATTTGGAAAAAGCAGATCGTGCTTTTATCACCAGACTGTCAGAGGGCACAGTGGAACGGCGACTGACTGTGGATGCCGTGCTGGAAAGTTGTCTAAAGGGAAAGATAGAAAAACAGAGACCTGTGATTCGGACGATTCTGCGGATGTCAGTCTATCAACTTTTATGGATGGATCGGGTGCCAGATCGGGCTGTGTGCGATGAAGCGGTCAAACTGGCAAAAAGTCGTGGCTTTGGCGGCTTGAGCGGCTTGGTCAATGGTGTGCTGCGAAATGTGGCACGGAAGAAAGAAGAAATTTCTTTTGCGGATTGGTCTTTGCAGTATTCTATGCCGCAGGAGATTTTGGATATGTGGAGGAAGGAATATTCCGATGAAATTGTGGAGGGAATTCTGCAGGCGTTTTTGATGGATACTCCAATTACGGTGCGATGCAACCAAAGCCGTATGCCGATTGAAAAAATCAAAAAAAGTTTGCAAGAACAAGGAGTAAAGGTTTCCCTAAGTCCTCTTTTTGATCAGGTTTTGCTTTTGTCAGGTTATGATTATCTGGATCGTCTGGAGGCGTTTCGTGAGGGGTGGATTCAGGTGCAGGATGTTGCTTCTGCTCTGGTGGCAGAAGTAGCGGATCCACAGCCAGGCGATCAGGTATTGGATATATGTGGTGCGCCAGGAGGTAAGGGGCTACATATGGCAGATAAATTGCGGGATACCGGCTTGGTGACAGTTCGGGACTTGACAGAAGAGAAAGTACAGCGGATTTGGGAGAATATTGCCCGTACTGGATTTTCGAATATCCGTGGAGAGGTATGGGATGCCCGGGAGTTTGATGAATGCTGGGAGGAACAGGCAGATATTGTGATTGCAGATTTGCCTTGCTCTGGCCTTGGTGTCATTGGAAAAAAACCAGATATTAAGTATCGGATGACAAAGGAGCGAATTCATTCTCTGGCAGAGTTACAAAAACAAATTTTGACAGTGGCATCCCGCTATGTAAAACCAGGGGGGAAACTGATTTATAGCACCTGTACCATCAGCCAGTTGGAGAATGAAGCTCAAAGAGAGTGGTTTTTGGAGCATTTCCCATTCGTTTCTGGAACGTTAAAACTACCAGAGAAAACGGTTATAAAGGAAGAAACCGTAAAGTTGGGGTATGTGCAGTTGCTTCCGGGGCGATATTCCTGTGATGGATTTTTTATTGCCGTATTTCAAAAGGAAAAAAATAAATGAAAAAGACAGATATCAAATCGCTATATCTTTCTGAGTTGGAACAGAAATTGGGAGATATGGGAGAAAAGCGGTTTCGTGCTGGCCAGGTGTACCAATGGCTTCATCAGAAGCAGGTGAAGGATTTCGGAGAGATGAGCAATCTTTCTCTTTCTCTGCGGGAAAAGCTGGCAGATCATTTTACTTTAACAGTATTGGTTCTGGCAGATGTAAAGATATCCCGGATCGATGGTACCCGCAAATATCTGTTTCGGTTGATGGATGGAAATGTGATAGAAAGTGTATGGATGCAATATCATCATGGCAGTTCGGTCTGCATCTCCTCTCAGGTGGGATGCCGGATGGGATGTCGTTTTTGTGCATCGACGCTGGATGGATTGGAGCGAAATCTGACAGCAGCAGAGATGTTAGAGCAGATTTATCGGATTCAGGAACTGACGGGAGAACGCGTATCTCATATTGTAATTATGGGCTCCGGGGAACCTTTCGATAATTATGAAGAAGTGATCCGTTTTTTAAGGTTGGTTTCTGATGCTCAGGGACTGCATATCAGTCCGCGGAATATTACGGTGTCTACTTGTGGCATTGTGCCAGGAATCTTGCGGTTTGCCAAAGAAGGCTTGCCAGTGACGTTGGCATTGTCGTTGCATGCTCCCAATGATCGGGTGCGACAGACTTTGATGCCGGTGGCTAAAAGCTATTCCCTGTCGGAAGTGTTAAATGCTTGTCGGGAGTATTTTGAAAAGACAGGGAGGCGGATTACCTTTGAATACAGTTTGGTGAAAGGTGTGAATGACAATCCGGCAGAGGCAAGGATGTTGGCCGGGTTGCTGAAAGATATGCATGGACATGTGAACCTGATTCCCGTGAATCCGGTGAAAGAAAGAAATTATGTTCGTTCTGACAGAAGGGCGATTCAGGAATTTAAAGCGATTCTAGAAAAATCAGGAATCGCAGTTACAATAAGACGAGAGATGGGCAGAGACATCCAGGGAGCCTGCGGACAGCTTCGGAGAAGCTATCTGACAGGAGAATCCGAAGATCATGAAAAAGAAGGAGGTTGATGGCGGTGCAGGCATATGCACTTACAGATGTGGGAAGATATCGCAGTATGAATCAGGACTATATCTATTCCTCGACAGCCCCAGTGGGCTCTTTGGATAATCTGTTTTTGGTGGCAGATGGTATGGGAGGACATAATGCGGGAGATTATGCGTCACGCTTTGCTGTGGAGAATCTGGTAAACTTTTTTGGCATCAAATATCCGGAGCGAGATGTGCATGGTATTTTAAAAGAAGGGATTCGCAGAATAAACCGAGAATTGTATTTCCAGGCTAGTAACGATCCTTCTCTGTTTGGTATGGGAAGTACTTTAGTAGCTGCTACGATCAAAGGCAACGTGCTTTATGTAGCTAATATTGGCGACAGCCGTCTGTATTTATTGAGGGAAAAGTTAGAGCAAGTGACCCGGGATCACTCTTATGTGGAGGAATTGGTGGCATTGGGAAAGATAAAACGGGGGAGCCGGGATTATCAGGAAAAAAAGAACATTATTACCCGGGCGATAGGGACAGCTGAGACGGTAGATATTGATCTGTTTGCCCTAAAATTAAAACCGAAAGATTACATTCTCATGTGTTCCGATGGGTTAAGCAATATGGTAGATGAATTTGAGATGGAGTATATTATCCGTTCTGAAGAAAACATGAAGCAAAAGGTAGAAGTACTGGTAGATGCGGCAAACCGTAGTGGTGGGAAGGATAATATATCCGTAGTTCTCATAGAGCCTCAGATAAGTGAGGTGATTCTATGACATTGAGAACGGGAATGTATTTACAGGATCGCTATGAGATATTGGAACAGGTAGGCGCCGGCGGGATGTCTGTGGTATATAAAGCCAAATGTCATAAGCTGAATCGTCTGGTGGCTATCAAAATATTAAAGGAAGAATTTAGCAGCGATAGTAATTTTGTAGGCAAGTTTAAGATGGAGGCGCAGGCGGCGGCAAGACTTTCACATCCCAATATTGTCAATGTTTATGATGTCATCGATGAAGGGGATTTGCATTATATTGTGATGGAGCTGATTGATGGCGTTACCTTAAAAACGTATATTGCCAGAAAGGGAAAACTGGAGATAAAGGAAAGTATTGGGATTGCGATTCAAGTGGCTCAGGGGATAGGCGCTGCTCATGAGCAGCATATTATTCACCGGGATATCAAACCGCAGAATATGATCATTTCCCGGGACGGAAAAGTAAAGGTGGCAGATTTTGGCATTGCTCGGGGAGTATCGACCCAGACGATGACTTCTGCTGCCATGGGATCGGTCCATTATATTTCTCCAGAACAGGCCAGGGGGAGTTATAGTGATGCCCGCAGTGATATCTATTCTCTGGGAATTACCATGTATGAGATGGTAACCGGACGTCTGCCTTATGAAGGGGATAATACGGTGGCTATCGCTTTGTCCCATCTGGAAGATGCCATGGTGCCGCCAGCTGTCTATAATCCGGAGATTCCCGTAAGTTTGGAGAGAATCATTCTCAAATGTACAGCGAAGAAACCTGAGAATCGCTATGGCAGTGCGAATGAATTGATTGCGGATCTGAGAAAGGCTTTGGTTCAGCCGGATGGGGAATTTGTTCAGGATTTGAATGGACAGCGGGCGTTAAAAGGTCAGACGATTCAGATTAGTAATAAAGATTTAGCGAGGATTAAAGAGCAACATACACCTGTACGTGAGGAGCCGATGCGGGAATATCGCAGACCAGTAGGGGAAGCGGCGGTGACTCGCTATCCAGAAGACCGCCGAAGGCCGTCGGATCGCCGGGATAATCGAAGAGAAGAGCCGGAAGATGAGGTGAATTCTCATATTGAACGTCTTTTAGCAGGGGCTGGAATTGTGGTGGCAATTATTATTGTAGCGGTGTTGATTGTGGTATTTTCCAAGTTGGGTGGGCTTTTTCAGTCTGGTTCGGGATTACTGGGCAAAGAGACAACGGTGGAAAGTCAGAGTGAAGAGATCCCGACCAATGATATGGGAGAAACCTTGAAAGATACGGAGGTTTATATGCCAGATGTCTTAGAACTTCCAGAGGATTTGGCAGAGGCAAAACTTAAAGAGAATTTTCTGAGCATGAGGCCCACATATCAGACATCAGAGGTGGTGGAGAAGGGATGTGTGATCTCTCAGGATCCGGAATATGGAACAGTAGTATCAAAATATTCTCATGTAAATGTAGTGGTGAGTCTGGGATCGGATAAGATTGATCTGACCACTCTGAATCTTGAGACTATGAGCGTGGCTTCTGCCCGCAGACTTTTAGAGGATCGGGGACTCACCGTACAGCTGGTAGAAGAAGAGAATGAGACAGAAGAAAAAGGAAAACTTCTTCGCTACGAACCAGAGAAAGCAGCAGAACATGGCACAGTTACTCTGTATGTGAGCGCAGGTCCTCATGTGGAGCTGGTTCCTGTGCCGGATTTGGTAGGTAAGCCGGAGTCGGATGCGCTGGCACTGTTGGGAGAAGCCGGTTTGACTCCAGGAGAAACTTTTACGGAGAACAGTGATACGGTTCCCAAAGGAAGTATTATCCGTCAGGAGGGTGGTGAAAACGGGCAGATTGAAGTGGGAGGAAGCATCAGCTATGTGGTCAGCAGTGGCCCGGAGAAACGGCAGCAACGTTATGTGGCGTCCATCAATGACGTTTATGATTTGAGTAATCTCATTGGGCCGGGAGCCGGAGGCGCTAACTTTACTGTGTTGGTACGTCTGCATCAGAAAGAAGCAGATGGTACAGATATCTATCGAACATTGACAGATGCCAAAACGATCAATGGTTCCACACTGCTTCCTATCAGCTACACGAGTATTGAGAGTATGAATGGCAGCAGTGAAGGAGAGATCGAAGTTGTGGATACAGAATCAGAGGCAGTTTTGAAAACCTATCCATTAACCTTTTTCCCCATGGATTGACGAGAGGTAATATGAAAGGAAAAATCATAAAAGGGATCGCCGGTTTTTATTATGTTCATGATGGACATGAGCGACTGTATGCCTGTAAAGCCAAAGGGATTTTTCGTAAACGGGGCATCAAGCCATTAGTAGGGGATAATGTGGAATTCACAATATTGGATGAGACGGAGCAAGAAGGAAATATCGATGAAATATTGCCTCGCAGAAATCAGCTGGTTCGTCCGGCCAGTGCGAATGTGGATCAGGCATTAGTCGTTTTTGCCGTGGTTGAGCCAGCGCCAAATTTGAATCTGTTGGATCGTTTTCTGGTGATGATGGAGATGCAGCAGATTCCGGTGCTCGTTTGTTTCAATAAAATGGATCTGGATAAGGAACAACATTGTCTTCGATATCAGGAGATTTATAAAAACAGCGGTTGTCAGGTGCATTTTAGCAGTACGTATAGCGGACAGGGAATAGAAGAGATCCGGAAACGGCTGCAGGGAAAGACAACGATTCTAGCAGGTCCTTCTGGTGTGGGGAAATCTTCTTTAACGAATTTGTTGCAGCCCTTAGCAGAGATGGAAACAGGGGAAATCAGTAAAAAAATTCAACGGGGAAAACATACCACCCGTCATGCAGAGCTTTTTTATGTTGAGGAGGATACTTATCTGATGGATACCCCAGGTTTCAGCTCTCTCTATTTGGAGAACTTAGAGGCAGAAACCCTGAAATATTTTTTTTCTGAGTTCTCCGATTATGCTTCTGGTTGTCGTTTCGGTGAGGATTGTGTGCATGTAGGGGAGCCAAGATGTGGTGTGAAAGAAGCAGTAAGAGAGGGAAAAATCAGTCAGAGCCGCTATGATAATTACCAGCTTTTGTATCAAGAATTGAAAGGAAAAAGGAGGTACTAGGCAAAGATGAAAACGATTCTGGCGCCGTCTATTCTGGCGGCAGATTTTGGAAAACTTGCAGATTCGGTGAGAGAAGTGGCAGATGCCGGAGCAGAATATATTCACATTGACGTGATGGACGGAATGTTTGTTCCGAGCATCTCATTGGGGATGCCGGTGATTCAGAGTATCCGTTCTTGTACAGACAAGGTGTTCGATGTGCATATGATGGTGGAAGAACCAGGACGTTATGCAGAGGCTATGAAAAAGGCGGGAGCGGATCTTTTGTGTGTTCATCAGGAGGCATGTCGCCATTTAAACCGTACGATCCGCCAGATTCATTCGCTGGGGATGCGGGCCGGTGTGGCTTTAAATCCAGCCACACCGGTGTCCATGCTGGAGAGTGTTTTAGAACAAGTGGATATGATACTGCTTATGTCCGTGGATCCTGGTTTTGGCGGTCAGGAATTTATTCCTTATACATTGAAAAAGGTGCATCAGCTTCGGGAACGCCTGGAATATTTGGGACTGGAGAAAGATATTGAGGTGGATGGAGGGATAAATCTGGGAAATGTAAAGCAGATTCTGACAGCAGGAGCCAATATCATTGTGACAGGTTCCGCTGTGTATCATGGAGATGTGGCGGCTAATGTTTGTGCTTTTATGAAAGAATTTGAGGAGTTTCAGAAATGAAAAAATGTCTGATTGTGACGGGCGGTAAGCTGGATTTGGCTTTCGCCCAATCTTTTTTACAAAAAGAAAAATTTCACAAAATTATTGCTGTGGATGGCGGTTTGGAAGCAGTGGAAATTTTAGGGCTGATACCAGATTATGTAGTAGGGGATTTTGACACAGTAAATCCGATCGTTCTGGAACGATTCCGAAAGATTCCTTCTATTATTTGGGAAAAGCACCGACCAGAAAAGAACGAGACAGACACCGAACTGGCCCGCAACCGTGGAATGACTCTGGCCTGCGAGCGCATCGTGTTTTTGGGCGCCACGGGCGGACGCCTGGATCATATGCTAGGGAATATCCATGTTTTGTACACTTGCCTGCAACGAGGTGTGGAGGCATGGATCATCGATAATCAGAATAAATTATACCTATTGGATCAGGGAAAAACCTTCTATCAAGAGCAATTGTGGGGAAAATATGTATCTTTTTTGCCCTATACGGAACAGGTGACAGGAATTACTCTTCGGGGATTTCGTTATCCATTAAACAGAAAAAATATCCGTAAGGGAGAGGAAGCGGGACTTTGTATCAGCAATGAACTAATAGCAAAAGAGGCGACCATTGAATTTGACGACGGGGTTCTGATCTGTGTGGAATCCCAGGATTGCGTGTAAAACTGACATGGTAAAAAAACAATAAACTGATTATTTCATACATGCTTTCTACATGTTATGATGAGGAACAATAAAAGGATAACAAGAGGAGGCTTGATTATGGAAAATCAGAACAATAATAAAGTTTATAAGACGGTAGTCACGGCATTGATGACGGCGCTGTGTTATGTGTCGTTTACTTTTTTGAAAATACCGATTCCCACATTTGGCGGTGACTATGTGGCGCTGCATATCGGGAATGCCTTTTGTGTGTTGGCAGCGCTGTTGTTAGGAGGAGGATATGGTGGTCTGGCCGGATCTTTGGGTATGACGATTGCCGATCTTTTGGATCCTGTATATATTACCAGTGCGCCAAAGACATTTCTACTAAAATTCTGTATTGGTCTGATTGCCGGTTTTGTGGCACATCGGGTTGCCCATATCACAGAGGAGCATGATACCAGTTATGTGTTTCGTTGGACATTGATGGCATCGATAGCCGGACTAGGGTTTAATGTGATTATGGACCCAATTGTTGGATATTTTTATAAAAATTTTGTGTTGGGAGTACAGTCGGATGCGGCAAAGATTATGTCCACCTGGGCGGCTGGGGTGACTTTCATCAATGCGGTGGCCGGAACGATCGTAGTGGTAGTCGTTTATATGGCGCTGCGGCCAGTTCTGAAGAAAGCAGGGATGTTTTTCCGCGTGTAAGGAATTCAAAAAAAGGGGTTTTCTTTCTCATTAATCTGAGGTATAATCACACCGAATAAGGAGATTCTTACTGGCAGGGAAGACTGGTTATCGACTGCAGGAAGAATACACAATTAGGAGGAAGCCATGTTAGATATCAGATTTGTAAGAGAAAATCCAGAGGCGGTAAAGCAGAATATCAGAAATAAATTTCAGGATGAAAAGCTTTCTCTGGTAGATGAAGTGATTGCGTTGGATCAGAAGAGCCGTGGCGCTAAGGCAGAGGCGGATAACCTTCGGGCTTCCCGCAATAAATTGTCGAAACAGATTGGTCAGTTGATGGGACAGGGAAAGAAAGAAGAGGCAGAGGCAGCGAAGGCCCAGGTTACAGCCAATGCCGCTCGTTTGGCTGAACTAGAGACACAAGAAGTGGAATTGGAAGAGAAGATTCTAAAGATTATGATGACCATTCCCAACATGATTGATCCTAGTGTGCCGATTGGCAAGGATGACAGCGAGAATGTAGAAATGGAAAAATTTGGGGATCCAGTGGTGCCAGATTTTGAGATTCCCTACCATACAGATATTATGAAGAGCTTTGATGGCATTGATTTAGATGCCGCTGGCAAGGTGGCAGGAAATGGTTTTTATTATCTGATGGGAGATATTGCCAGACTACATTCAGCGGTAATTGCATATGCAAGAGATTTTATGATCAATCGGGGATTTACCTACTGTGTGCCGCCGTTTATGATTCGCAGTAATGTGGTGACTGGAGTGATGTCTTTTGCCGAGATGGATGCCATGATGTACAAGATTGAGGGAGAGGATCTGTATCTGATTGGAACGAGTGAACATTCGATGATTGGTAAGTTTATTGATACGATTACTCCAGAAGAAGAACTTCCGAAGACGATGACTAGTTATTCGCCTTGTTTCCGCAAAGAGAAAGGCGCTCATGGTATCGAAGAGCGCGGAGTATATCGGATTCACCAGTTTGAAAAACAAGAGATGATTGTGGTCTGTAGGCCAGAAGAATCTCCTATGTGGTATGAAAAAATGTGGCAGAATACGGTAGACCTTTTCCGTTCATTGGATATTCCGGTGCGGACTCTGGAGTGCTGTTCTGGTGATCTGGCGGATTTGAAAGTGAAGTCGTGTGATGTGGAGGCATGGTCCCCCCGACAGAAGAAATATTTTGAGGTGGGTTCCTGTTCCAATCTAGGAGATGCTCAGGCCCGACGGCTTAAGATTCGGGTAAATGGAGAGAATGGAAAGTATTTTGCTCATACTTTGAATAATACAGTGGTGGCGCCGCCGCGTATGCTGATTGCATTTCTGGAAAACAATCTGCAAGCGGATGGGACGGTAAAAATTCCTAAGGTACTACAAATGTATATGGGAGGAATGGAAGTGATGGTGCCAAAGAAAGGACAATAATAAAATATAAATTAAGAGGTAACAGAATTTATAAAAAACTATAAAAAAGTAATAGACAAAACCTTGTGAAAGGAGTAAAATCATAGAAGGTCAGTTCGGCAGATAGCTGAACTGACCAGATAAGTACTCGGGTAAGAAGGGAGAAATAAACATGAAACCATGGAATGTGGTGGTGGACGGAAAGCAGTATGAAATTAAGGCCAAAGGGTATAAGCTAGTGGTCAATGGAGAAAAAAACAAACTGAAAAATCTGATGTCAAAAAAGGATGGAATGTGGAAAATTTATGAACTTCCTTTGGGACCGAAGAAAGCAGAGCTTTATGTAAACACCTGGATTGGTGGGATGAAGTTGGTGATGGATGGGGTGGATTGTGCTACCGGAAAACCCTATACACCACAGAAATTACCGAAATGGGCGTATTTGTTTTTAGTAATCCATTTAGCTTATATTTTATTCCTTATGGGCGGAGCTCTTGGGGTATTGATGACATTCTTGGGAATGGTAGCAACGATTTCCGTTTCCTGCAATAACAATATGTCAGTCGGAGTGAGAATATTGCTGAATATTGGAATTTTGATTGCTTTTGCCGCAGTAGATCTGGGGATTGTATTATTGATCGGCAGTCTGGTAAGTGCGATTTAAATAAATAGTACATAGCAGTATAACCGGCGCTTTGGCGCCGGATTTTTCAGTATTTGAAAAGGGAGACAAAAAAGTATGAATGTGTTTTGTGAACTGGTGCATTCAATTTATGATTGTAAGAGCTACGAGACTTTTTTTAAGGATAGAAAGCGCAAGACATTTCTGTTTGGTTTTTTGCTGGTAGTAATTTATTTTTTACTTACTATGATTGTACCGTTTGTCCGTTTTCAGATGTCTACCGGCGGGATTGTGAAAATTGTTGATGAAGTGGTGCCGGATTTTGCGATTGCAGACGGACGTCTGGATGTGGAAGAACAGTTCGAATTCGCGGAAGGAGATACTTATTTTTTTGTAGATACAAAAGATGAAGCGATGACCGAGGAGATGATTCTGGAGAATCTGCGCAGATATGGCACCGTCTTGATTGCTGATTCTGAAAATTTGATTGTCAAGAGTAACGGACAGGTACAGACTTTGCAGATAGCGGATCTGGACATTGAGATCACAAAATCAGAGATTATCACGATGTTTCGACCTTTTGTAAACCTTGCTATTGGGATAATATTGGTGATCGTGTTTCTCTTTATGCAGGCGACTTTCTTTTTTGGGGTAATTTTTGTAGCTTTATTTGGAATGATAGTGGCTTCTTGTATGCAGACGAAGCTGACATTCGGTGAGCTTTATAAGTTGGGTATTTATACTAGGACTACGCCGCTGTTAATCAAGGCGCTCCTTTCATTTTTACCATTTGGACTTCCGTTTTTCTGGATTATCAGTTTGGGAATTTCTCTGGGATACTTAGCTGGCGCCATGCGGAGCATGAATACTCAGGATTTAGGAGGTCAGCCCGTAGTGTTTCATTCCGAAGAATCTGCTTTGGAGGATCGCTGGAAGAGGCCAGAGGAGGATTATAATCACTGGAATGATACAGGAGATAAACAAAATTAAAAAAGAAGAGAGTGGTGCAAAATAAGTTCTCCGCCATTTCCCTATCTTGTGTTCGTGAACAGTCGGACACGGGAGATGAGAAATAGCGGAGAACTTATTTTGCACCACTCTCTTCTTTTAAGCACAAGACAGGAGTAGCCATCATAGAATAATTGGTATGATAAATGACAAAGCCGGGAGCGCCGCCAGCGGCCTTTTTCACATGTTTGCGTTGGATATAGTCGATTTCTACTTTTTCATTATTTCGTCCTTTGGAGAACCAGGCGGCTAGAGAACCCGCTTCTTCAAAGACCCGATCCGGAAGTTCCCGGCCTTCGGATTTGACTACAACATGGGACCCGGGAATACCCTTGGCATGAAACCACCAGTCGCCTCCCCCGGCAATTTTAAAAGTAACTTCTTCATTTTGATAATTATTTTTACCTACATAGATATGGAAGCCGTCAGAGGAGAGATAATGATAGGGCCGGCTGGTAATGCGGGGCTTTTTATTGGCAGGGCCATGTTTTTTGATAAAACCAAATTCCATCAGTTCTTCTTTGATTGGCACCAAATCTTCTTCTCGCACTGCGATATCCAATGCAGCGCTGATGGATTCCAGATGATTGATTTCTTGGTGTGTCTCTGTGAGCATTTCGATCATGGCTTCATGCGTACGTTTTAGCTTGTTGTATTTGGCAAAATATTTTTGTGAATTCTCCTGGGCAGTAAGCTGCGGATCCAGTGGAATGCGAATCTCCTCATTGGTGTAGTAGTTGAGACATTTCAGCTCCTTTTCTCCGCCAGAAAGTTCATAGCCGTATGTGGTCAAAAGTTCCCCATAAACTTTATACTTTTCTCGTTTTTCGGTATCTTTGAGTTGTTTTTGTTGTAGATCATATTTTTTGTAATTTCGCTCCAGGGCAGTCTGAACGATTCGGCGCAAGTCAGAAGATTTCTGACGGATGCGGGTTAACACGCTTTTTTGTGCATAGTAGACGTCTAAAAGAGTACTGATTGAAGAAAATTCTTTGGACTCATAGAGGCGACTTTCATAACAAGTTAGTGGTACAGAAGCAAATTCTATCGGATTGTTGTTTTGGTAAATAATATGGGGATGGAAATTTCCATTCCGTACATCTTCCATCATCAGGGATAACCTATGATAGAGATGACAGGATTCAACATCACTCAGTTCATTGGCAGAATGATCGCCATCAAGTGAGGAAAGATGGCAGAGCTCTGCGGCAATGACAGGGCTGATTCCCGTCAGATTTTGATAGAGTGTTTTTTGTACTGGCGCCGGAGTATTGCGGATAAGAGCAGTGAATGCTTCTTCCGTGATGGACAGAGGATCCGATTTTTCTACTGTCTGCGGAATGAAATACGGACGCCCTGGCAAGACTTCTCGGACCGAACTAATCTGAGAGGAAATATGCTTGATGCTGTCGAGAATGATTCCGTCCTCCCGACAGAAAATGATGTTACTGTGTTTGCCCATCAACTCAACAATCAGTCGTTTTCGACGCAGATCCCCAAGCTCATCTAAATGTTCAATAGTAAATTCAATGATGCGTTCCAAACCTGGCTGGCTGACCGTTACTATCTTTCCTGAACCAATATGTTTGCGCAACAGCATACAGAAATTAGGTGCAGTTAAAGGACTGGGTTTGTTGGTTTCTGTGAAATATATCAGCGGGAGACTGGCGCTGGCAGAAATAGAGAGACGTAATGTCTCTCGATTATTTTTGACAGTGAAAAGGAGTTCATCCTTTTCTGGTTGAGCAATTTTGTTGATTTTACCGCCTTCTAGTTTATTTTGAATATCCCGAGTCAGATTAGCGATTACAATGCCATCAAATGCCATGATTAGTACTCCTTTTATGATTCAAACATCAGAAAAATCCGTCGGTACTTATGTAGGATTTTTCAGTCGGTTTGATTTTACCTGTTTGTAATATATATGAAAAGTATGAGAAGAACTATCATGATTATACAGGAATTCATGAGGATTGACAAGCTTTTGAAATCATTGATTATGTGTCGTCTTGAGAGGGAAGAATCCCCAGCTGGCTGAAAATTGCAAAAATATAAGGAGCGCCAAATACATTCAAAGCCTTGGGACCGGTGATTCGGTGTTCGGTATCTTCCTGCAACTTAAGAAAGGCCTTTTCAAAAGTGGCTCTGGTAATTGATTTTTTTTTGCGATCGGAGAAAAATTCTCCGCCTTTTATGGTATAAGTGAAGGGGAGACCTTTTGCTGTATAGAAGGTCTCTCCTTGATGAGAAGTGATGACATCCCATAAGTTATCTTTTGTAATCATGGTCAGTTACCTTTCTAAAATGGTTATTGATCTAGGATTCCTTGTTGATTATAACGGACATCGCAAAGTTTTACAAGAGAATGTAGTAAAAAATGAAAAGGTACAAATAACAGAAGTAGTAATATATTACAAAAAATTAAAAAGTATTGCAATTTTATCTAAAAAGCATTAATATGAAATGAATAAATGTGATAAGGACGGGGAGGAATTATGTTTAGTTCAAAGAAAAAAATGGAAACAGGAAACACAGGTATGATCAATACGATTATTGGAGAAAAATCAAAGATTGAGGGGGTATTGGCAGCTTCCGATCCGGCAAGAATAGATGGATTGCTACAAGGAAAGATTTTATCGGAAAGTTCCGTGATTGTGGGAGAACATGGAGTTGTAAAGGGAGATATCAAGGCGGTAGAGATTCTGGTGGCAGGTACGGTGTATGGTAATTTAACAGCAGAACAAAGGATTGAACTTACAGAGACAGGACGTGTGTTGGGTGATATGATTACCAAGACGCTGGTGATTGATGAGGGCGCTTCCTTTAAAGGGAGTTGTACCATGGAGGTTGTAGAAGAAAAGAAAGCATTAGAAAGAGTGGAGATTCCCAAAGAGGCAACGGAGGATTCCAAGACAAGTCCAAAAAAGGAAAATAAAGAGAAATAAGTGCAGATGGAATGGAAAAAGTTTAAAAAAGAGCGGATTTCTTTGAATTATACGGTTATGTTAGTGCCACATTCTCAGAAGAAGATGATTCATTTTAAGACACCTGTCTGGATCTTTGGCGTTTTTTTTCTGGGGCTATTGGTACTGACCGGGGCCTGCCTGTTTTTTGCTGGTTCCCGGCATCAGCTGAAGCAGGTGCGTAAGGAAAAGGCGCAGTTGGAGCAAGCGTGGGAGCAATTGGCCCAGCAAAAAGAGTTGGCAGATCAAGAGAATGAGGCACTTTTAAAGGAGCAAAAACTTCAGGAGCAGGAGTTGTCAGAACTAGAACAGCGGGCGAGAAATACGCTTGAGGAGTTGGAAGCTTTGGTGGAACGGGAAAGTCAGATCCGGCAAGAGCTGGGTCTTGGCCAGCTGCAAGAGGATGGAAATGGGGCTGTGACGGATACCACAGAGGAAGAAGCTTTGGATTCGGAGACAACACAGAATGAGCCAGAAGGTGTCATGCAGGACGGGGAAGAATCTTTACAGTCAGAAGGGCAGAGCCAGACGTTTCGGATTGCATCTTCTGGGATGCCAATGTTTCTGGAAGAGAATACTGCGGATTTTGAGGCAATTCGGTTAGAGCTTTTGTATATGCAGAATCGTTTGGCAGAGAAGAATGGACAATATGATTCTTATATGAATACCATTACAGAAAGAAAGGAAGCTGAGGCGGCAGAAAAACTCCGGAAGGAAGCTTTGAGAGCTTCGATTGTGACAAGTGCGCTCCAGTATGTAGGGAATCCCTATGTTTATGGCGGGAATAATCCCAACACGGGTGTGGATTGTTCTGGATTTACTAGATATGTTTTGGGAAATATAG
>Ga0137306_100690_pt1 | contig 42812 bp, 33 predicted proteins | sample Inofroosms_March_FD_97187 | JGI IMG/M metagenome (GOLD analysis project Ga0137306, IMG submission 97187) | Mouse cecal microbial communities from Vienna, Austria - N-Acetylneuraminic and N-Acetylglucosamine D2O microcosms_March | ecosystem: Host-associated > Mammals > Digestive system > Large...
TCCAAATGTCACAAAGATTGGTTCCTATTGGACCGCGTCGGATGGTGCTGAAAAGCACAGGGATGAGAGAACCAAAAGCGGAAAATACATTAAGAAAAATAGTGTAAATTTACGGTGATTAAGACGGAGAGTATGATATGGCTATACAACCTCGATGGAACAAAATGGAGGCCGCAATTCTTCTTGAGGCTGTATTAAATGTTGAGAACGGATTAGAAAAACGGAAGGCCGCAATAATACGAGTATCAGCGACATTAAGAAAAATAGCTGAGGTTCAGGGGGTTGAAATTGATGACAAGTATCGGAACGTTAATGGCATAACATTTCAATTTCAAAGTATGGAGTGTTCTGCGTTGGGACGTATTAGTTCTGCGAATAAGGCTGGCTCAAAGCTATTTGACGAAATTGTGAAGTTAAAACATCAGTTTCCGAATGAATATGATGCATTGCTGAAACGGTCAAAAGAATTATCGGAAGCAAATGTGACGAAATCTGGGAGTAAAAAGAATGAAATAAACGATAAAGAAGCTTTTAAGAAGTGGCTCCTTAGCATTGGGAAAAATGAGAGTGTTGCGGATTACATAATAAGAGAATTTGATTCTATATCAGATTACGCAAAGGATAAGAAAATCTCTGTAATAGACATGTGGGAAATATCAAATGTAAAACAATATGTGATGTATATGCATGCGTTGCAGGAATATAAATTTTTCCGCATATTACAGAAGGAAAAATATAAGTTTTTCCAAAGTAAATCGAAGCTTTATTTGACTTTTTTGAAAGGTGGAGGCGTGTCCGCCGAAATGATTGCTCCGGTAACCCGGATTCCAGTGAGCGAATTTACGGTAACGGATGTTGATAAAAAATTGTATGCCAGCTTTCCGAATGAGGTTAGAAATATTTATCGGATTCTGAAAGAGGATTCGAGATATGCATATCTTACCACGAAGCAAATTGCAGATTTTGCTAAAAGCGAAGAAACGGTAGTGGGAGTCATTTTATCTGAAGCATCTTGGTCTGAGATGTTAGGCGATGGTTTCGTCCTTGGAAGTAATATTAAATACCGTTCGAAGAAAACGATAAAATTTAGCCTTGACCAGGCATATGGTCAAGATACCAAAGAAGATGAAGTTCTTAAAAAGGATTTTCGTCGTGGTTTCAGACCAGACAACATTATGGACAGAAAAAGATTTATCAATATCTATGAGGAACAGTTTGGTGAAGTGTTGTCTGATGAGGAGGCAGTGAATCGCATTTCGAAGAAATCGTTTATTTTCGATGGCCGTCTGTTTTTACCCAAAGCAGTTGTTGATAAGGAAATTGCCGAATCAATATGCGACTACGTTGAAAATTACTTCACACAGAAAGAAATATTGTTTTATGATGTCCTGTTTAGTGTGTATAAAGAGCAACTCAATTCGTTGATTTACAGCCCGGAAATGCTTGCGGCTTTTATAGAATATACATTTATAGGAATACCAATCTTCTTTAGAGAAAAATATTTTTCAAATAATCAGAGCGCTAAGCCGGATATATCAGGCGAGGTGACCGATTATCTGATCAGGATGGATAGACCTTGCTCGTATGATGAAATATATGCAGCTATGCCTCATTTCAAAAAGGAGGATGTTTATTCTGTCCTTCATCGAAATAATCCTGAAATTTTGGGAAATAGTAAGACAGAGTATTTTCATGTTAAAGTGGCTCATGTTAGTAATCGAGAGAGAAACATCCTCGAAGCATATTGTGACAAGTTGTTAGGAAGCAGCAGATACATAACATGTAATGAAATTATTGAAAATCTTCCTCAAATTGATGTGGATCTGTATGAAAGATGTAAGGACAGATTTACTACATTGGGGTTAAGAAGGATTCTCACATATTATCTGAGAGCAAGTTTTGATGTTATGACTGGTATTATCACCAGAAAAGGTGAATCGATGGTGCCTAAGGATGTGTTTATCGATTTTGTGAAAAGACATTCGACATTTACAATTAATGACGTCCAGGAATTGGCTGGATATATTGGAACAGTGCCATATTGGGATTCTGTTCATTCTTATGCCATTCGAATTAACAGCAAAGAGTTTGTTTCAGATGGAATGCTGGATTTTGATATAGATACTATTGATAATGCAATTGCCTTTTATTGCGATGATTACTTGCCGTTGGCCGGTATTATTGATTTCATGCGTTTCCCATCTTGTGGATACCCATGGAATATATATCTTTTACAGGAATATGTTTATCGCTTTAGCAAAAGATTCAAGCTCTTGTTCTTGGGGTTTGCCAAGGAAAGCGCAAGTGGAGTGATAGTAAAAAAACAGCTGTGTTATCCTGATTTTGAATCTGTGATTGTTGATGCGTTGTCCAAAACAGAGATTACAGTAAAACAGGATGCCATGAATTATCTTTGTGGCCGTGGGTTTATTACCGACAGGCGTTACAAAAAGGTGGAGGAACTATTAAAAAAAGCGGTAGTGCTCCGAAAGAAAAATAGTGAAAAGTAGGGTATGTGTAATGTATTCATATGAATGGGATGCTGAAACTGGCGGATATAAACTGAATAATACGCCATTATCTTTTAGCAGGGAGCCTAGGCCGGTTTACTATAAAGAATTGGATATTCTTGGATTCGATCAGTACTGGAAATATGACAAGAGCGATGCCTTTCCATATATGTGGGCTGAAGCGAATAACTACTATTACCGGGGGCGGCTGGTCGCAAAAACAAAAGGCGGATCTTTATACAAGCCCCCTAAAATTGTTTTGGTAGATGAATCGGAACCAGATGGTGATTACCTGCGATTTGTAGATATTCCGGTTATGGTTGAAAAGAATCGCGAGATCATGGAAAGCCTTGCACAGGAGACAATTAAGAAAATTTACAATTACTTTATGGAATATCGTAATAAGGTAGATGTTTTCTATGTTGCATTTAGTGGAGGCAAGGACAGTGTTGTAGCTTTAGACCTGGTATCAAGGGCATTACCGCACAATGATTTTAAAGTTTTATTTGGTGATACGGGGATGGAATTTCCTGACACCTATGATGTTGTGAACAAAGTTGAAGAATGGTGCGTATTCGAGAACATTGAGTTCTTAAGATCCCATTCTAAGTTTTCACCGGAAGACTCTTGGTATCAATTTGGTCCACCGGCACAAACGATCCGGTGGTGCTGTAGCGTACATAAAAGTACACCCCAGATTCTATTATTGAGAGCGTTGACCAACAAGCCGAATTTCAGGGGCCTTGCTTTTACGGGTATTCGCGGAGATGAAAGTGCGTCCAGAAGTGAATATGATGATGTCAGTATGGGTGAAAAGGTAAAGGGACAATATAGTTGCCATCCCATATTAGAATGGAACACCGCCGAGTTGTACCTATACATATATGAAAAGAATTTGATTTTAAACGAGACATATAAAAAGGGGAATAGCCGAGCCGGATGTTTGGTGTGCCCGTTGGCGGCAACCAAAAATATGTACTTTAAAGAAGTTTCGTATAGCGACACAGTTCCTTCCACTACAGTTTACAATGACATAATTATGAAAACTACGAGCAAAGAACTATCTTCTCAAGAAGCAGTGGAAGAATTTATGAATATCGCCGGATGGAAGGCCAGACGCAGCGGTAAGGAATTGAACTTTGCAAAAAGGTATTTTGATGATTGTTTGGAAAAAGGAATTTTAAAAATCACACTTTCAAGGATTAATACTGATTGGCATCAATGGATAAAAACAGTAGGCAGAGTTGCTTTTATAACTAAAAATCAGTTTAGCGTAGAGTATGCAAGAAAGAATTATATCGTTAATGTAGATTCAGTCGGGAAAGAAACAATCTTTTCTGTTGATGTTTCAGCTAACACACACGATGATATTTTATTTGCTTCAGCATTAAAGACTGTTTTGAAAAAGACCGCTTATTGCATAGGGTGTCAAGTGTGTGAAGCGAACTGCCCAAATGGCTATATAACTTTTGAAAACGGGCAGGTTTATATTGATGATTGTTGTGTTAAGTGCAAAAAATGTCATGACATTACTTATGGATGCTTAGTTGCGGATTCATTACGTTTACCAAAAGGAGAAAAGAAGATGGGGGCAATTGATAGATATGGTAATCTCGGAGTTGAGTATAAATGGGTGATGGCATATTTTAAGAAGAAAGATGAATATTGGGAAAGCGCGCGCATTGGGAAAAATATGGTTAAGAGCCTGCGTTGCTTTTTGAATGACAGTCAAATTACAGAGAAAAGCAAGTTTGCTTCCTTTGGAGAAGTTATCGACCGAATCGGTATAGAGAACGCCAATGCCTGGGGGCTTATTCTGTGTAATTTAGCATATACGTCGGAATATAATTGGTGGATTAAGAATATCAAGTTTAACACGGATTATACTCCGGCAGCTATTAATGCCATGCTTACGGAGGTGCCCAGTAACAATTCCAGGTCGCATATTGTTTCGGCATATAAAAACATGTTCATTTCAATCTTACCACTTAGCAACGAGGTTGGAGTTGGTATTTGCAACTATGACGAGAAAAATGGAAAGAGATATTTGAATACTGTACGTAGGATTGCCTGGCCCAGTCCGGAACCCAAGGTGATTTTATATTCTCTTTATATGTTTGCTGAAAAATGCGGGGGATATTATAACTTTACACTTAGCCGTCTGCTTGATCATGACATTGATAGTGATGGTATTAGTCCAACTCAGATTTTTGGTTTGGATCGGGATACAATGGTCAGGGTGCTAAATGGTTTGACTTCTAACTATCCGGAATTTATCACAGTATCATTTACGATTGATTTGGATAATATTTATCTCAAGAGTGAAAAGTCCTCAGAGGATGTTCTTGAATTATTTTAAGTGGAGGTATGGACATGGCAATCAGTACCTATAGAAAGTACTTTGATATTAAAAAGCAGTACTATCCTTGTGTGACGGACGAATTGATTCGAAAAGGTAATGTAGATTGGAGAGATTTTTATCCGCATCCTACATTCGTTAATCTGCTTGAGACGGCGGCCAACGTCATTGAAAGAAAGCAGCCTCTGGGAATCTGGGTTGAAGGCGGATACGGAATCGGTAAGTCATATGCGGCCTTGACTCTGAGCAGTCTTTTGAAGGCGGACAAAAAAACAACGGAAGCGTATTTTGACAGGTATAATCTTGATAAAACCCTTAAAAAGCGTTTCTGCGCTATTAAAGAGCGCAAGGATGATAGCGGTAAAATTAAAAAGATCATAACTGTTCACTGCTATGGAACTTCATCAATTGATGGTGATGCTGATCTTTGCTCAATTATGCAACAGAGCATTCTTAAAGAATTGAAGAGTGCCAAATGTGAATATACCGGGCAAGCATCTTTGAAAGAAGCTGCCTTAAATTGGCTTTCAATAGATCGCAATAAGGTATATTTTGATTCGATTATTTCTGAGGACAGTCGCTTTATTGGTCAGACGGCCGATGATGTTATTGATGGATTAAAAACATATACCGGCGAAGCGTTGTCGATGCTCATGGGAAGGCTTGCCAAGATTGGTAAGGAGAATGGCATTGATCCAATGAAGATTGATGTCAAAATCTTTATTGAATGGCTGAAAGATATTATCAAAGGGAATAATCTCCAGAGTTTATTTTTTATTTGGGACGAGTTTACAAAGTATTTGGGGAACCATATTCATGATTTGACCGGATTCCAGGAAATTATGGAAGTAACTGAGACGAACAATTTCTGTCTTCTTATTGTGACGCATACTGGAGTTAGCAAAGATGTTGTAGCCAAAGAAGGTGGAAGCGATAAAAAATTGATTGATCGCTTTGTAAAGCCTACATCCGTTATCGATCTTCCTGACAATATCGCATTCAAGTTGATTGGTCATGCACTCGAAAAAAATACGGATGCACAGATTGAGGAAGAATGGAAAGAAATCTGTGTGAGACAGTTTCTTGATACAGCCGATAGCAGAAAATTTGTCATGGATAAGCTGAACCAGTCGACAGATGATGATATTACAGAGGAGGATATGATGAATATCCTGCCCATTCATCCGTATGCAGCACTTGTTTTGAAGTATATTGCATCATCTTTCCAGGAGAACACGAGAAGTATGTTTGCATACATAAAAAATGATTCTGGAGTGAAGTTGAAAGATTTCCAGTGGTACATAGACACTTATGGACCTTTTACTGATAATCCGCTTGTGACAATAGATATGCTTTGGGAATATTTCTATCAGGATGAAGGTCGTTATCTGCGTCAGGAAATCAAAAATATTCTCAGTTCCATTAGTAAATCCAAAAGCTATAAACTGGACGATGAGCGGACCAAAATTCTGAAAACGGTTCTTCTTATGCAGGCAATTTCTTATATGAATGGTGATTCGGTAGAGTGTTTCTTTGCAACAGACAAGAATTTGAATCTGGCTTTTGAAGGAACGTCTATTGGTAATAGTGCGTCCAGTATTGCAGACACACTTTGCAAGATGGATATTCTTTTCCCGAAAACGATTCAGGGGAAAACGGTTTATATTGTGCAGTTGATTGCTGTTTCCACGGTTAGGCGGGAAGATGTGGAAACAAAATGGTCCACGGCAAAATTGATTGAAGATTCTAAGTTTAGCGATCCCTTATCATGGCCGGGTGCATTGAAACTTCGCTATAACTTTATGCATGCAACATTGGATACGATATCAAGTTGCATCACAAAATTTAAAAAGCAGGTTCATCGGAAGGGTAGTTTTAATTGCCTGTGTGTATATTCAAAGAATGATGAAGAAAGCAGGGCAATAGAAGCTGAAATCGACAAATGCCTGAAAGAACCGAAAAATGAGGATCTAAATTTGACTATTGTCGATACAGGCGCAACTCCTTTTGGTAACGACAAGTGGAATGCATTTATTGATTACATGGTTCAGAGTGAATCGTTCGATAAAAACGACATTACTCAGAGTCAAAACTATTCGCAGAAAGCTTCTGAAGTTATAGGAGATTGGAAGCAGGCTATGCAGGATAGTGGGGCCTTTTATATCTGCAGACTGGCAGCCAACGGAACTGTTAAACGGGAACGGAGAAGCAATCTTGATGATTTGTATTCCGGCTTGTACAGCATCATCAGAGAGACTTATCCGCAGGCGCCAGAGGTGAATTATAATCTGATAGACGGTGTTTATGTCATTGGCGCATTGAAGCAGGGTGTAAAGTCTGCTGTAAATGGAAAGACCGAAGGCCCTTACAATGCTCCTCAGGAGAAGAAAAAGCTTGAAAAAGCTTTGGAGGGCGCATGGGGAATGCCGGCAGAATATCGTTATTGGGAAGAAAAGACGCATTTACATATTTCCCAGGTTAAGACTTGCGTAGAAAAGGTTATAGCTGAAGAATTTGATAAGAGTGATAGAGTGGCTATTTCTACTATCTACAATAAATTGACAGAAGCACCTTTTGGTTTCATGCCGTGCAATCTGACCGCGTTTCTTCTGGGATTTGTCTTAAAAGATTATGTCGGAGATAAGTATGGATATGATGATAGCATAGCGGGTGGCGAGATGAAGCTGGAAAACTTGCAGGCTATGGTCGAATGGGTAATTAAGTATGCTGCTGGCCAGGATTCAAAATATCGTGAGAAGTATATTGTTACAATGACGGAGGAAATTCGTAAATTTAACGAATTAACTTGTGCAGCTTTTGGAATTGGCGCTGAACAGTGTACGAATATTCCGAATACTAGAAATTATATTCGCAACCGGATGAAGGAGCTGACCTTCCCTGTTTGGTGCGTGGAATACTGTCTTAGCGATGTCTCATTAGTTTCCAGCGAATCTGTTGTGGCTAAGGTGATTCGGCTTTATTCTGGTTTGGCAAATAATGCTAATATGGGGAAATCTGAATCGGATATAGCTGCAGAAGTCGGTACTCTTTATAAAGATAATCCGACGCTGATTCAGGATTTACCGTATCTTTTTACAAAGGATATGTGTCGGACCGGTATGGTCAATTATTTGGATGAATACAATAATGGCGAACTGGTTCGGCTTGCAAAACAAATTGAAGATGAAGGTCAGTATCTTAATGAAGTAAAGAAAAAATTCGATGCAGATTCGGCAAATTGGGTATGGGTCAAAGAGACTGCTGACAAGAAGATCTCTGAAGTCACAGTGGAATATATGATCATAGCAGAAAGCAACAAGCTTATTGGAAAGGCGAAGACCCTCAGAGAAGCATTGGATGGTTGGAAATCTAAATGCGGAAATATCAGAGTGTCGTATGAAGCGTCTAAAAATTACTTGGGAGATGTTGCGCCGCTTGTTGAAGTTTTGTACGACTTAAAGCGTCAGGGATCACTGCTTGATTCTCAGAAGGATGCTTTTCTAAAAATGCTACGGGACAAAGGCGATCTCTTTGACGAGTATTATAAAGGACAGTTTGATCTTTTTGTTAAAGTCTGTAGCTTCTATGTGAGCGAGTTTGATGCGGAAGAACAAAACAACTTGTTCATGACAGTACCAACTGGGGATACATTTACTAAAGAAAAGGCACAGTATCTTCAGATGATTGAAAAGATATCAAAAGACTTTAAAAACACATTAGGAAAAATCAAACTCAAAAATTTTTGGAAGGCTAAAACCGGAACTGAGTCACCTGAAGAGTGGTCTAAGAGCAATTTAACGCCTATTATTTGCATGGTTGATGCGCAAGATTATGATGTGGCTCGCCAGGCGTTTTTGACGCTTTCACGTGTGCATCCGGAAGACAGCGAAACCGAAAAAGCCCTGAATTTCCTCGAATCTGCGACATTTTATGAAGCTTTGGAGGACACGAAAAAAATTGATGACGCTTTCAATAAGAAAATTCTTAAGGAGTATGCGGTTTTGCTTAACGCCGATGAGGTCAGGGAATATTTGAAGGAACGTACAACAGCCCAGCCTCACGAATGGTATTCAAACCCAATGGTTGACAAACTTATAAGAGAGTATGCCTCTGCCAGATACGATACGGAGGGTAGTGTCATTGCTACCAATATTGTTGATGAAATGAATGATATTAACACGCTAAAGACATATTTGAAAAAACTTATTCAAGATGACATATCAGTTGGACTTAGTATTATAAAAAATCAGAGCCAAAAGTAATGAGAGGTGACATTGGTGAACGATTGCATTGAAAGAATCAATAATTATCTACAGGACGAGAATATAACAAATCCGCTTTTGGTAAATGTTAGGAATACTGTGCAAAAAATGGAACTCCTGGACCATTACGGAGTAGGTGATAATGTAATCGTTCATATTGCCGATTTTGCCAGGAAGGATAGTCTGCCTAATGTGATGGCAGTTATTGATGCTATAAAACGCACTTCTGGTAATATGTTTGTGTTTGGACTGACCACTTATCTTAAGCTGATTAGTGGATTAGAATTTCGGAAGACCATGCAAACAATTTGCAACATGAGCATTGCAAAGAAAGCAGTAATCGTATGCTTTTTTTGCGATGAGATTTTAAAAGAAATGATCCAAAAGGATTTAAGAGTAGTGCAACGTGTGGTTTCAGCTGATCCTATAGATGATTTGGTAAAACCACATATCACGTTTGTGCCCCAGGAATTTTTCCTTGATTCAGCGAATGTTGTGGAGGGCGTGGAGTTCCTTCCTGAGGCAATCGAGAATACTGGTCAGCCAGATATATATATTCGTACAGCTAAAAAGGCGGCTGTTTTTTCTAATGGTCAGTATGCCATTGCGACGTTGGATACACCGCTACAGATACTTCAGAATAAATATCCGGAATTGGGAGTATTTAAATATGATGAAGAGGAAGGCTCTTATTGGAGATATCTGTTAAGCCTCAGTAAAAACAAGCCCTCATTCCGCACAATAGTAATAGCACATTTCAGTAATGCCAATAACTATGAATATGCGCTGCAGGAATGGTATACCTATGAGGATAGAATGCAGTGGCTATTGTTTATTGCGATGAAGGTCTTTCCGGATATAAAGAACCAAATTATACGAGACGCAGTTTCATCTTCCGGTAGACATACTGAGGTTATGCGCAATTTAATGAGGGCGATTTTGAACTATCCTCAGGATGGAAAAGCTTTTCCTCAAATATATAAGCAGTGGAAGTCTTTGAGATATAGGTTGAATACTCCGGAAGAGGAAGTGACAGATTATTGTGAGTTTGTGGATCAGAAGGGGAAATATGCGTTATATTACCTTTCGGATTTGACCAAGATTGAGAAGGAAAAGGCAATCAAACTTATAGGAACATACCAGGCTGATTATGATGATGAAACATTACTGGAGGTGCTTAAGTGTAATTTCATTGATTTCTATAATTATGTCAGCCCGTTTTATTTCGGCAATGATCTGTTGGATCAATATTTCTCACAATATACAATGCAGAAGCTTCGGAATGTAATATATCCGGAGTTTGAAGAATTTGTTAATATGGAGGCTAAAGAACAGCACTTTGTCGAACTTCCGACTAGGGCAGAAATTGTAGGTGATATGGATAAGCATAATTCTATCCTCTATTTTGTAGATGCACTCGGTGTGGAATTCCTGAATTATATTCTGCAAAGATGTGCTGTGAAAGGTCTATTTGCGGAGCCAAAAGTTGGAAAATGCAATCTTCCTTCGATTACATCAGTAAACAAAGAGTTTGTTAATGCTTTTAAGGCGTGTGATGCTGAAATAGTTGATTTCATCAAGAAAATTGACAAAGATAAGCATGAGGCAATCGGCGATTATAATTTTGAAAAAACAGAGTATCCAATTCATTTGATTGATGAGCTGGCAGAAATCGATAAGGTACTGGCCAATATTTACACAAAACTATCTTCGAATAAGTACGATCGGGCGTATATCATTTCTGATCATGGAGCGAGCCGATTAGCAGTTATAAAAAAATCTGTTTTGCCTATTGAATCAAAGCGGACCGGAACACATGGTGGGAGAGTTTGTGAGAACAACGAATTAACAAAGAATCTTTCACATGCAATTCACGAAGGTGGACTTTGCGTTTTGGCTGGCTATGATCGATTTGATGGTTCACGGCCTCCTGCAGTAGAAACTCATGGTGGTGCGACGCTCGAAGAAGTTGTTGTTCCTGTCATCAGAATTACCATGAATGATACTGTCTGGGAATTTAAGGTGATGAATGATGATAACAAAGTGGTATTCAGCTATAAAACTCAGCCGGTTCTGGTCATCTGGTCAAAGAATGAACTGAGCAATCTTTCTGTGAAGGTTAACGGAAAGATGTATGTAGGAAAACCGGATATTGATAAAAAAACATTCAGGTTTGAATTGGAAAAGCCTGAAAAAGCGTGTGACTGTAGCGCCGATATTTATGTTTCGAGTAATTGTGTTAAACAAGGAGTGAAGTTTAAACTTGAACGTGAAGGAGTCCGGAAATCCCAAAAGTTTGGAATTGGCAATATGATGTTTGGAGGCTCTGAGAGATCATGATAGATAAATTGAGAGATTGCTTCAACGGAATGATCGTATATAAAGATCTTAAAAAGAATAACTTCTTTTCAACATTAAGTCTTCCTTCCTTTATGAGAGATTGGCTCCTTGCGGAGTTTCAGAATGAGGAGGGGGATTTTGATCCGGCTCAGATTTCTGAGTTTGTGAAAATATATATTCCGAGAAAAGAAGATTGGACAGCAATCAAGGACAAAATTATTTTTGAACGCAATAAGGTTCAAATTTTGGCGAAAATAACGGTTGATATTGACATTCAGACAAGTGAAATCACGTTTGCGCTTCCTGATTTCGGCCTGACAAACAAGGATACTATTATCGAAAACAGTGTTTGGGAGCAGGTGAAAGACGATCTTATTGCTGAACACGAAACCTGGGGAATGATTGAACTGGGATATCGTGCGCCTAATGAGTATGATCGGCAGTTCGAAGAGGATAAAGTTAAGAAAGGGAAAAAAGGTAAAATCAAGCTCACGGCTTTTAAGAATTTTTGTCCTTATATGATTGATCTTGAATATTATAAGGATGTCAGAAACGAGTTTCATATCGATGAATGGATAGATATCCTTCTTGGGGCGATAGATTATAACGCATCGGGATATAAAGACAAAGAGAAGCTTGCGATGCTGTCGAGGCTTCTTCCGTTTGTCGAAAAACGTTTAAATATCATCGAATTGGCTCCAAAAGGAACCGGAAAATCATATGTCTTTGGTCATGTCAGCAAGTATGGGCTGTTGACGGATGGCGGAAAAGTAACCAGAGCCAAAATGTTTTATGATACTTCGCGCAGAAGTCCAGGCTTTATTATTGGTAACGATTTTGTGGTAGTCGATGAGGTAAAGCTTGTCCAGTTTGGCGATGTGAATGAAATGCGTTCCATCATGCAGGGATACATGGAATACGGAACATTTAATATTGGTGGATATGATGGAAAATCTGACGCTGGCGTTGTGTTTCTTGGAAATATTCGTAGGGATAATATGGATGAATATACCAATATGTTTACGGAACTTCCAAAGCTTTTTCAGGAAAGTGCTTTGCTTGACAGAATTCATGGCTTTATCAAGGGGTGGGATATTCCTCGAATGAATGATGACCTGAAGATTTGTGGATGGGCATTGAATTCAGAGTACTTTAGCTCTATTATGCATCAGCTGCGTGACGATATAAGTTATCGAGCCGTAGTAGATGCTCTGGTGGAATTACCTGACGGAGCGGATACCAGAGATACAGAAGCTGTAAAACGTATTTGTACCGCATATCTCAAGTTGCTGTTCCCTAATGTGAGGTCACCTAAAGATATAACAATGCATAATTTTAATTCGTATTGCCTGCGACCGGCATGCAAGATGAGAGGCATTATCAAGACTCAGCTGGGCATACTTGATGTTGAGTATAGAGGAAAGAGCGTTCCTCCATTCGCTGTAAGGGATTTATCTAATGAAGATTAAGTGTGTTGTATGTGGAAAAGATAGTCTGGATAAGGATGCTATTGGGCTAAACAAGAAGCTTCTGAGCAAGAATATTACTGAATTTTATTGCTTGGATTGTTTTGCGTTTTATCTTGATTGTACAGTAGAAGATTTACAGGACAAAATTGAACAATTTAAAGAAGAAGGATGTAGTCTTTTTAAATAATTTCTATGTCTGCGGGGTCTGGCACCACCATCTGTTCTGCCATATATGGCATATAGGGACGCAAAAGAATTATGAGGAAAAGATATGCAGGGATGTATCCTCTACTAAAGGAGGGTGGCATGAAGCATTGTATTTATGCTGATAATGCAGCTACAACAAAACTGGATAAGGATGCTTTTGAAGCGATGATGCCATGGCTTCAGGAGGAATATGGAAATGTCTCTCAGCCCTATGCTTTTGCGCGCAGACCACGAGAGGCCTTGGGTGAATCCAGGATGAGGATTGCAGAGTGTATAGGGGCTTTTGCGGAGGAAATTTATTTTACTTCTGGAGGCACGGAGAGCAACAATTGGGCAATTAAGGGACTGATGAGAAATGGGGATTATCGAGCTACCATAACGAGTAAGATTGAACACCATACAGTTCTTCATGCATGCAGGACTGTTGAAAGGTTTGGATTTCCAGTCGTATATTTGCCAGTCGATGGGAAAGGTCTTGTTACGCCGGAAGCTTTATCTCAAGTGATTACAAATGAAACAAAGCTGGTATCTGTGATGTTAGTAAATAATGAAATTGGTACTATCGAGCCGATAGCAGATCTTGCACGTATTGCACATAATCACGGTGCGTTGTTTCATACCGATGCAGTTCAGGCTGTTGGGCATATCCCGGTTGATGTAAAATCATTAGGGGTTGATTTGCTTTCAGCTTCAGCTCATAAATTTAATGGTCCTAAAGGTATTGGCTTTTTATATATTAAAAAGGATACGGGAATTTCTCCGTATGTAGATGGAGGCGCTCAGGAAGGGGGGATGCGTGCCGGTACAGAAAATATTGCGTCCATTGTGGGAATGGCGGTTGCATTACAAAAGAATATCCATTTCATGAAAGAAACACAATATCATTTAAGAAATCTAGAGCAAATTATTGTGAGGATTTTATCGAATGCGGAAATTGATTATATACGAAACGGTCAAAAGTCTCATGTTCCAGGTAATCTAAGCTTGTCTTTCAAAGGATATGAAGGTGAAATGTTGCTTCATCGTCTTGATTTGATGGGAATTATGGTGTCTACAGGTTCTGCTTGTGATAGCAAAAATACAAAGATTTCACACGTGTTACAGGCAGTAGATGTCGATAAAAGCTATGCAATGGGTACAATTCGCATTTCTCTCAGCAAAGATAATACGGAAAAAGATGCAGTGAAAATAGCTGAGTCAATAATAAAAATTGTAAACAGGCACTGATGATGTAGGATAAGTAAAATGATATGTTTATATCTAAAGGAGAAAAATAAGATATGGGAAATGTATATGACGGAGTATTTCGGACCATTTTAAATGACTGCCGGAAACTGATCATTCCAGTCATAAATGAAATTTTTGCCGAGGAATATACGGGAGAGGAGGAAGTTCAGTTTTTTCCTAATGAGCATTTTTTGGCCCAACAGGATGAAACAAATAAGGAACGGATAACGGATACCAATTTTACGATTTTGGGAATGATAAAAAAGAAATATCACCTTGAATGTGAAAGTAGTCTACCGGATGGCAGAATGGCGATACGGCTTTTTGAGTATGATGCTCAGATTGCGCTTGATGAGGGGAGGGTGCTCAGCGAAACCCTAACAGTAACATTTCCAAATACGGCACTATTGTATCTTCGGGTGAATAAACGAACGCCAGATAAAATGAAATATATAATTGTCACACCTGGAGGAACTGTACAGTATGATGTGCCGATTATGAAAGTACAGACTTATCTATTGAATGATATTTTCGAAAAGAAGCTGTTACTTTTGATTCCATTTTATATATTTTCGCATGAAAAACGATTTGCAGAGTATAATAATAGCGAAGAAAAGCTGGCAGAATTGAAAGAAGAATACCATATCATTTTGAAAAGACTTGATGAGATGGAACATCAGGGAGTGATTGGTGCATTTGATAAACGGACAATTATAGAACTTTCTAATGATGTGATAAAAGAAATTGCACAGAAATATGAAAATGTGAAGAAAGGCATAGGTGATATCATGGGTGGGGCATTGATTGAAACAGAGGCAAGGACTATATTAAACCAGGGAAAAAGCCAGGGCATAAATGAGGCGAAAAAAGAAACAGCACTTCGGCTTTTGAAAAGGGGAAAACTTACAATTGAGGAGATTGCTGAAGATACCGGTCTCAGTGTTATGGAGGTGGAGCAGCTTAAAGGGTTACAGTTAATGTAAATGAAAAGGAAAAATATTACAATCAAAAATTGATGAATTGGTAAATATGTAAAAAATAGGATAAATCATATGGAGTGGATGAAAAAGTTGGTCTTTGCTGTACATAAGCAGAGGGGCAGGTGTTCGGGGTTGGGTGTAAGATTTTTACGATTGCCGGGCCGGTGATTTTGTTCGGGACGCTGGCCAGCTGGGTGCTGGGGGTGGTGTATTGGGTGTGGCAGATGGTGTGAGGGAGTGAAAAATTTTATCGGGAAGACAGAACAGAGCGATGGGACTGAACGGATGTCTTGTGGCTCTGTTTTTTAGGTGGGAATTAAAGAGTGTGAGATTGTATGTAGAAATGTTTTCCAGCGTTGTGCTTTTGAGTTTTTTCGATTATAATGTTAATATCTGGATGCATTGATTAACAGATGATATATAGGCTGCTTTTGAATGGGGAGTGGATATGGAAGAATTATTTAATCCGGCAGATTTTGATTCTTATAAAGAAGATAACAGAAGGGAAGTAAAAAAAGCAGAAGGCGGGCTGCCTAATAGTTTATGGGATACTTATTCTGCCTTTGCAAACTGTTATGGCGGAGTTATTATCCTTGGGGTAAAAGAGGACAAGAACGGTAATTGGCATACAACTGGGTTGAAAAATGCAGCAAAGTTGAAAAAAATTTTCTGGGATACGCTTAACAATCGTAAGAAGGTAAGTGTCAACCTTTTGAAAGATGACGATGTGGAAACTTTTTCAGTGCCTTGCTCTGACGATGTGATTATGGTAATTTGGGTGCCGAGTGCAAAGCGGGAACAAAAACCGGTATATGTCAATGATGATTTGTTTGGAGGGACTTTTCGCAGAAACTGGGAGGGAGATTACCACTGTACCAGATTAAAGGTTAAGACAATGCTGAGGGATCAGGCAGAGGAAACCATGGATATGGAAGTGCTTGATGAGGCTGAAATGGAAGATTTGAATCAGGACTCCATCCGCGGTTATCGTAACAGCCACAAATCTTTTAAACCAGGGCATCCTTTTGAGAGGTTAGACGATCCTGAGTATCTCAGGGTAATTGGAGCGGCCGGTTTTTCAAAAGAGGATAAAAGGCTTCATCCGACTGCCGCCGGAATGCTTATGTTTGGAAATGAGTATGATATTGTAAGGTATTTTCCGGAATATTTTTTGGATTATAGGGAAAATCCGGATACCATAATTAGATGGACAGACAGACTTCAATCTTCATCTGGGGAGTGGTCGGGAAACCTGTTTGATTTTTATTTTCGGGTATATGGTAAGATTGTGAAGGATATTAAAGTGCCATTTAAGAACAGTGCTGATATTGAAATTCATCAAAAAACGAGCGATAAAAACAAGCGATAAAAAACAAGCGATAAAAACAAATAAAAATATGGAAAAAATCAGAGTGTATTTACAAGAACACAAAACAGCAAAAACCAAAGATATTGCGCAAGTACTGGGTTTGAGTACGGCAAGAACGAGAGAGATGCTTTCTGTGATGGATGATGTGGAGGCGTTGGGAAAGAATAAAATGCGGACATATCGGCTGCGTAAGGAGAAATGACAGGCAGGAAAATGAGGATATAATAAAATAATTCATTCGGCTGCCGCCCCGGTGATTTTGTTTGGAACGCTGGCAAGCCAGGTTCTGAGAGGACATGTTGGATGTGGCAGATGGTATGGTAAGTTAAGTAACTTAAGCCAGGTAGGCTCACAAAAGAAAAAGGAGAACTCTATGGATTTTAAACAATATATGACGGCAGTCGAAAAACAACTGGACTCCATGACCGGGCAGCAGATGAAAAGCTGGATTTTAACCCAGGCTCGGATTGTAGACGAGGGTCAGAGGCAGGATTTTCTGAACAATTTGTCAGGGAAAAAGCCGGAAATACTTTCTTTAAACGCCGGAGAAATCCATGCGTGGTGTGAGCAGGTGGAGAGTGGGACTCTTTATTTTGAAACGGAACAGGAGGAGTATTACGAGGAAGGCGACTGGGATTCGGATTGGAGGACGATTTATTATGATGCATTTGATATTATTCCATATTTAACAAAAGCCTTTGAAACTTGTCAAAAGCTTGTCCTCGTGGGCGAATATGAAACGGCATATGCTTTGCTTGACCGATTGTGCAGGATAGAATTTTATACGGATTTTGAGGAAGAAGACTGGCTTGGAGATGAAGAACCATTGACTTTGGAAAAGCTGGCGGAGGAAGGTATGCTGACAATTGATTTTGCGAAGCTGTCACAAAATCTTTTGTATGCCTGCTATCAGAGTACAAACGGAGAGGAACGGCTCCGGAAACTGTATGAATATCTGATCTGGAAAATGTGCGGCGGAGTGAAAATGACAGATGTGTTTGCCTTTGGTCCCGAACCTTTGCCGGGAACGGCGGAATTTATGGAGAACTGGCATGTTTATCTTTCACATACCCCTGGGGATCGTGCGGCAGAGCTTCTGGCGGATGCATGCATTTATCTGGGAGGAGAAGAAAAATTAAGGAAAACGGCTGCGGAAACGGTGGATATGCATCCTTGCTTATATATCATTTACTGTCAAAGGCGGATGGAAACGGAAGACTGGAGGGACTGTGTGTCAGTTGGGCAGACAGCCGTAGAAACGATCCATGTCAACAAGGAAATCCGGGGAAAGGTTGCGGAAATTGCATTTCGGGCGGCGGAACATCTGAACGATTATGACAGGATGAAACTATTCGGAAAAGCAATCTTTTTCTCAAAGCCGGATTGCGCCGGTCTTCTTCGTCTGTATCGTCTGGGAGATATAAAGTTGATAGAAGATGCCAGAAAGCGATTGGAAGAAATTACGGCAAAGCCGTTTATGGGAAACAGAGGTTATTTCAACAGAGAGCAGAGGGAAACAAATATTCCTGATCAGAAACAAAAAGCAGTGTATCGTTTTATGCTGGGAGATTTTGAGTACGGGTGGGAAATCAGCAGGACGGACGACAAATATTTGGGCTGGAGCAGCAGCTTTAAAGAGCTTTTTGTCATGCTGGTACTGGTATTGCTGAAAAAGCCGGATGGAAATATGGCGAGAGCGGATGAGAAGATTTTGGGCACGCTGCAATATCGGCTGCGCTTTGATGACTGCTGCGGGTGCTCTTTTGAAACCGCACTTTTAGCCTGGAGAAACGGTTATCTGCTTTCGGAAAAACAAAAAGAGAATTGTCTGAACTGGCTGCGGCGGGAAATTGATAAGAGAACAGCGGCTGTCGTGGGAGGCGGATATCGGAACAGTTATCATAAAGCGGCCGAATTGATTGTGGCACTGGGGGAAATTCTGGAGGAAAATGGGGAGCCAGGCGCCATGAGAAAGCTGGTCGACCATTACAAGCAAATGCACTCAAGAAAGAGAGCCTTTCGGGCGGAGATCGATGAACTGAGTAAACGTGTGAGATAATACAAACACCGCCCCGGTCCGCCGCATCGTGCGAAACCGGGGCAGTCAGTCTTCTTATTTCTTTTCGTTCTCCGTCTCTTTCAGCTCTACGATCTTACAGTTCTCTTTTACTTCCTTCGGCACTTCAAAATCCGGCGCGCTTCCATAATTGGAATATACCAGCGTGCTGACGGCGCCCCAGATGCCGGCCATCGGGCGGGGCTGGTCGTCACCGTAGGCGTTGTCCAGAATTTTTTCATTGATCTCTTTCAGGCTGAATACGATTTTCGTCATAAGGCCGGTGTCTGCGTCCAGATATACGTTAACCGGAATATCCGGCATATCCTGGTAAAAGGACTCGTCGTCGGTCAGGATGCTCAGAAGAGTCAAACTGGTCACCATGCCGAGAACAGGGCGGGTGAATTCTCCGGGAATGATGCCCCGGAGGGTAATGATGTTATGACCGTCGATTTCTTCCGTGTCGATGATCTCAAAAGACTTTTTGTCTCTGAAAAAAGCAGGGAAGTTTAAAAGCATATAGAAGGATTCCAGGTAGCTCAGGAAATTTCCCTGCCGGTATTCGTTTCGGCTCCATCCCTGAGGGCTGTCCGAGTATTCGTAATAGTGCTCGCCCTCCGTAATCCAGTAAGATTTCTGTTCCAGATCCATGCCGTAAAAACGGGTGGCAATGTCGATCATGGCCTTGTCCTGGAAAACGGTGGAATGGTTGCTCAACTGGTTTTCGATAATGCTCTGGTCCTTGCCGGTCAGTGTGACGGATACCATAAGCTGACATTCGAAATTATGGGTATTCTGAACCAGTTCTTCCGCACGGGTTAAAAGCTTTTCTGCTGACATTTCTTTATTGTTATTTTCCATAGTGATGATTTCCTCCGAAAAAGTTTGTTGTGAAACTGCAAAGGCTTTGAAATCAGATTTGTTATTCGCGGCAAACGGTTATGATTTGTCAGCCTTTGATGAGAGATAAATAAAGTATATCATATGGTTTCAAAATTGGCTATTGTTTTTAAGCGCCGTAATTTAACTGGAAAATTTGGTTATTTTGATCGTTATTCACGGCTTTGCATATTTCTGATTCCTGGATAAATATTCGGCGGCGCCGATGACGATAAAAATCAGCGGTGTGCAGACCGCCTGCTGATAGCAGAAAAAATTGTGTCCGGCATAGGACAGGACGGCGGCAGCGGCGGCCAGCAGGATCGGCGATTCCTTCCGGTTTTGAAGCATCCGGACTATCGCAAGGACAAAGACGGACAGGTAGGCGCCGCCGCCGATTAAGCCGTAATTGATCAGGGCGGTCAGCCATTCATTATGGGCATTGGTCAGTTTCAGACCGTTCCACATGGCCTGAATTTCCGCGGCGTGGTAAGCTTCCGAGTAGAATGTCAGGGAATCGGGGCCGCAGCCAAACAGTTTCATCAGGAGCGGATATTCGGAAAAAATACGGATACAGTAACTCCAGGTCTGCCCTCTGCCGCTGCCCCAGCTTTTGCCGTCGAAATTCAGATAACCGGTGGAACCAAGGAGGCCGGATGCGCCGGAGATTCTGCCGGTGGAAACCATCCACATGATAATGAGGATGAGAAGCAGGCCGCCGCCCAATATGGCGAACAGCACGGTTCGGAACCGGCGGAAAAACGGAGTGGAATTTCCTGATACGGTTTCCTGTTTTTTCCTGTGAAACAGCTGCAGAGTCAGCGTATAAACAACTGCCGCCGCCCCAAAGATCAGCCAGCCGCCCCATCCTTTGGTGACTGCCAGAGAAAGGGGATCCAGCTCCGGAACTCGTTCCGGAAAAAATGTCTGTAAAAGACCGGTAAATTTCGCGGCGGACAGAGCAATCAGACACAGTTCCATATATCGTTTCCATATATCAGGATCTACCATGGCGAACCAGAGGAAAAAGATAAAAGCCAGTCCCAGTCCCACATAAATGCTGTCGCTGTTCTGGGTGACTGCGGTGCAGAATCCGAGAAACAGAAGGCAGCCGGTCAGGATATGGGCCGGATTTTTGGGATTTTGCCGCTGTCCCACCAGATAAAGCCCCATTATTACAGGCAGCACCACGGCGACATAGCTGGAATACCAGGTGGCCTGTCCGATGGTTCCCAGAAACAGGATCTGATAAAAGTCGGAGATATTTTCATACAGCCCCAGGGGGTCGATTTTAAACCGGTGCAGGTAGGCGATCAGAAAGGCGGCGGCGGCACTTGCTCCCATAATCCATAATGCCCATTTCTGCCGGGTACAAAACCGGGATACGGCAAAATAAATGCCAGCGAATAACAACTGAGACAGCAGCCCCATATACCATTCATGAGAGCCGATCCAGGCTTCCGATTTGAAGGGGGAGAGAATCCAGGACAGAACCGTTGCCGCCGTATAGGCAAGCATGGCGCCGTCTAAAAAAGAAAATTTTGGATGCCGCCGTTCTTTTGGCCGGGTAATAAGTTTGTCAAAGACAAGAACAACGGCCAGTACGGTCAGCAAAGTAAAAGTGATAGTTCTGAAAAACAGATATTTGGCATCGCCCATATTATAATATTTATTTTGATAATATAGCGGAAATATGCCCAGCATTGCGGCCAGCAGCACCTGCACGATGCATTCGGGCAGGGTCAGGGAGATTTGTGAAGCGGCGGCATTGTTCCGCACATTTTTTTTGTATTTTTTTCCGTGTGTTTTTTTTGAGGACATCGTATACTCCAATCTGACAGTGTAAATAAAATTTTAAAGATATTATAACGTTATGATGAGGAAAACGAAAGAATATTTTATAATTGTAAAAAATAATTAATAATGATGTAGTTGATTCGCGGGAAAAAATAAGATAAGGTAGTAGCTATGAAAGTGTTAAGAGTAATTGCAATTGGATTTACGGTTTTCTGGATGGTGCTGATTTTCCGTTTCTCGGCGGAAACCGGAATAGAGTCTCATGAGATCAGCGATCAGGTGACGCTGCTGTTCTGCAAGGTGGTACATAGATTTACAGGCCGGGATCTGGTGATGTCCCTGACGGCGCATCAGTATGCGGTTCTGGAGCTGTGCTTCCGGAAGATGGCTCATATGGGAATCTACTGTATGCTCAGCTTCAGTACGATGCTGGTACTGTTTACATTTCCGCTGGGGATGGTGTTCCGGATGTTAGCCAGTCTGATCTTCTGTGTTGTCTACGCATGCAGCGATGAGTTTCATCAGCTTCTTGTGGAAGGGCGAAGCCCCAGAGCGCTGGATGTGATGATCGATTCCGCGGGGGCCGTGACCGGGATTATAGCGGCGCTGCTGTTTTTCTGTGTGGTATATACGATTTATCACAGTCATCAAAGCCGTTGGCAGAAACGGTAGAAACGGAGCGTGCGGGAGTTACATATTCAGCCACTCCCGTACCTGGCTGCGGTATGCGGAAAACTCGGCGTCCTCCGGGTTTACGGACAGTACCCAGTTGATTTTTCCTGCCAGACTGTTCAGGTAAAAGATCGGGTCGATCTCCTTATGACAGTGAGTCAGATGGGGCCGTACGCCGAATTTTCGGCAATAGTAGATTTCCTGGCGGATGCTGCGGCGATAGGCTTTGCTGACCTGGACCTTCTCGTTCACAACCAGACCGGTCACCGTCTGCCGCTGTCCCGAAGAGAGGCGGCAGGTCTTTCTGTTATTTAGTGCAAATCCCATGGCAGTAAGAAAGCCTCTCGCTTTATGGAACACCATTTCATGGTCAAAATCCCCGGAAAATGTTAGGTCGTCACAGTATCTGCTGTAACGGATGTTCTGTTCTGCGCACCATCCACCTATATAATCGTCAAAGGAACGCATAACCAGATTGGAAATATAAGGAGAGGCGGGAGAACCCTGAGGGAGAGATTCTCTCAGACAGCAGAGATTGGTCAGCAAAACCCCCGCAGCCGGAGGCAGCAGCCTGTGGGGAAAAGCAGTCTGAAAAACCATGGAAAAAGTGATGTTCGGAAAAAAGTCTTTGATGTCCAGTTTCAGCAATTGTTTTGCTCCGGTATGGAGCCGGGCATGGACCGCCGGAGCCGCGCCTTTGTGATAAGCCGCCGCATAAGGGGAAATCGGCTGCTGCTCCAGAAAATGGGAGAGCAGATTGGACTGAACTGTTTTCATCAGAAAGTCGGGGATGTCGATGCGGCGGAAGGAGCCGTCATGTTTGGGAAGCCGGGCTGTCCGGTAATGCCGTTCCGGGTGATTGCTCAGCTCATACAGACAGGCAATCTGCCGGTCGGCAGCCATGTCCATGGGCGCAAACAGGTCCAGGGAGATCAGCAGGTTATTGCAGTGCTTTGCCGTACAGTATTTCCAAAGGTCAGAATATGCCATGACAGATCTCCTTGTCTGATATGCAGATCGGCCGGACCGGGACAAAAAAGCATACAAAATAGCGATGCTGCAGGCTGCGCAGGTGTACGATGCCGAAGGCATAAGGCACACGCTGTGTGCGGCGGTACACCGGAGCAGACTCCAGTCCGCAGGCTGTGTCTGCGGCGCCTTAAGATTGTTTCCCCGACAGCGACTCGCCGCCGGCCTGATCAATTAAAATCCTGCAAAGCAGGTTCCGCACCGCATACAGTGAATGTACCGCTTTCAGCGGTATGGTTCCTCTGTGTCCGCATGTGCGTTTGTCATCAGATACGCTATGCCTTTTTTGCGTCCTGTCCGGCCGACCCTGTTGTCAGCGGTATTTGTGCCGCATGCATGTATTATAGCATGTCCGGGGGTTGCTGACAAGAATGAAAGGAATTCCCGAAGAAATTTTCGAAAGAAATCCCGGAGTGAAAATCCAGGAAACCTGAAAAGCTGCCGCTCATTTACAGGGAATGCGGACTGTGCTATACTAACATACAATTGCCGGTCGCCGGTATTCATATGTGAGGGAAAAGAATATGTCATTACAGGGAGAAGTACAGGAGAAAACAAGGCAGAAGGTGAGAGAGCCGAAGCTTTATCATGTGATTATGCACAATGATGATTTTACGCCCATGGATTTTGTGGTATTGCTGCTGCAGCAGATTTTTCATAAGGAAGAGCCTGAGGCGGTACGTTTGATGTATACGGTTCATCGAAGCGGAAAAGCGGCGGTGGGAACGTATTCTTATGATATTGCAATCACAAAAGCGCAGGCGGCCATGTCTGCGGCCAGGGCACAGGGCTTCCCTTTTCGTCTGACGGTGGAAGAAGTGGGATAAGGGATCCGCGGGCAGCCGTCCGGACAATTACTTATCATAGTTGATGCGTCAGGCGCATCGGAAAGAGGAATGTATGCAGATGACACAGGAGGCGGAGGAACTGCTTCAGGAGACGTTGCAGATGGCGATGTATGGGCGCTATGAATATGTGATGCCGGAACATCTTTTATATTTGCTGACTTATCATTTTTTGTTCCGGAAAGCCTTTGGATACTGCGGCGGAGATCCGGAGCTGCTGCGGGATCAGCTTGGGGATTTTCTGACGCAGTCTGCGCAAATGCCGGAAGAAAAAGAGGAGCCTCAGTTTACCGAAGGCATGAAGACTTTGCTGGCCATTGCCAGGGAAAAAGCGAGAACCGGCGGCCGGCAGGAGGTGGATGTAATCCATTTGGTTTATGCGTTTTTCAGGCAGGAGGAAAGCTTCGGCGTTTATTATATGAGAGTCCAGGGTGTGGAATGCGTGGATCTGATTGCGCAGATGGCAGCGCTTTATGGGGAAGAGGAGAAGGGCACGAAAGTCGGGGAAACGAATCCTGAAAAAGAACCGGAGGATCCGGCGGAGAACGATTGGCATGAACCGGAGGCCGGGGAAGGTGACGTTCAGGACGGGAACTGCCCTCAAAAAATCGGATCGGGAAAAGGTCAGCCGACATGGCAGCAGTATGCCCCCTGTCTCAACGACATGGCAGAGACGATGAATCCGCTGATCGGCAGGGAGGAGGAGCTGGAGCGCACGATACAGATTCTGTGCCGAAAAGAGAAGAACAATCCTCTTCATATCGGAGAGCCGGGCGTGGGAAAAACGGCGGTTACCTGTGGGTTGGCCAGACGGCTAAAGGAAGGAGACGTTCCGGAGGCATTGAAAGGCGGACGCATTTTTTCCCTTGACTTGTCGGGTATGCTGGCCGGTACCCAGTATCGCGGCGATTTTGAAAAACGGTTCCGGGAGATTATGGACGGTATCGTGAAGGAAGAAAAACCCATTATTTATATTGATGAGATTCACAATATCGTGGGAGCCGGGGCGGTGAATGGCGGCAGTCTGGACGTGTCCAATCTGCTGAAACCTTATCTGTCTCAGGGACATATCCGGTTTATCGGCGCCACCACGTATACGGAATATAAAAAACATTTTGAAAAAAGCCGCAGTCTGGTGCGGCGGTTCCAGAATGTGGTAATCGAGGAGCCGGGTGAGGAGGATACGATCCGGATTCTGGAAGGGTTAAAGGAAAGTTATGAGAACTATCATGGCGTAGTCTATGAGGATGATGTGCTTGCCTATGCGGTTCAAGCGAGCATTCGCCATATTAATGAGCGGTTTCTGCCCGACAAGGCGATCGACCTGATGGACGAGGCAGGGGCATACCGGCAGTTGCATCCGCTGGATCAGCCGGCGCAGACGGTAGACCGGGCGCTGATCGACCGGATCTTAACGTCGATCTGTCATGTGCCGCAGGAGGATTCCACGGGGGACGAGACAGAAAAGCTGGCTACACTGGAGGAACGGATGAACGCCCGGATCTTCGGACAGCAGGAGGCGGTGTCTCAGGCAGTAAACGCCGTGAAATTTTCCAGGGCCGGTCTGCTGGAGGAGGGAAAGCCGGAGGCCAGTCTGTTATTTGTCGGTCCCACAGGGGTGGGGAAAACGGAGGTGGCCCGGACGCTGGCAGAAGAGCTGGGGGTATCTCTGGTTCGTTTCGATATGAGTGAGTATGGGGAAAAGCATGCGGCAGCCAAACTGATCGGCGCTCCGGCAGGATACGTGGGCTATGAGGAGGGCGGTCTGCTGACGGAGGCCATCCGGAAAAATCCGTATTGTGTTTTGCTGTTGGACGAAATCGAGAAGGCCCATGAAGATATTTACAATCTGCTGCTACAGGTAATGGATTACGCGACACTGACAGATAATCAGGGCCGGAAAGCGGATTTTCGTCATGTGATTCTGATTATGACTTCCAATGCCGGCGCGGACCGTCTGCTGAAAGAACAGATCGGATTTGGCCGCGGCGGTATGGAGCAGTATGGGATGATGGATGAAGTAAAACGGATTTTCCGGCCGGAGTTTCGCAACAGGCTGAACAGGATCGTGATATTTCATGGGATGGATGAAAAAATGGCGGATCAGATTGTCGGAAAAAAGCTGAATGAGCTGGCCGTAAGGCTGGAGTCCCGGCAGGTGGAATTCCGGTATACGGATGCGGCGGCGGCTTTTGTAAAGACAGAAGGCATCAGTCGGGAATACGGTGCCAGGGAAATTCAGAGGGTGATCGACAGTCAGATCAAGCCGCTGATGGCGGATGCTTTGCTGTTCGGAGCGCTGCAATCCGGAGGGATCTGCCGTCTGGATGTCGTGGACGGGGGTCTGACAGTCGATATGTGGTCTGAGCAGCAGGCGTAACAGATTATCAGGTTGTGTTTCAAGGTGTGTGTCCGATTCTGGCAATGACGGGAGGAAACGGCCGCAGCCGGCCGGCAAACCGGATTCCGGCCGGACATTGCAGAGAAAGCAGGGGGTAATAACAGGTGGCTCTGGGATATAAAATCATGATTGTGGAGGATGACCAGACGATTACGGAAGTGCTTGGCCGCCAGTTGGAACGGTGGGGATATACGGTCTGTGTTCCCGGAGATTTTTCGCAGATTGACCGGGAATTTCTGAAAGAGAAGCCGGATCTGGTGCTGATGGATATTTCCCTGCCTTATTATGACGGGTATCACTGGTGTGAGGAGATCCGCAGGATCAGTCTGACGCCGATTATTTTTATTTCCTCGGCGGGAGAGGATATGAATCAGGTTATGGCCCTTCATATGGGGGCGGATGATTTTATCGCCAAGCCTTTCAGTATGGAAGTGATTACCGCAAAGATTCAGGCGGTGCTCCGCAGGGCCTATGCCTTTGGCGGCGATAAAAATGTGCTGCGGGCAGGCGGCGCAGTGCTGAATCTGACAGAGGCGGCGCTTACGTTCGGCGGAAAACGAACGGAACTGTCCAAAAATGAATTTAAAATTCTGCAGGTGCTGATGGAGCATCCTGACAGTCCGGTATCCAGAGACGTGCTGATCGAAAGGCTGTGGGAGACGGAAAGCTTTATTGACGACAATACATTGACGGTCAATATAAACCGGCTGAGACGGAAGCTTGCGGAAGTTGGTCTTTCCGGTTTTATTAAGACCAGAAAAGGCCTGGGCTATCTTGTGGAGGAGGAGCGGTAGGAGATGGAGCATTCTGAGGAAACCGGCGATATTTCCGGAAGACAGAAGGGGGAGGGATACTGGAAAACTTATCTGAAAGACCGGAGGAGTGAGATTGTTCTGTCCGGCGTATTGATGCTTCTGGTGGTTCTGGTTTACAGCCTGTACGGGCTGCCCTGGGGGCCTGCCTGTTATGTCCTGGTTTTGGACGGCGCTATTCTTTTGACCACGCTGGCCATGGGGTATGGAAGGTATCGCAGAAAGCTGCAGGCGCTGTCTGATGTAAAAAATCAGGGGGAATATTCTACGGCCTGTCTGCCAAAGCCGGAGGGGGCTGCCGAAACCACATACCGGCAGATTTTGGACGGGCTTTATGAGAAGCGGAAAGAAGAGGCAGAGTTTTATGCCGCTTCCGTCTGGGAGGCCAGGCAGTATTATACCCGCTGGTCTCATCAGATTAAAACGCCCATTGCCGGGATTCGTCTTCTGCTGCAGGAGGAAGAACTGAACCGCAGTGAGTTGAACCGGGAACTGTACAGAATTCAGCAGTATGTGGAGATGGTACTGCAGTATCAGCGTCTGGAGGGAAAATCCGACGATCTGGTATTGCGGGAATACAATTTGGAAAAGATCATAAAACAGGCGCTGAAAAAGACGGCGGTATTGTTTCATCATAAAGAGATCGCCCTGGAACTGGGCGATCTGGATTGCAGGCTGGTAACGGATGAAAAATGTCTGGCATTTGTCATCGAGCAGTTGGTGGCGAATGCGGTGAAATATACGAGAAACGGAAAAGTTTTCCTGGGGCTGGAACCCGGACAGGAGGCGTCGGTGCTGCTGATCCGTGACACGGGAATTGGGATCAGAAAAGAGGATCTGCCCCGGATTTTTGATTGGGGTTACACCGGCTATAACGGCAGGGAAAATCATTATTCCACCGGTATCGGCCTGTCCCTGTGCCGCCAGACGCTGGAACTTTTAGGCCATGGGATCCGCATTGAGTCGGAGCCGGGAAAGGGAACCTGCGTTTCTATTGATCTGACCCAGAAAAGTCTGGAGCAGGATTAAGGAAGGTTATCAGATCCGCTTCATCCGCTTCAGTTCCTCCTTCTGCCCCTGGTCGATCCGGAAAGATTCCCGCATTTTCTGCAGGGCTTTGTTATAGGTGAATTTGTCTAGATGATTTTCGCCTTTCAGGTATTCCAGGGTCATATCATTGTATTTGACACCGAGCTCGGCGATGGCCCAGGCGACGGCCATTTTGACGTAGTAGCCGTCGTGGCGGATGGCGTCCAGTTGATGCAGTACTTTTGGGGCATATTCGTCCGTTATGTAGTAGTCCAGCATCATAATCACTGCGAAGCGCACATCGAATTCCCTGTCGGAACCGGCGTAGGGCAGGATAAATTCCCATACCGGCGCCAGGTCTTTCGGCTTAATTTTCAGAGAAGGACAGAAGGTGTCGCTGATGGACCAACTGTCGATTTTCGGAATAAAATTCTGGATCAGCGGGAGTTTTTCTTCCAGGGGAAGCTTTGCGCCGCCGATAACAAACCCTTTTAAAATAATTTCTTCGTGGTACTGTTCCCCGCCGTCGTTCAGGAAAGCGTTCCAGTCTTCTTTTAAAATTTCTCCGGCAAGTTTTCTCAGCTTGGGGATGCGGATGCCCAGCAGTTCCCGGCCTGCGTCCGGGCATAGTTTTTTGTTGAAATTCCGGTAAGATTCTTCGGAAAGGGCGAAAAGCCGGCTGCGGATATCATTCATGTGTATGTTCCTCCTGAATATGGAAGTTATTTTTTCTTGCGTTTCGGCACCGCATCTGCTATACTGATTCCGTTAGCAGCTAGGGGTGCTGAAAGGCTGAGAATTTTTACCCTCACTACTTGAACCGGATAATACCGGCGTAAGGAAGCGAAGCGACGTAATCTGAGAGCGTCAGGACATGTCAGACAGTCCGTTCTATGGGCGGTGTCCGGCGGATCATTGATACCGGTGAAGACCGGAAAGCTGACAGCATTTTACAGATTACATTTTTCTCAAACCCCTCCTGCAAAATCATTTGAAGGAGGTTTTTTTATGTCTTATTTTTTCTACTTTGAGGACGGATATTATTATCTCACCGGGGCAGGGACCGCCCTGATGGCGGCGCTGGCGGCAGCGGCGCTGATTCTGGCGGCGCTGGTCATGGGGAAAAAGGAAAACGCCGGAAATACGTTTTCCGTTAAAACACTGACTTTTTCCGCCATGGCCATGGCGCTGGCTTTTGTCACATCTTACATAAAGGTGATGCAGCTGCCCTACGGCGGTTCGGTGACGCTGTTCAGTATGCTGTTTATCTGCCTGATCGGTTACTGGTATGGGCCGAAAGCGGGTCTTCTGACGGGTTTGGCGTACAGCATTCTGCAGTTTTTGCAGGAGCCATATATTCTGACCCCACTGCAGGTATGCCTGGATTATTTCTTTGCTTTTGCGGCTCTGGGGTTGTCCGGCTTTTTCCGAAATCAGAAAAACGGGCTGGTTATCGGTTATCTGGCAGGGGCGTTTGCCAGGGGGCTCTTTCATATCGTCGGTGGTTATCTGTTCTGGATGGCCTATATGCCTGACAATTTTCCCAAAGCGTTTACAAAGGTCTATCCGATTGTATATAATTATTCCTATATAGGGCTGGAAGCGGTGATTACGGTGATCGTTCTTTCCGTTCCGGCCGTGAAAAGAGCGATGGAACGGGTAAAGGCACTGGCCTGCTCATAAGCGTGCTTTAAAGCAGTTCCAGCACGGCGTTTAAATTTTCGGAGGGCTGGCGGCAGCTTCCGTTTTCACACAGATAGTACCGGGACGTTTCGCCGATGGGATAGTCTGCGGTGAACGGAGCAAGCTGCGCCAGCTTTTCTGCGTTGTCCGGCGTTTTAACCAGAATATGAAGGCCGTAATCCGGCGCCGCGGCCAGCCGGGCTTTCAGGGAATCTTCGCAAGGGCCGGACAGGACGCAGATCAGTTCTTTGGAGGGGTAAAGGACCTCCGTCATAGCCAGCAGGGAATAGCTGTAGCCGGATGGGTACTCTTTTACTTCGTCTGCCAGAAAAGACAGATGACGGTCCCGCAGCTCCATCCATTCCGGCAGGGCCGTCAGTCCTGCCAGTCCGCACAGTACATGAGCGGCGGCGGAATTGCCGGAGGGCATAGCGCCGTCCCAGGTGTCCACAGGCCTGCTGATCAGCGCTTCCGCATCGGAGGCATACAGATAGAAACCGCCCTGTTTCCGGTCAGAGAAATATGCGGTCATTAACTTTGCTGTGCGGACCGCTTCCTCCAGATAGGAGATGTCAAACACGGTTCTGTACATGGAGAGCAGCGCCAGGGCATAAAAAGCATAGTCGTCCAAATGGCCGCTGTGGGCTGCTTCCCCGTCCCTGTAACGGACCATCAGCCGTCCGTCCGGTCCGACAAGGCGGCTGCGGATAAAGCGGAGGCTGTTTTCCGCTCTCACAAGGCACTGGGTCAGGATGTCGTTGTCAGGCCGCATGTCTTCTCTTTGCAGACGGAATGCGGCCCTGGCGCCTTTGGCACAGGCGGCGGCCATCAGGCTGCTCCAGGAAGTGAGCACTTTGTCGTCCTTGTGCAGCGGATACCGGTGCAGCCGGTATTGAAAGATGGTTTCACAGTCCTTTGCCGTCTCCGGGTCAGGAAGCCACGGCCGGTCTTCCCGGATAAGATTGGGAATGCTTTTTCCTTCAAAATTTCCATGCTCCGTGATATCATATCTGCGGCAGAACGCGCCGCCCCGTTTCTCACCTAAAACCTGTTTGATTTCGGCGGGGGAAAACGTATAATATTTTCCTTCCACACCCTGGCTGTCCGCATCCTGTCCGCAGAAAAATCCCCCTTCTTCCCCGGTTAATTCCCGGAATACATAGGTAAAAATCCGTCTGGCTGCCCAGAGACACCAGTTTGCTCCGGTCTGTTCCCAGCATTCCAGGTAGGCCATGGCCAGCAGTGCGTTGTCGTACAGCATTTTTTCGAAATGGGGGGCCAGCCACTGGCGGTCGGTGGAGTAGCGGGAGAATCCTCCGCCGATCTGGTCAAAGATTCCGCCCCGCAGCATTGTAAACAGGGTCTGGGCGGCGATATATTCTGTCATTTTATCTTTCTCCAGCTTCCCGTACCGAAGCAGAAACATCAGGTTATGAGGCATGGGAAATTTGGGAGCCTGGCCAAAACCGCCGTATTCCTGGTCAAAAGACTGGCGGAAAACGGATGCCGCCCGGCGGAACAGAGCCTTGTCGGGCCATGGACCGTCGGGGGAAGCCGTCATCATACCGGTTCCTTTCAGGAGAACGCTGCTGCCGTCATCGGTGTTTTGAATGCCGTTGTTCTGTGATTCCTTCTGTCTGCCGCGGCTGTTTTGGGCGAGAAAATCACAGATTGCCGCGCCTGTCTGCCGCAGTTTTTGTTCCTCTGTTTTCCACATATGGGCAATCTGTCCCAGCACCTGGATAAGCCCCGTCATCTGCCCTCGGCTTACCCGCGGCAGATAGGTGGCAGCGAAAAAGGGCTGCTGTTCCGGCGTCATAATGATGGTCAGAGGCCAGCCGCCGGACTGGTTGACCGCCTGGCAGACCGCCATATAAACGGAATCAATGTCAGGCCGTTCCTCCCGGTCCACCTTGATGCTGACGAAATACTGGTTTAACAGCCGGGCCGCATCCTCATGTTCAAAGGACTCCCGCTCCATCACATGGCACCAGTGGCAGGTGGAGTAGCCGATGCTCAGAAAAACGGGTTTATTTTCTTTCTTTGCCTTTTCAAAAGCCTCCGCGCCCCAGGGATACCAGTCCACGGGATTGTGGGCATGGGACAGCAGATAAGGGGATTTTTCGTTGATTAAATGGTTGGTATATGGAAATTCGGTGCCGTAATCATTCATAGTGAAATGCCTCCTGTTTGTTGTTATTTGACAGTTTTCTTGTATCATAGGAAAGTCCTATGAACTTCCTTATGATACAAAAATGCTCCGCAAGGATGCACAGGGTCTGCCCCAGCGAAGCGAGGGTACGCAAACGCAGAGGAAATTGTCGCTTGAAAGCGACGCGTTTGCGGTGCAGATTCCTGCAAAGCAGGATTCTTATTCGAAAATTGTATTTTCTATGGACTTTACAGTGCTAAGGTGTTAAAATGATAGCATAATATCTGGTTGTTGTGAAGGGGTGTCTATGCCATGAATAAAAAGATCAGGACAGAAGCTGTGGACCATTTATTTGAGGCAATCCTGGCTCTGGAATCCGTAGAAGAATGTTATAGTTTTTTTGAGGATGTCTGCACGGTCAACGAACTCTTATCCTTCTCTCAGCGATATGAGGTGGCTAAAATGCTGCGGGAAAAAAAGACTTATCTGGAGATCGCGGAAAAAACAGGCGCGTCTACCGCTACGATCAGCCGTGTAAACCGTTCCCTGAATTATGGAAGCGACGGTTACGATATGATTTTTGCAAGACTGAATGAAGCGAAAGAAGAAAAGGAAAAATAAGAAAGCGGTGTCTTTCTTATTTTTCCTGCATCGTCTTTTCAGCCGTCAGATCGTCGATCAGTGACTCGATGATCTGTTTTTTGACATACACATCAAAAGCCAGTGCGCAGATAAAGGAAAATATCCGCATCGGCCCCTGTTCTTCTTCGGGCAGAGAGTCAAACGTGCCGCCGGCCGTCTCAAATTTCTGTTTCACGTCCTGAATCAGCGCGTCCAACTGCCGGTCTTCCATAGAAAATACTTCTTCATAGACATCTTCCAGGCTGACACCGTTTTTGCTGCCGAAATATTTGTCATTGACAGGCGCCATCAGAGACTGGATATCGTTGATGCTGAGAAAGCTTTTCAGGTAATAGATAAAAATCAGAAGGAACATGTGGTCCTTCGTATACTTTTTTTTGAAGGGCGGAGGCAGCAGCCTGTTCTTGGCATAATTGTTGATCATCGTCTTGGTCAGGATTTTGTCGTCTTCATGGCGTTTGGAATGGGCCAGGTGAGAATCCATAAATGTAGTTACCTGATCCATATACAGTTCAATATTGGGAATTTCGCCGGGTTTGATATAGTCGATCCGGGACAGCTTTTCTAAAATCCGGTCGATCTGAGATTTTTTATAATCCATATATTCACCTCTGGTCTTTATTATATAGTTTTGATAACCAGATGGCAAGGGGGAAATGTGAAAAAGTTAAAATGTAAGAATTCTGACGCCGTTTTGAATAACAAAGCAGAGGCTGCCGCAAAAGAAGGTCCGGGGACAGAACGATCCCCGTTTTTTTGCGGCAGCCTTTTGGATATTTTTAACAGCTTATTATGCGACCAGGTCTAAATAAACGCCTTTTTTCACGGGGTCCTTGCCGGAAAAATCCTGTTCGTTGGATGCTTTTGAGACAGTCTTTGTAGTGCCTCCTGACATATACACCTTTCCGCATTCCGGGCAGACGTCAGTGTGGTAGGTGACGGTCTGGGAAACGATCTCCCGGTTCTCCCGTTCGGCCTGCGCTCTGTTGTGGGCTACATGCTCTCCCTCATGAGAACGGATGGCATAAGAGGCGGTTTCCGGATCCAGATGGGTGGCGTTTTTGAAGGAGACGCCGGGGTCATTGGACCCGTCTTTATAGGTGCGGTTTTTGCAGGTCTGGCATTCGAATGTATCGTAGTCCGGCTGCCGGGAAACTTTTTGGCCGTTGACGGTCTGTTCTTTTGCCGTGTCTGCAAATCCGCTTTCTGCCGGCGAGGAAACAGTGTTCCGCATGTCTGCCGGGGTTCGGGCAGCGGAATAAAAAATATTGTTTGATAAAAATGCTATAGGGTTCATCCAATCACCTTCCTATTCTGTTTCTATATGGTTCGGTCTATTCCGTCACATGCTCCATGCCCTGGCTGAGCATGGTCTGAACATGATGGTCAGCCAGACTGTAATAAATCGTCCGCCCGTCTCTGCGGAACTTTACCAGACGGCTCTGTTTCAGCACCCGAAGCTGGTGGGAGATGGAACTCTGGCTCATGTTCAGCGCCTGACAGATATCCATCACGCACAATTCCTGTTCGGATATGGCGTATAATATTTTAATTCTGGTACTGTCCGCGAACACTTTAAAAAGCTCTGCCAGATAGTAAACCTCCTCATCGGTGGGGAGGGCGGTATTCGGGTCTTCTTTCATGGCTGCCTCCGAAACATTCCTTCTGTTTTCTGGTATTTATTTTAACATAAATCCTGGATTTTGGAAACAGGAAAATGACCGGGACAAAAGACAGAAGAAAGACGCGTAAATTATGCGTGACAGAGCGGCCAATCATTGTTATAATGGTACGGAAAAACATTTCGGAGAAAGGGGAATCGGATATGGGACTTTTCAGCGGACAGTTTTCCAGCGTAGTGGAGTGGGAAGAATACAGAGACGATATCATTTTTTGGAAATTTGCGAATAAAGAGATCAAAAAGGGCAGCCGCCTGATTATCCGCCAGGGACAGGATGCCGTTTTTATGTACAACGGAGTGGTGGAAGGAATTTTTAAGGACGAGGGGAACTATGATATCGAGTCTGATATTATTCCGTTTCTGTCTACGCTGGCAGGCTTTAAATTCGGCTTTAACAGTGGTTTGCGGGCGGAAGTTCTCTTTGTGAATACGAAAGAGTTTAACGTGAAGTGGGGCACGAAGAATGCCATTAACCTTCCGGCGCCTAATCTTCCCGGCGGCATGCCGGTACGGGCTTTCGGCAACTTCCAGTTTAAGGCTGAGGATTACATGAAGCTGATCGAAAATGTGGCCGGGGTGAAACAGCAGTTTACCGTGGACGAGGTGCGTGACCGGGTGATCGGCCGTCTGGATCAGCTGCTGATGAAGTGGATTGCGAAGGAAGGCAAGGATATGTTTAATCTCCAGGCCAACGCCTACGACATTTCAAAAGGAATTTGCCAGGATCTGAACGAGGATCTGATGGAGATCGGTATCGGCGTGACCGGATTTGCAATTCAGAGCGTCACCTATCCGGAGGAGATCCAGAAGATGGTGCAGAAGGTGGCGGCCCAGAGCATGATCGGCAATCAAATGGGCGTCTATCAGAACGTAGCCATGACGGATGCCATGGCGCAGGGAAAGAGCGGTTCCGGAATCGCCCAGGATATGGTGGGTATGCAGATGGGCATGATGATGGGCCAGCAGATGATGAACAATATGAATCAGATGAACCAGGCGGGCGGCATGGGCCAGATGAATGGCATGAATCAGGCAAATCCCGCGAATCAGGCGCAGGGAGCCGGCGGCTTCTGCCCGAATTGCGGCTCGCCGGCGGCGGCAGGTGCAAACTTCTGTACCAAATGCGGACAGAAATTAAATTAGACAGCAAATGGCAGGGAACAGGACGGTAAAAGATGGAATGGGAAAATACGTTTGAGCAGTTAAATCCGATGCAACGCAAGGCCGTGGAAACCACGGAGGGGCCGCTTTTGATACTGGCAGGCGCCGGGTCGGGAAAGACAAGGGCGCTGACCCACAGGATTGCGTACCTGATCGAAGAAAAAGGGGTCAATCCGTGGAACATTCTGGCAATTACATTTACGAATAAAGCGGCAGGAGAAATGCGGGACCGGGTAGACCGCCTGGTCAGCTTCGGCGCTGAGAGTGTATGGGTTTCCACCTTTCATTCCGCCTGTGTCCGCATTCTGCGCAGACATATTGAGGGGCTGGGCTATACCACAAATTTTACGATTTATGACGGGGATGACCAGAAGACGCTGATGCGTCAGATCTTAAAGCGGCTGGACATGGATCCCAAAACTTATCGGGAAAAGGCGGTGCTGTCCCAGGTTTCGTCGCTGAAAAATGAATTGGTTTCTTTTGGAGAATATTCCGCGCGGGCAGCAGGGAATTTTCGGGACAGCCAGGTGGCGGAAATTTACACGGCCTATCAGGAGGAACTGAAAAAGAACAATGCGCTGGATTTTGACGATCTGCTCGTAAAGACCGTGGAGCTTCTGCAGAGTGACCGGGATGTGCGGGAGTACTATCAGAACCGTTTCCAGTATATTATGGTAGACGAGTATCAGGATACGAATCACGCCCAGTTTAAGCTGATCGAACTGCTGGCAGGGAAGCATGGAAATCTGTGTGTCGTAGGCGACGATGATCAGTCGATTTACCGGTTTCGGGGGGCGGATATCAGGAATATTCTGGAATTTGAGGCGGAATATCCCGGTGCTCAGGTAATCAGGCTGGAACAGAATTACCGTTCTACGAAAACGATTCTGGAGGCGGCGAATCAGATTATCAGCAACAATGAGGGCAGAAAGGAAAAGCGGCTCTGGACAGAGAATGAAGAAGGGGAGAAGCTGCGGATCTGCGCCTTTGAGACGGGGGCGGATGAGGCGGAGGCGATTGCCGGGGAGGTAGCTTCGCTGCATATTCCTTACCGGGACATCGCCGTTCTTTACCGCACAAACGCCCAGTCCCGTCTTCTGGAGGAACGTTTTGTACATAAAAACATCCCCTACCAGGTAGTGGGCGGCGTGAATTTTTACCAGAGAAAAGAGATCAAGGATATTCTGGCTTATCTGAAAACCATTGACAGCGGAATGGATGATCTGGCGGTACAGCGAATTATCAATGTGCCCCGCCGCGGAATCGGCGCTACTTCGATCGGGAAGGTGATGAATTTTGCCGGTGCCCATAATCTGCGGTTCTATGAGGCCTTAAAAGAGAGTGACCTGATTGACACGCTGGGGAAAGTGCATGGCAAAATCGAGGGATTCGTGGATGTGATTGAAAATCTGCGTGCCCAGGCGTCTGTTCTGGATCTGCCGGATCTAATCGAGGCGGTAATCCGGGATACCGGATATGAGGATGAGCTGAAAAATGACGATGCGGTGTCCGTTCAGGCGCGGATGGAAAATATACAGGAACTGATTAATAAAGCGGCGGATTTTTCCATTCGCGCGAAAGAGAAGGAGGACCTGCTGGGCCGGTTTCTGGAGGAAGTGGCGCTGGTGGCCGATATCGACCGTACCAGCGAGGAGGAGGACCGCGTGCTTCTGATGACGCTCCACAGCGCAAAGGGGCTGGAGTTCTCCAGGGTGTACATTGCCGGCATGGAGGACGGACTGTTTCCCAGCGGCAAGTCGGTCAATGCTGAGGATGATTCTCTGTTAGAGGAGGAACGCCGGCTGGCTTATGTGGGTGTGACCAGGGCAAAGAAGGTCCTGGTGCTTACCTGGTCCAGACGGAGGATGGTCAACGGCGAATCCCGCTGGTGCAAGCCCTCCCGTTTTCTGGAAGAAATTCCTGTAAAGCTTCAGGAACATTTTCAGACTTCCGCCTGGCCGTCCCGGCAGGAGGGCGGCGACACGGTACAGCAGCAGCCGGCAAACGGCGGGAAGCGCAGTCCTTATTCCGCCCCCAAAGCTGTGTTTGGGGAGGACGCCTATACCCGGAATATCGGGAAGCAGTTTACCGTTACGAAGGCGGTCAGCCTGGATTATCAGGCAGGCGACCGGGTGAGTCATGTGAAATACGGCGACGGCACGGTAACTGCCGTTGTGGACGGGAAGAAGGATTATGAGGTGACTGTGAATTTTGACCGGGTGGGGCAGAAGAAGATGTTTGCGTCTTTTGCCAAACTGGAAAAAATATAAAAGCGGGAGCTGCTTTCCGCAGGGGGCGGAATATCGGCAGAACGGGAACCTCCGCGAAAACGGCCTGATGCGGGAAGAAAATCCGGCGGTAAGGATTTTGAACCGTCGGTCGTATCTGAAAAAAAGTGAAAAATAATTTTTTCCGGTAGTAAAATATAGAAAAGGATGTTATAATAACAAAAAGCAGCGCATGAAAAGCGCGGCAATTCAGGACGGCGTGGCCTGTATACTGCCCATGCCGCCGATACAGAACATGCGAAAGGATGGCAGTTTATGATGAATCAGATCAATGAGTGGCTTGCCACAAGCAAATTAAATGAAATCGTAAAGAAATATGAGGAAGAAGAAAAGACCAAAAAGACCATACTGTGGGTGCTGGCAATTATCGGCGCCGTGATCGCGGTGGCCGGAATCGCATATGCCGTATACCGTTTCCTCACGCCGGACGACGATTTTGAGGATGATTTCGATGACGACGATTTCGACGATGATATGTTTGAAGATGACGACGACATTTTCGAAGATGATGACGAGACGGATGCGGACGAGGATTAAAGAAGCCGCAGCGGCAACAGCATCTTTATTTGAAACATGCGGATTATGACGGAGGGCGCCCGGAAAAGGGCGCCTTTCTTGTATCATAGAATTATCACAGGAAAGTCCTGCGTACTTCTCTGTGATACAAGCAAGCCCTCCAGGCAGGATTGCACTGTATTGTATGCTGTTACACGAAGTTCGCAAAACCTCGCTGAGTGTGATATGTGTGCGGCGCGGAAATCCTGCGGAGCAGAAATCTTATTTATATCAGGAGACAATTATGAAGAAACGGGATATTTTTGAAGGTATAATCGAGGGAATGGATTTTCCGGATAAAGGCTGGCTGTACGTGGAAGATCGGAAGGTGACGGTAAAATATGCGCTGCCCGGACAAAAGGTGCGGTTCCGTATCGGGAAAATGAAAAAGGGGAAAGCAGAGGCCACACTGCTGGAGGTTCTGGAGCCGTCGGCACTGGAAAACAGGGCGGAAGCCTGTCCTCATGCCGGAATCTGCGGCGGCTGTCTGTATCAGACGCTGCCTTATGAGGAGCAGTTGCGTATAAAGGAGGAGCAGGTGCGCAGCCTGCTTCGTCCTGTGATGGAGAAATATGGAGAAACTTCTTTTGAGGATGCCGCTGTCTTTGAAGGGATTGCGCCCAGCCCTCTGTTTCGGGCGTATCGGAATAAGATGGAATTTTCTTTTGGGGATATGATGAAGGACGGCCCTCTTGCTTTGGGTATGCACAGAAGGGGCAGCTTTTATGATATTGTTACGGTAACGGACTGCAAGATTGTTCATGAGGATTTCCGAAAAGTTTTGCAGGCGACGCTGGATTTCTTTGTCCGGGAAGGGCTTCCTTTTTACCGGAAAATGCAGCATACGGGATATCTGCGGCATCTGTTGGTGAGGAAAGCGGTGAAGACAGGACAGATTTTGATTTGCCTTGTGACCAGCAGTCAGTATGCGCGGGATGACAAAGGGGAGGCAGATAACCGAACATCGGAAGATGTTCGAAAGGCAGAAGATGTTCAGGGAGCAGGGGAGAGTTGTTTTTCAGAAGATATTCAAAAAATAGAAAATGCCGGTGAAGCAACCCCTGTATTGGAAACAGAAACTGGTGTGGATGTGGGAAAAGGGGCACGGACGGAAAAACAGATGCTGTCGGATTTCGTAAAAGTGCTTCTTGCGGCAGGCTGTCAGGGAACGGTTGCCGGTGTGCTTCATATCGTGAATGACAGTCTGGCGGATGTGGTACAGAGTGACCGGACGGATATTTTGTACGGACAGGATTATTTTTATGAGGAACTGCTGGGGTTAAGGTTTAAGATTACGCCGTTTTCTTTTTTTCAGACGAATTCTCTGGGAGCGGAGGTGCTTTACGGCACGGTCAGAGAGTATGTGGGGATGTTCTCCGGGCAGAAAAGAGATGGGGCAGATACGGGAGCCGGGTATGCCGAGAATGGGGCGCCGGTGGTGTTTGACCTGTACAGCGGTACCGGAACCATCGCTCAGTTGATTGCGCCGGCCGCAGGCCAGGTGATCGGTGTGGAAATCGTAGAGGAAGCGGTCCGGGCCGCCAGAGAGAATGCGGCGCTGAATGGGCTGGAAAACTGCAAGTTTATCGCGGCGGACGTGCTGAAAGCGCTGGATGAGATACCGCAGAAACCGGATTTTATCGTGCTGGACCCGCCAAGGGAGGGAGTTCATCCGAAGGCGCTGGGGAAGATCGTGGATTACGGCGTGGAGCGGATGATTTATATATCCTGTAAGCCGACGTCATTGGCGAGAGATCTGGATGTGCTGATGGCTGCGGGGTACCGGGTGGAGAAGTGGAGGATGGTGGATATGTTTCCGGGGACGGGGAATGTGGAGACGGTGTGCCTGTTAACCCGTGTAAAATAAGGATTTTTTAGGATATATAAGGTGTAAAACGGGTGATTTGCCACCGATTTGCCACCGGTTCAGCGGAAAATATAATGCGAAACTGAAAAAGGACTGAACACGGAATCAATGTTGTCGTGACAGTCCTTTTTATTTCTGTTTTCATAATGAGGTGATTTCTCATCCCTGTCCGACTGCCTGTTCAAAAAGGTCAACGGACCGTGTCGCCATAACCTCCGTATCATGCACATAAGTCTGCAATGTGGTTTGGATATCGGAATGTCCTAGCCGGATCTGTACATCCTTTATGTTGGCGCCGGATTCGATCAGGATCGTGGCGGGGTATGCCGGAGGGAATGATAATCGAAAGCAAGCAGCAGTTCTTTGTGGATCACTCTGGAACAGTATTTAAATGAATCGGTGGAAGTATATTCTCCGAGTTCGGCTATGCAGACCATCCGGATGCGGGGAAGTGACGATTCCAGGCATTTCTGGACAGGGACGATGCACCACATGTCGTTTCCCTTCTCATCAATTTCTTTCTTCATAACATGAATCGTGTAGTATTCCCCATATTTCAGTTCATTCTTAATCTGGGCCGTGCGTTCCTGTTTCAATGCCCGGCAGAGGGCGTCACCGAATTTTATAGTACGGACGGAAGATGGTGTCTTTGTGCTGGTGAAGTACCAGGAAGAACGCATTCCTTTTTTATCGGATTTTTCAGCCGCCTTGCGGACGTCAGCTCCGAAATTCCGTTTTACGATCTGTTTGTTTACAGTTAAAGTTTTGTTGTCAAGGTCTATATCGTCCCATGTCAGGGCGAAGGCTTCGCTGATCCGCAGGCCAGTATAGAATCCGATCATTAAAGGGATATGATAGCGGGAACCTGCAGGGAAACGGCTAATGATCCGCTGCCAGTCATCCAGAGCCAGGATGATCCTCTCCCGGGGCTTTTTCTCTACTTTGGGGTGTTTCACATACCGCATGGGGTTGGCCGATAGGTAATGAAGGGGTTCGACGGCGTAATCCAGCGCAGCGCTGAAAACTGACAGGATGCCGTCTATATGGGATTTGGACAGACCGTTCATTTTCAGGGCGTTGGCGTACTCCTGCAAAGCAGCGGCGGTGATGGCCTTTAAGCGGTATTTACCAAACTGTGGTTTTAAATGTCCTTCCATAATTCGCAGGTAGCCTACTTGCGTGGTGTATTTCAGGTTGGGTTTGCAATATAGGTCATACCACTGATCCAGGTAGTCGGATACGGTAATGCTGGAAGGCTCAAATAGCTGCCCTCCGGAAGTGTACTCGGTGATGGCTTTGGCAAGGGCTGCCTCCGCTTCCTTTTTTGTCTTGAAACCGCCCTTCTCTTTTTTCTGGCGTTTGCCGCCTACGGTGCCGAGGTCAAAATAATATGACCATGTTTTTCCACGTTTTCTGGTTCCGCCTGCCATGATTTACACCATTCCTTTCTTTTTTGTTGTATTCTAAAGAATGAAATGGTATAATGATTTTGCGAATCCTGACCATTTCATTCTGTGGTTAGTGACTGGGACGCTGGGAGCGGTAACTCCTGGCGTTTCCTTTTTATGAAGATGTATTTTTATTCACCGGAATAAATCAGAATGTGTTCCGGTGCGGTACAGTTCCAGATATTTGTCACAATACCGGTAGATAAGGAGCCAGTCAGGAGATATGTGGCATTCCCTGAATCCGGCATAATTTCCGGATAAATTATGGTCTTTGTTTTTGCTTTCTAGCGGTTCCGGTATCATAAGCTTTTCAATGACTTTTTCCAGAAGCGAGAAATCGAAATTTCTCTTTTGACATAGCTTTAAGTCTTTTTTTCATTTTCCCGGAATATTTCAGCACATACATCTCAGTCCTCCAGCATCATTTTCAGAAAATCAGACGCAGAACCTTCAAAGACGTTGCCACCGCCGTTTTCTAATTCCTGAAAAGCGTCTATTGTTTCATCGTTTGGGATTTCATCTGGGATTGCAGCGCCTTCCAGTACTCCAATAATATAGTACATTTTACTTTCCGGTATCCTGTCTAAAAGCTGTATTGCCTGTTCTTTGATACTCATAAGTGGCTCCCTCCTGTTGTGTTCGGACAAATTCCGTTACTACGGGAATTCCCGTAACGGTTTAATCCCATATCATTTTAGCTACCGATAAATTAGGCTCAAAGAATATAATATAGTTGTCTAAGGTCACATAATGGCCGTATTTGCCTTTATAGCATTTTATCGCGTCACGCAGAAATTCTGGTGTCACATTCAAAAAGTTCGCCATTTCCTCAATACTGGTGTGCCGGGCTTCGTAAGCGTTTATAATACCATGCAAAAGGCACAATAATTGGAGCGGAATCTTGGATCATTCGTGCGGTATCGGCGCAGCGCCTATTCATTCTGATTCAGCATCTGCTCCAATTTCCGGATACGGGCTTCCGCTGCTTCAGCCCTCTGTCGTTCCTGCTCGGCCCTCTGTCGTTCCCGCTCGGCCTTCTGTCGTTCCTGCTCGGCTTTCTGTCGTTCCTGCTCGGCCTTCTGTCGTTCCCGT
>Ga0137306_100691_pt1 | contig 42796 bp, 41 predicted proteins | sample Inofroosms_March_FD_97187 | JGI IMG/M metagenome (GOLD analysis project Ga0137306, IMG submission 97187) | Mouse cecal microbial communities from Vienna, Austria - N-Acetylneuraminic and N-Acetylglucosamine D2O microcosms_March | ecosystem: Host-associated > Mammals > Digestive system > Large...
AATAATTTCATAAAACAAAAACAGCGCGGAAAAAACACGCTGTTTTTAAGGTCTGTATATTTTTATCGTTTTTTATTTTGTCGAATCGGTTTCAAGTTTATCCATTGTTCGTCTTAACAGACGCATTGAACTGTCCGCGCATCCGCGTGCCCGCCATGTCATTAGCTCTATGCCCGTATTCTGATCTGTGACAGATACGTTATAATTCCACCACCACACGCCGTTAAATACGCACCATATCGGCCGGAATTTTTCAGAGCGTTCCGCAACCTTTACATAATATCTGGCGTTTTTGGGTACTACGCTATACTCCTGGCTGACGTCGGCGCTGGATTTTGTATTTTTTACCGTTCCAACCAGTACGGTATATCCGCGTCGCTCCAGTTCATCTTTTATGCTGCGGCGCATTGTGTACCCGCCGCGGTCAGTATATACTACGCTGCCTTTCTCCATTGTGCCGGGCTTTAGCGAAATGCTGTTACATGCCGACAGCAGCAAAGCCGTTGCTATATACAGGAATGTCGATTTCATTTTATGGCCTTGTTTAATACGTGGGATATTTTACCTATTTGTGTACTTTAAAACAAGTATTTAATACTTGCTAATCATGGTTTGCTGAGCTATGGTAGGCGTGTTCACAAGGGATTGGCATGACAATAAAAGAGTGTTTAAACAAAGCTATTCAAAATCCGTTCGTATATAATTATCGGCGCATGTGGCCGTATGTTCGTCCGTATTGGTTTCGGGCGCTGCTGGCGATATTGATTACCATTCCTATCGGTTCGCTTGATGCGGTTATTGCATTATCGCTAAAGCCGTATATGGACTTGGTTATGGTGGAAAAGTCCATTCAGGCATCATGGTATATTCCGCTGCTGATAATTGCATTTACAACCCTGCAAGGGGGATTGGGTTACATTTCCACATACTTAAACACATGGACCGGGGCTAAGATTACCAATCGGTTAAAGTTTGATTTGTATAAAAAAATGTTGCGGTTTGAAACCAACTTTTTCAATACAAAGAACTCGGGTGATGTCATATTTATGTTTAATAATAACGCGGATATGGCGTGTGCAGGCTTGCTGAAAAACCTAAAGACATTTGTTCAGCGCTTGTTTTCATCGCTGTCGCTGATTGCGGTGATGTTCTATAACTCTTGGCAGTTGGCGCTGATATGTGTTGCGGTATTGGTGTTTGCATTTTTACCGGCTACGCGTATTAAAAAAAGAATTAACTCTGTTATTAAAAAATCAATATCTGCAGATGCTGCAATATTAACTGCATATAACGAGTCTTATGCCGGTAACAAGACAATTATATCCTATAACCTGGAAGAGTGCCAGACGGATAAATTTTCCAAGGTTCTGGACAATATTTTCTGGCTGCGTATAAAAATGATACAGCGGACCAGTTGGCTGTCGCCGATGATGCATATGATAATGTCTATCGGAATAGGGCTGGCAATATGGTACGGTTCATATTTAATCCTTAGTGGGCAAATAACCAGCGGCAGCTTTGTATCATTCCTGACGGCGCTGATTATGCTCTATACCCCGTTAAAAAGTCTGGGTGGTAATTTTAACTCTATGGTTATGTCATTTATGGCGATTGACCGTGTGTTCAATATATTAAATGCAGAGCCACAGATTCAAGACACGCCCGGCGCCAAGGAGTTTGATGGCAAGCTAAAGAAAATTGAGTTCGATAATCTTTGCTTTGAATACGTGCCGGGTGCGCCCGTGCTAAAAGATATCAACCTAAAGGTTGCGCGCGGTGATACAATCGCATTGGTTGGGAATTCGGGTGGCGGAAAATCCACACTGGTCAGCCTGCTGCCGCGTTTTTACGACCCGACATGCGGTTCTATCAAGATTGACGGCGTGGATATTCGAGATTTTACTTTGAAATCATTGCGGCGTAATATCGCGGTTGTATTTCAGGATAACTTCTTGTTTGCCGGTACAATACGTGAAAACATCATGTTGGGCAATGATGCCGCCACCGACGAAGATTTACAGCGTGCGATAAAAATGGCCTATCTGGACGATTTTATTAGCACATTGCCAAACGGTGTCGATACCCAAATAGGCGAGCGCGGCATCCTGCTCTCAGGGGGGCAAAAGCAGCGCGTTGCCATTGCGCGTGCATTTCTAAAAAATGCGCCTATCCTTGTGCTGGACGAGGCAACATCCGCCCTGGACAACAAGGCCGAAGCAGTCGTTCAAAAGGCGATAGAAAACCTTATGGAAGACAAAACGGTATTTGTAATTGCGCACCGCTTGTCCACGATACGTAACGCAACCAAGATTGTTGTTATAAATCATGGCGAGATTGTAGAGGCCGGCACGCATTCGGATTTATTAAACATCGAAGGTGGTGCGTATCGTGCATTGCATGATATGCAATTCAAAGGCCGCGCATAAAGCTGCCGTATATAAACTAAAAACCGGCCCAAAAGGCCGGTTTTATTTCTGGCGCACCCAACAGGAGTCGAACCTGTAGTCTCCGCCTTCGGAGGGCGGCGCATTATCCAATTGTGCTATGGGTGCATGCCTGGAATTATATCAGACACAATTCAAAAAGCAATACTATTTCTGTCTGTGCTTGTTTGCTTTGAACATCAAATACTTACCCAGATGTATCGTGCGCAGCATGCTGTTAATGCGCATGCGGTTTATCGGCTGGTCCGCTAGGTATTCGTATTTGTCATACAGTTCATGCAGATTAAAGCCCAGTTCGCACCATTTGTCAGCCATTGCACCGAATGCGTAATCGCGGTTGCATATAGCCATGCTGTCTAAGTCGATTATTGAAACAATACTGCCTTTTTCGTTTACAATAACGTTTTTAGTTGTCATATCAGAATGATACAGGCCAATGTTACGGGCGCGACCGCGGTTCAGCATATAGACAATTGGACGCAAAGTCATTGCCATGGCTGTACCGTTAGTATTTTTTGTATGCTCATATGTAGAGTTATGAATGTGTAAACTCTTATTTTCCTGCTGGTTTTTGGGTACCTGAATACTGCCCATGCGCACAAACTGGGTCAGCATATTTTCAAACGCCAGTCGAACTGTTTTTTCGGACATTCCTTCACGAATATGCTCAAACAGTGTTTTTTCGGGAAACATCGGATATATTTCAATCCATTGACCTTTATATTCGGCCATGGATATATCAGGTACGAAAATTCCGTGCCGGCTCGCCAGGTGGGCCACAAAACAATTCTTGAAAACTATATCGCGGCAGCCGAATTTGGCAACGAAATCGCCTTCACTGGTTTTAACAAAAAATACATTGCGCTGTGTGCCGGAAATCGTCGGGGTTTTAATCTGGTATACACCACGCAAAACGTGGCTGATAGCATTTCTTTCAAAATTTGATATATTGCTTAACATAATTTTTAATCTTTTAGACGAAATTATTTTATGGTCAATACGCAAAATGTCAAGTATATATTAAATTTAGTTCATGCGTATTCCAAACAATCGCATCTGAGTACCAAACAAGCGCAGTCCGGGGATATTGGTTTTTTTGTTTTGATATTTCAGTTCGTCTTTGATGAAAGTGCTGTCGTCCCAGCCAAATTTTGCAGCCGTGCGTATAAACTGCAGGTGCAGATTATGCTGGCTATGCGGCAATACAAATGGCTTACAGCTATAGAAATGATAAATTATATAGTTTTGGCGGGCATTATGAAAATCTGATTGGTCGTATGCTTTGGACACGCTGGCGGCATCGGTAAAATTATACCGCAGCGACAGGTATTTTATACGTTCCGCAAAAACCATATTTATTAAATCTTGGTCCGGACATGCAAATTCACATGGAATTTCTGTCAGGGGCAGGGTGTCCAGCTCGGCTCGTCGGGTTAAATCTAATAATAGAACACCGGAATTGATATAAAATCCGTTCGGTATATATTTTTCCTGAAACTTACGAATGGTTTGACCCATATAATTGTTGTAATCATCGACCTGAGCACAGTCTATTACCGCGCCCATTATGCAATTATTTAAATCAGTTTCATACAAGCTTGCTAAATCGCCAAAAATCATCGTATCTGAATCAAGATATAATATACGATTTAAGTGTGGAAATACTTTGTGTGCGAAAAGTCTATAGAATATAACCGGGCTCCATCTGGAAAAGCTATGGTTTTTAAATGGATTTTCGCGTTGGCTTATTTTGCGCCATATAATTTGGCAATTGGGAAATCCTGCCGCCATGGCTTCTATTTTGCGCCGTGCCGCACGGCAAGTACCGCGCGGCACCATACAATAGATTGATATAAATGTGTCGTTGTTTTTTGATTGCAACAGGCTGCGCATGGAAACCGCAGCCAGTTTCCAGAACTTGTTATCAAAGCAGTAAAGCACATTTATATTATGCATCTTTTAATTTTGATAAATACCAGAACATTAGTTTCCGTCGGCCACTTAAATACTTAAGCGGAATCATTTTAGCGCACTGAATAATAGTTTTGCGAGCCTGGGGCATGTATGTTTTGTATAAGTTTGGCGTTAATACGGCTTCTTTTATCAGGCTTTCTGCCAAAGAAGTATATAGCAGACGACAGAATACGGGCGAATAGTGATGGCTTACATTTTGTGCGACATTTAGTAATCTTATAAAATAGTCAAAAAAATCTGTGGGGCGTGCCCGCGTAGAAGAAGATGTGTCATGCAGTCGATGATACGCAACCGGTGCATTCACATCAACAATTTGATTGGCGCGCCAGATGTTTTCTATCACAAACGTACTATCTTCGCCGACAGTTGTCATGTGGGGGTCAAAACGTGCGCTGCCGATGAAATCTCGGCGCCATAGACGTCGCCATAACAGCAGCCAATTGCAAGTTGCATCACCCCTGTCTATTAAATATACATTAGGGTCGCTATAGCCAGAAAAAGAGCATGGCGTAAACATGGCATTAGCAGGACAAAATACAAAATCACTAAATACATTTTGTACGCTGCCACCAATTATGTCCGCCTTTAACATAACAGCATGGGTATATAACACCTCTAGCGCGGTTTGTGTGTAGCAATCATCGGAATCCAAAAAGGCAATATATTCACCGGTTGCCGCATCCAGTCCCGCATTACGTGCGGCCCCAATCCCGGCATGCGACAACTCTATCAGGCGGATGCGTTTATCTTTCGCCATATATCTGCGAATAATAGAAACGGAGTCATCACGGCTGCCGTCATCTATAACAATACATTCCCAATCTTGAAATGTTTGTGCCAACACAGAATCCAGTGCCGCAGTCAAATATTGTGCATAATTACAATTAGGCATAATAATTGATATCTTAGGCATACTGGCATTCCTCTCGTTAGCTGTTAGAATAAAAGCATTGACCGGCTATTGTAAAGGAACCAGTCGTGTCAGAGCCGCTGCCGCTGGTGATATAGCATTTTGATTGTGGGGCAGAACTTTTGGAAGTGATGGAAATAGTTGTGCCGGTGCTGCCATATTGAGATGGGCATTTGGTGCACGATGCTGAGGCCGAAGTAGCATAATATCCTTTGTCGCAATAACCGCATGTTTTTGCAATCTGAAAGTCGTGGATTGAACTGCTTGTTTCCAAAACTTTATTGCGCGCCAGTTCGCCCTTTGGGCATGCGACACATCCGGATGAGGTATATTTATGCTCCATCTCGGCACATCCATAAGATATAGCTCTACAATTATATAATCCTAAAAATCTTACCCCAGAGAATTCAACACATACTGCAGAATATCTGCTGTCAAAGCTGATTTCGTTACAGATTCCAGAAGTGCCCATGGCAGTATTACAACAGAACATTGGTGAATTTCCCTGCCCGCCAGCATTAGAAATAACACTGTTTGTATAGACTATCCTGCCGCAGGCTACGTCTGCATTCGCAGACTTATAAGCAAACCCGCAAACAAAAAATGTAAAAAGAGAATATAAAATCTTATTAACAGCGTTCAATTTGCTCTCCCTCTGACTGCTACTGTTGCCCAATAAAAAGGACCGTTTTCCTATCAGTGTTTTTGTCTTTTTAATTTTCCCAGTTTTCTGGGCTTTTTTTATTCCTATTTATGCCTAATCAAAACGGTGGTTTTGATTAGGCATAAATATACACGCCTAGTATAGCCTTGTCAATATGAAATTAGCCACGTTGCAGCAGGCTAAGCATAAATTCATCCAGATCACCGTCCAGCACCGCGTCAGAGTCAGTGTTTTCAACCCCTGTGCGGACATCTTTTACCAACTGATACGGATATAGTACATAGTTGCGAATTTGGCTGCCCCATTCAATTTTCTTTTGGGCGGCCTTAGCGGCATCCTGTTCGGCGGCGCGCTTTTGCATTTCCAATTCATATAATTTGCTGCGCAGCATTTTCATCGCCATTTCCTTGTTTTGAATCTGGCTGCGCTCGTTTTGGCATGTAACAACTGTGTTCGTAGGAATGTGAGTTATACGGACGGCACTGTCTGTTTTATTAACATGCTGGCCGCCGGCACCCGATGCGCGATAGGTATCTATGCGCAGGTCTTTGTCATTTATCTCGATTTCAATCGTATCATCAACATCGGGCCAGACATCAACTGATGCAAAGCTGGTCTGGCGCTTGCCGTTCGCGTTAAAGGGGGATATTCTGACCAGACGATGAACACCGATTTCATTTTTCAGCCAGCCATACGCCCGCATTCCTGTTATTCGATAGGTTATATTTTTTATGCCCGCCGTATCACCTTCGTGTTCTTCTATTATATCCAGTGAAAATCCATGGCGCTCGGCCCAGCGTGCGTACATTCTAGCCAGCATTTGTGCCCAGTCTTGGGCCTCGGTTCCGCCTGCGCCAGCCTGGATAAACAAAAAGGCGCCGTTATTATCCGCCGGGTCACGGAACAGTGTAATAAACTTTGCGCGGTGGGCGTTTATTCCCAGCTTCTCGATTCCGGCAATAACATCCGCATCTTCTGGGTCAAGCTGATACAGTTCCGACAGGGTTTCGTATTCAGACTCCAGCGATGTCAACTCCTCCAGTGTTTTTTCAAGCGCCGCCTTCTTTTGCAACGTGCCGCGGGCTTCTTCCGGGTTATTCCATAAATCCGGGGCCGATGCGGCCTGGTTCAGCTTTTCTATTTCTGATTTTAACTTAGACGGGTCAAAGAAACCCCCTTACGGCGCAAATGTCGTCAGAGGCTTGGGCTAAAATTTCATTTGGTATAATCATGCTTAAAATCATACCAGGTATAAAATGCAAATCAACCTAAAATGAATGTTTGCCTTTTTGGCGGCAATATGTTAAAATTTTATGTAACGAGAGGGATTTTAATGAAGAATTTTACGCTGGTATTGTGTTTGTGTGGGCTGGTTTCCTGGGGCGGGGCGGCGAATGCGGTCTCGGCCGGGACTGTTTCTGCATCAGATGCATCCCGAAATGCCACGGGGGGGATTTATACACCGTCGGCAAATGGTGCCCGTGGAAAGCAGGGGCTGGCCAATGCGTATAAAACTAATCAGCGAAACACCTACTACATGGTAAATCAGCCGGATGTTGACACGGCGTGCCGCGAAAAAATTTATAAGTGCCTGTCCGATTATTGCGGTGACGTCACGGTTGTACCGGGTCAGCGGTCGGGCCGATGCCAGTATAGCTCCGAAAGCGAGCTGTATAATTATGCAATGCTGTGCCTGCAGAAGGATACGTCGATATTATTACCACAGTATGGCGTAAATACATTGGGTGGTTCCGGTGGAATGAATACGGCGGCGCGTCTGTGTCCCTCATACGTTCAGCAGGAGGTTATGTCATATCTGGCCATGGCAAACATGGCGGACCAACTGTCAAAATCTCATTCCGATTTGTGTATTCAGCGCCGCCAAGAACTGGAGGCGGCAATGGCATGCCATTCTGTTGCAATGTCCTATGGCAACGAAACGTCCAGCATGCTTAACTCGCAGTTAACGGATTATTGTGGCGCCGGTGTTCCGGGGGGCAGTGCGGAAATGGTAACACGCTTTGCCAATGCCGGTAATGTTGGTGCAAATATTTGGGGCTGGGCGGAAAAAATCGTCAGCCTGGATATGAACAACAAGGGCGCCGACTGGCAGGCGGCGGTTGATTCCGTCCTGGCGGGATATGCAAACAGAATGAATTTGGCGTGTGGTGAAAACTTGCAGATAAACACCTCCGACTATTCCGCGGGCACATCCGGCCAGCCGACCGCGTTGCAAACGGCGGCGGCATTGATAACCGGCGTTGCATTCCCAAATGCGGGCGGCCCGCAGCCGGACAATCCGTACCAGGCGCAAAGTCTTTATATGCAGATTCAAACCTTGTCGCGTCTGGATAACTATAACACGGCAAAGCAGGTTGTAAACGCCGCGCTTAGTAATTCTGCACTGACCCAGAACGCGTTTCTGACATCCGCCCAGATGGACAGCATGCAGACCGCCTACAAGCGTGGAACCAAGGTTTTTGTTATAGAGGATGGCTCGCGCTGTTATACGGTACCTGTTCAACCGCTGACGACACAGGAAACATCGGTATTGGCCCAGACATTTGCCAGTTGCCGGAATCAGTAAAAAAGAACCGCCATGTGGCGGTTTTTTTATTCACGGATAAGACGTCTGGTCGCGATGTTTATCCCCAGAAAATAATATCTGATTTTGTTTTGGAAAATCACACGCTTTGAAATGCATTTATTAAATAGGCGTAATTCCTGAACCTCTAACGGTTGCTCTGGGGTGGACATGATTTCCGTGGCGCCATGCTGTGCCATAAATTCGCAGTATCGCGCATGCGCGGCCCGGGCCCCCGGGCGTTCCGCCGCCGTGCGTAGCTTTTTTCGCGACTTGCCCAGTGCAGTGTCTGTATTCACAACATTATAAACCGCCCCCGGAACAAGTGCGACACTATCGGCCAAAACAATAGCGGGCTTGGTAAAATATAAATCCTGGGCGCCGAATACGTCCGGCTCATATTTCAGGCCCGTCTTGTCTAAAAATGACTTTTTATACAAATAGCGCCATGCTGGGTTAAATTTATTCGCCGCTGTTTTTAATACCTTGTCACGCAGGTCCGTGCATATCTCCAGTGCGGCAAAACGCGGAAAGTTATATTCCGGCTGATTTACTTCGCCACACAGGATGTCCGCCCCGGTCAGTTCGGCCGCATGGGCCATTATTTCAAAATAATCCAGATTTACAAAGTCATCATGGTCATGAAAATGTATATATTCACCATGTGCCGCCGCCATGCCGGTATTTAGCGCAACCGATGGCCCAGCATTTTTCTGGGATATTATTTTTATCCGCTTGTCGTTTGCGGCGTATTTGTTGCATATTGCGACAGAGCCGTCTTTGCTGCCGTCATCAACGATGATTATTTCAAGATTTTTATAGGTTTGATGAATCAGATGCTCCAGGCATTTGGCTATAAATCTTTCAGCGTTATACATTGGTACCACGACAGAGATTAAAAAATTTGACTGCATCACATGCTCCTAAGATTAACAATCTCATGCTATACAACACCAGGGATAAAATCAAGCAACGATTGTTTATCGCTTGAATGCAGGGGGCTAATTTGGTATAATTTGTAGCATGAAAATATCCAGAAGAAACCTTTTGAAAATAACCGGCGTGGGCACCATGGCGGTTATGATGATGCCGCGTGTGGCGTTTGCTGCACGTAACTCTCTGCGTTCATTGCGTACCGGGGTCCAGCCTGGGAATAAAACGCGCCTTGTTATTGAAACATCTTCGCGCCCGTCATATACCATAAGCTACCCTGAAAATCAGCTGATTATCCGCCTTGCGAATACTGCTGCGAACGCATCGTTGACACCGTCAATGGCATCAGGAACACTGATTTCCAGTATTTCCCAGGTACAAAGTGGCGATACCCTGGAAATACGCGCCTCATTGCGCCGTCCTGTTTATGACATCCCCAAATCACAAATCATGATATTGTCGCCAAACGGTGATACGGATTACCGTCTGGTACTGGACTTTGCGGCCGGCACCACGGCATCGCAATCCAACCAGGCCGCCGCCCAGCAGATTGCCGCCTCGGCACCGTCTAAAAAATACACTATTGTAATTGATGCCGGTCACGGCGGCAAGGACCCTGGCTGCATAGGCAAGGGGGGCACAAAAGAAAAAGTTGTTGTCTTGGCCGTGGCAAAAAAATTAAAAGCAAAGTTGGATGCGGCGGGCTTTAAAACATACCTGACGCGCAGTGATGATACATATTTGAAACTGGCGGAGCGTGCAGCCATCGCAGAAAAGCGCAAGGGGGACTTGTTCATTTCATTGCATGCCAATGCCAACCCCAGTCGCGCAATGAAGGGATTTTCGATATATACTTTGTCTGAAAAGGCATCTGACGAAGAGGCGCAAAAGCTGGCGGATGCAGAAAACGCCGCGGATAAAATCGATGTCAGTGGCTTTTCTGAGTTTTCAAAAGATATTCGTATAGCGCTGTCTGCGCTGCAGCAGCACGCGGTAGCAGAACTGAGCGAGGAATATGCCATGGGATGCGCAAAAACATTCCGCGGCAGCGGGATAGAGCAGCAGCCGGGCGCCAATGTACGCCATGCGCCGTTTGCCGTGTTGCGTTCGACTGTTCCGGGTGCATTGGTTGAGTTGGGGCACCTGTCCAACGCCGCAGAAGAAAAATTGCTTAAGTCTGATGCGCACCAAAACAAGCTGGCGAATGCGATTGTAAAGTCGATAAAGAAATACAACTTTGACGTCTAACATGGGGCGATTTAGGCCTTTGATAAAAGCCTTGCAAAAAGAAAGAAAGCCTGTATAATATCCGACGCGGAGAAGTGGCAGAGTGGTCGAATGCGCGCGACTCGAAATCGTGTATACGGGCAACCGTATCAAGGGTTCGAATCCCTTCTTCTCCGCCAAAATATAAAAAGTGTAAGTGTTCCCTGTATTGGTTGTAAAAAATTGCTCGCATTGCGATGTGTTGCTATTGGCGTGCCGCATGCGGTGTAAATAAAAAGATTATAAAAATGAAAACATTTAATGAACAGGTTTATGATGTTGTTGCGCGAATTCCGTCCGGGCGCGTTGCGACATTCGGTCAAATTGCGCGCATGATTGGGCGACCGCGTATGGCGCGCTTTGTGGGGTATGCGTCAAATAACAAAGCGTCGTGGCATCTGCCCTGGCACAGGGTTGTTTTTAAAGACGGCAGTTTGTGTGGCGCCGCCTTTTTTGAGCAACAATATAAAGCTCTGCGTGCCGAAGGCGTAAAGTTTACCAAAGAAAAAACGGTAATAATGGAGCAGTTCCAATGGGACCCAGAGCGTGATGCCGCCCCAATGGATTTGCGTGATTTGCCGTTGGTGTTTTAAATAAAAACGGGGCCGTGGCCCCGTTTCTTTATGAAATATTTTTTGATTTTTTCTTCGGCGCGGGCTTCGCACGCAGCTTTGCCTCGATTTCATCCGCCGGCAGCTTTTTAAACGTCAGGAACCATGCCTTTACGTCACGATTTCTGTCGGGGTTTGACATGGCCTGCATGGTGCGGCGCATGTCGCCCGCGGTGGCCGGTGCGGATATCAGAATTTCTTCGCCCGGAACCCAGTCGGCCGGCGTTGAAACCTGAAAGGCATCAGCAGTCTGCAGGGCGATTACCATTCTTTTTATTTCATCAAAATTACGGCCGGTTGATGCCGGATAGTAAAGAATTGCACGGATTATACCGGCCGGGTCTATTATAAACACGGCCCGAACCGCATGGGTATCAGATGCATTCGGATGAATCATGCCGTATTTTTTTGCGACCTTCATTCCGGAATCATCAATTACCGGGAATGCTATCTCCATATTTTCCCAGTCGCGGTACTTTATATGCCGTATGGCGTCAATCCATGCCAGGTGCGATGATATGCTGCCCACAGACAGTCCGACCAGTTCAGTATTTATTTCCGCCAGTTCTTCCTTTAGCGCCTGAAACGCCATAAATTCAGATGTGCATACCGGTGTAAAATCGGCCGGGTGCGAAAACAGCACAACCCAGCGTCCCGCATAATCCGACGGAAAGTTGATAGGGCCGTTTGTTGTCTGGGCGGTAAACTCGGGCGCCGGGTCGCCAATCAGGGGCATAGTGGGGGTGTCTGCGCGTTCGCTGTCATCGCAGGGACATATATCAAATAAGTCGTTCATATTTTTCTCCTTGGGTTGTTTTACCTGATATCAGGCTAACATCATAGGTACGCAATGGCCGCAGGAACGTCTTCCCCAAATAAAAAACTTTACTCTTGATAAAATATGCTAAGATATAAATAATAGGTGGCAATAAATAGGGGAAAAAGATGAAACGTTCGGATATAGTTCGCTCTATACAGGTACAGTTTAAAAATATGCGTGCAGCGGATGCGGCCGCAATTCTGGATGCCGTGTCAGAGCAAATGATAGCTGCCGTCGCTGACGGTAACAGAATAGAAGTTCGCGGATTCGGCACTTTTCAGCCGCGTGCCCGCGCAACAAAAATTGGCTATAATCCATGCACGGGAAAACCGATGCATCTGGCGGCGGGAACAACAATATTGTTTAAGCCCAGTCGCGAACTGACAAAAAAAATGAATGGATAAAAAATGTTGTTTGGTAAAAAATCAGGAATCAAAAATCGTAACCGCGAACGCTATGACCGTGTGCGTCGCCTTATGTGGATAAAGTGTGAATCCTGTGGCAAGCTGGTGTATTACAAAGACTACAAAGACAATCACTATATCTGCCCAATGTGCAGTCGCGCCTTTATCATGACGCCAAAGCAGCGCTTTGATTTGCTGTTTGATGATATGACATGGGAAAAAATCGCACTGCCAACTGTAACGGACGACCCGCTGCAGTTTACGGACCGTCTTCCCTACAGCCAGCGCTTAGCGGATGCGCGTGCCGATACCGGCTATAATGATGCAATAACAACGGCCGACGGTACCATTGGCGGCATTCCGTCAACCGTATGCGTTTTAAACGGTGATTTTATGATGGGCTCTATGGGGCGTGCGGCCGGTGACGGCATAATAGCCAGTATAGAGCACGCTATTGCACAGCAGCGACCGTTCATAATGGTGGCGTGCAGTGGCGGCGCCCGCATGCAGGAAAATATTTTATCGCTTATGCAAATGGCCCGTACGACCGTTGCGGTAAATCGGTTGCACGAAAAGGGTATACCTTATATTGTTTTGTTAACCGACCCGACGTATGGTGGCGTCACAGCATCTTTTGCAATGTTGGGCGATATTCATATCGCGGAAAAGGGTGCACGTATCGGCTTTGCCGGACGTCGCGTCATAGAGCAGAATATTCGGGAAAAGCTGCCGTCAAATTTCCAAACAGCGGATTATTTGTATGAGCATGGAATGGTAGATATGGTTGTACCGCGCCCGGAACTGCATGACACACTTGCCAAGATATTGAGTGTTTTGACAAAGCGCCCACATGAAGCCAAAGAAATAAATATCGCAACCCCTGTTGCCGATGTTAAGCCGGCACGCGGCATGGGTGAAACCGAGGCTTATGATAAAGTGCTGTTGGCGCGTAATGAAAATCGCCCGCATTTCCTGGATTATATAAACGGTATTGTGGATGATTGGACATATCTGGCCGGCGACCGTACTTTTGCAGAAGACCCCGCCATGGGCAGCGGTATTGGATATTGGCGTGGAATCCCGGCGGTAATTATTGGCCAAGAGCAGGGCCGTACAATAGAAACACGGCAAAAGCACCGCTTTGGAATGGCGAATCCTGACGGCTATCGCAAAGCTCAGCGTATGATGCGCCTTGCTGAAAAGTTCAAGCTGCCGATTATATCTCTGTTTGATACGGCCGGTGCTTTTGCGGGCCGCGAAGGAGAAGAGCGTGGTCAATCCCAGGCGGTGGCTTCATCGATTGCGACGGGCCTGTCGGTAAAGACCCCGTATGTAGCCGTCAACGTAGGCCAGGGAGGTTCCGGTGGCGCGATTGCGATTGGAACCGGTGACCGCATACTGATGCTGGAAAATGCAATTTATTCTGTAATTGCGCCGGAATCCTGTGCCAGTATTTTGTGGAAGGATAACAAGTTTAAGGCAACCGCCGCCCAGGCGATGAAACTGACGGCGCGTGACATGGCCGATTTAAATGTTATCGACCAAATAGTCCCGGAGCCGGCCGGGGGCGCACATACCGATTGGCAGACGACCATGGAATTACTAAGCTCCGCCGTAGCAGATCAAATAAAAGAACTGCAACAGGTTGACCCAGATACATTGCCTGCATCCCGCGGTGCAAAGTTCCTGTCGATGACGCGTGATGTAGAAATATATCAACCGGAACACAAATCGGAAGAACATTAGTAAAAATCCCCCAAGCGGGGGATTTTTTGTTAAGCGCATCATGTGTACACACAAGAAGTTTAAATTTTAGTGATTTTCGCACTTGCATTTTCGCGGTCGTTTATATATAATGGCACTCGCAACCACGCGGAGCGTTGGCAGAGTGGTAATGCAGCAGATTGCTAATCTGTGACCGTGAATTAGCGGTCCATAGGTTCGAGTCCTATACGCTCCGCCAGAAATTTACGTTTGTTTCAAGCGCACATAGTTATATTCCTTGTTAATAACAATTGACTTGGATTGTCAAATAAGCCATAATTTTATTATGGCTTTATTTAATATAAAAGTTTTCTGTTGTTAAAAAAACTTGTGCGAACCGTACGGTTTGCTTTAAACTTCTTAACGATTTATTCTCAGAAATATAATAAGGAAACGCAATGAATATCAAACTTTTCAATACAATGTCCAGAAAGCTAGAAGATTTTAAACCGCTGGTTCCGGGGAAAGTTGGCTTTTATTCATGTGGTCCTACTGTTTATCACTATACCCATATTGGAAATTTGCGCAGCTTTGTTTTGGCAGACCTGCTAAAACGCATGTTTATAGAAAACGGATATGATGTATATAACGTTATGAACATCACGGATGTCGGGCATTTAACAAGTGATGACGATGATTCCGGCGAAGATAAAATGGAAAAAGGGGCGGCCCGCGAAAACAAATCCGTCTGGGATGTCGCTAAGTTTTACACGGATGAATTTCTGCGCGACAGTGCGGATTTGAACCTGCTGGAGCCTTCGGCCCGGCCGCGCGCAACAGAATATATAAAAGAACAAATAGACCTGGTCCAGAAACTGGTGGATTTGGGCTATACGTATGAAATTCCGGGTGACGGAATATATTACGATACATCAAAATTCGCGGCATACGGCGCATTGACCGGTGGCGCGACATCCGGCATACGCGCCGGTGCACGCGTTGAATTTAATGAGGCAAAGCGTAACCCGACTGACTTTGCGTTATGGAAGTTTTCGCCCACCGATAAAAAGCGACAGATGGAATGGGACAGTCCATGGGGTGTTGGCTTCCCCGGCTGGCACATCGAGTGCAGTGCAATGTCTATGGCGCTGTTGGGGCCGCACTTTGATATTCATACCGGCGGCGTGGACTTGTCGCGCATTCATCATGCAAACGAAATAGCCCAATCGGAACCGATTACGGGGGCGCCATGGGTTAAACACTGGGTTCATTCTGAATTTTTGGTAGATAAAAGTGGCGATAAAATGTCAAAGTCCAGTGGCGAGTTCCTGACACTGTCCGTTTTAAAAAATCGTGGATATGACCCGATGGCGTATCGCTATATGCTGCTGATGGGGCATTATCAGTCACAGTTGGCTTTTTCCTGGGAGGGGCTGGCCGCGGCGGCAAATGGCTATAAAAATATGGTTCGTCGCGTGTCTGAAATATTGTCGGATGCGGCGCCGGGCGTGCTGGACAGGGCTGCCTTTGATTCATGGCATCAAAAAATACTGGGGGCGGTATCGGATAATCTAAAAACAGCCGAGGCACTGGTCGCGGTACAGGAATTATTAAAGACGCCGGCTGTTAATGCCGCGACGAAACAGGAACTGGTTCAGTTTATAGACCGCCTGTTGGGACTGCGGCTGACGGAAAGCGCAAAAGAGCTGGTCGCTCGGGAAAATATTGATATTCCGGACGAAATCAAGGCACTGGCGGATGAGCGTACCGCGGCCAAGGCGACGCGGGATTGGGCGCGCGCGGACGAGATTCGCGCACAAATAGATGCCGCAGGTTGGAGTGTTGTTGATACCAAGGATGGGGTAAAAATAATTAAAAAGGCATAATTTATTCTTGAAATCAGGGCGGTTTTAGGGTATATTGCCCGCAGCAATAAGAGGAATATCCATGAATTATCCATATATGCCCAAATCTACCGCACTTTGGTTGATTGAAAACACCGCCCTGACTTTTGAGCAAATCGCAGATTTCTGCGGCATGCACGAGTTGGAGGTTAAAAACATCGCCGATGCGGAAACCTACAAGATTCAAGGTCTGAATCCCATTCTAAACGGCCAGCTTAGCCGCGAAGACATTGAACGTTGCGAAGCCGACCCGGATGCCCGCCTGACACTGCGTGATGAAATTGTTGTTGCGCAAAAAGCTCAGAATAAGCGCGGTGTTGGTTATACACCAAAGCTGCATCGCCAAAATCGTTTGGGCGGCATATTGTGGATTGTAAAAAATTATCCGGAACTGTCCGATGGCCAAATTGCACGCCTGATGCGCAGTACGAATCCGACGGTTGCGTCTGTTCGTAACAAGACGCATAAGTCTTATTCGTTAATTCAAATTCAAAGCCCGATTGTTTTGGGTCTGGTTTCGGAATCCGCCCTGCATGAGGCGGTTGCCAAAGCAAAGAAATAAATTTTTTCAACCTAGAAATCCAGGGGTTCGTTCATGGCGAAAAAACTAGACGATGCAACAAGATTGCTGATAGAGTCATTGCCGGAAAATTTACAGAAATTGGCGACATCTGCCGCAGAAGTTGGCTATATGTCACAGATGGACTTTGATGCCGCAACCGAGGCGGATGAAATCCCACTAGAGGAGCAGGACGAAGTTCTGGATTTCTTTCAGCAGGATTTGGGCCTGGAGATTTTAGAGTCGGATAATTTTTCCCAGGACATGGGCAAATATTATGACGAAGACTCGGACGAGCCACGTGATAAAACACGTAATCTGCTAAATGCCGACGCAGAGCAGGTCGATGTAAATGACGACGACTATGAACACTTTGCAAAGCAGCTGGAGCGCAGCCAAACAGGCAGCCTGGTTTTAGGCGTCCAGGACTCTGTACAGTCATATTTAAAGCAGATTGGAACGGTTCAACTGCTGACCGCCGCGGGCGAAGTTGCCATCGCACAGCGTATTGAGGCCGCATCACGCCTTATGGTATATGGTCTGTGTGAAAGCCCAATGACAATTCAGGCAATGCTGGACTGGTATCAGCAGCTTTTGAATGAAGACATCCGTCTGCGCTATATCGTTAATTTGGAAGTAATGTACTCAAGCGAGTCAGAGCAGAAATCTCTGGCCGCGCTGTCAGAGGCCCTAAAGTCCAAGGGCGTCGAACATGTCGATGAGCTTGATGATGATGAACTCGACGACCTGGAAGAATCGACCGCATCAGAAGAAGATGAAGACGACGAAGATGTAGATGATGAAGATGGCGTAAAGAAAGAAGAAACGCCACGCGGTACATCCGGCGTGCCAATTCCGGTTATGGAAGAGGCGCTTATGCCGATGGTGGTTGATTTGTTTGCAAAAATCAAAAAGACATTTAACAGCATGCAAAAGCTGCAGGCAAAGCGCCTAGAAAATCTGTTGACGTCGGATACCCCGGACGAGGCTTTGGAAAAAAAGTATGCAAAAATGCGCCTGGAACTGTTTGAGCATGTCAGCAAAATACGCCTTAACGACGACCGCAATGCAGAAATTCTGGAGCGTCTGACCCAGCGTGACCAGCTACTAATGGGACTGGAGGGCAAGCTGCTGCGCTTGGCACTTGCTAACAAAATAAAGCGCGAAGATTTCTTGGCCGAATACACCGGAAACGAACTGAACCGGAACTGGGTAAAAAAACTGGCGAAGTCCAAGAATGCGGCATGGGCAAACTTTGCGAAAAAGCACGAAAAAGACATACTAAAGATACAGGAAGACATAACGGCAATCGCCAATGAAACAGGCCAGCCAACTGCGGAATATAAAAAAGTAGTGGAACTGGTTCGGCGCGGTCAAACCGAGGCGGCACGCGCAAAACGCGAAATGATAGAGGCCAACCTGCGCTTGGTTATTAAGTTTGCAAAGAAGTCCAGCAATCGCGGACTGGGGCTGGATTTTTCAGACCTGGTCCAGGACGGAAACATTGGCCTGATGAAGGCGGTAGACAAGTTTGACTATCGTCTGGGTAACAAATTTTCAACATATGCAACCAACTGGATTCAGCAGGGAATATCCCGCAGCATCGCCGACCAGGCACGCACAATTCGCATCCCGGTACATATGATTGACAATATCCATAAGATACAGCGTGCCTCGCGCCAGTTTATGCATAAATACGGTCGCAATCCGACCGCGGAAGAACTGTCAAAGATTATATATCTGCCGGTAGATAAGATACATAAGGCAATGAAGGTTAATCTGAAGCCGATATCGCTAGAGGCGCCGGTTGGCACCGAAGATGACAGCAGCCGTCTTGAAATTATTGCTGACGAAACAGCCAAAAATCCGTTTGTATCCGCTGCCCAGAAAAATCTGCGCAAAATCGTTACACAGATTCTGTCAGAACTGGACCCAAAAGAAGAAACCGTTCTGCGCCAGCGCTTTGGTATGAGCACCAATAAGACCAGCACCCTGGAGGAAGTTGGTGAATATATCGGCGTTACGCGTGAGCGTATCCGCCAGATAGAGCAAAAGGCGCTGAACAAGCTAAAGCACCCGACACGTGCCAGAAAACTGCGCAGCTTTTTGGAAGACTAATGAAATTGCCCTGTGGAATCCATGGGGCTTATGTTAAATAGGTAGAGCTTATGGAAAAGACTTTGATACTTTGTTGCGGCTTGTCTGGCAGTGGGAAATCTTATTTTATTGAGCACTATCTGATACCAAGAAATTTTCATAAACTGGTATCGGCAACCACTCGCCCCATGCGCGCGGGGGAAACGAATGGCCGCGAATATTACTTCTGTGGCGAAGATGATATCGAGTCAATGCCACTGGCTACGCATCTTTGGGTAAACGAGGCGTTCTGGACGCCCGGAAAGCCTAAATGGATATATGGTGTGCCGGAATTCGAATTACGCAATAATCTTGGAAAAAAATTGGTCTATGATGTGATTCAGCCAAAATATGCACGTCAGCTGATTAACTGGTTCCTGGCTAATAATCTTTTTCCCGAATATAATTTCAAGACTATATATTTCCTGCCGCCGAAAAATAATTTTGATATCGCCAGCAAGCGCGCAAACATGCCCGACGATGCAGCGGTACGTCATGCAAACACATGCGACCCGCATGATTTTCTTGATGCGGGCCTGGACATAGATTTTATTGCCAAATGCAGTGCTGCTGAAACTGTTTTTTCACCGCGCCTGACAGCTTTCTTATCTCAAATATCAATGACACGTTAATTTTTACTTTGTGAAAAATTTCCTATATGCTAGTCTTGTCCCCGAATGGGGATGGGGAGATAGCGTTGTGAAATCGTATCAGTTTACGCTGTGTGTTGCGATTATTTCAAGCCCGGCTAATGCCGCATATATTAACAGCGATATATTTGGCGAATATATAGAATTTAACGATCACATAACCGTTGCATCCGGTGCGCAGATATACGCGGACACTATTCATTTTGGCCAATCGTTATATCTTAACAATTATGGCACAATATCCGGGAACATAACTATTTGTGACGGATGCGATGCATATATAGAAAACAGCGGCGTAATCAATGGTGATATAATTGCCGGGAAAGATTCCAACGTTACACAAGTTATACGTTCTGCCGATGATGTAGCGGGTCTGAATATATACGGCGGATATGACATATTGGTATATCAGGCCACAGACCTAATATGGACCGATATTTTATCTGCATCCGTGGGTGCGAATAAAATAATGATTGCAAATTCTGCAATAAACATTTCCAATAGTATGATGCCACTGCTAAGAAGTGCGCCGCCACGAATTGAGTTGATTGGCGAAAATAAAATCAATATAGATATTGATAACATTTCATCGGACATGCCAATCTTATCGAATATTACCGGCAACGGCACAGTCAATGTCAGCGTTGATAACCTGGACCCTATCTATGCAGCCCAAGCTGTTATTAAAAGCGGCAGTCTGTATTTGAACCTGGTACGTGAAACCGACTATTATAAAATAATGAGAAACGAGCAGGGCATGTTTTTGAATTCTTTGCGTCTCTCTAATCCAAATGACAAGCTTTTGCACGCTCTGGATAACGCAACCTGCATCGACCAGCTATACTCGGTTCTAAATAAATCTATGCGGATGAACGCTCGCCGACTAAATAATCCGATAAAAACATTTAATCACCATATTAGTAATAGCTTCGGCACAGATGCCGACAATCTGCCCGCATCGTTTACGCCGCTTGTCATAATCGGTCATGACATTTCCGCATACGGACTTAGCGTGGCGCTTAACAAAAAGGTAGCAGCGAATACCGTGTTGGCACTAAATGGTTATGTCGCCAATATGAACTTTACAGATACGATTGATGACTTTGGTGCAATAATGTATGGCACGGCATTAAGCATTCGTCATAATAGCAATAAAATGTTTGTGCGTGCAGACGCTGGCTTTACAGCATCCGGGCTAAGTACGCCAGCACTGTATTTTGGCGGCGCCAGTCCGAACGGCTATTCGACATACGCCAATATTGATTTAGGTACCGTGATAAAACTGACTAACAATTTTTCTGTTACACCGATAATCGGTGTTGCCGTTGACTACGTAAAAGTCACAAACCATGAAACAGATTTCCTTGGGCGCGGCGGATTTATTACAGAGTACAAATATCAGACAACCGACTTGAGCTACAGTTATGGTTTTGAGTTTTTCGCAAAAACCGATTCTATGCTTAGCCTGTCTGCCCGGGCCGGCATTGCATCCCCTTATGATGAAATGTCGGGTTATTTAAAAGTTGTAATGATACGCGACAGCATGGGGCTTTCATATAGTATATCTCTAAATATGACAGTTGAGTTTTAATACCGCCGGAAAATGTATCCCGGCGGTAAATATTTATATGCAACCAAGCATTGGTTTATATATGCGCTTTTAATGCGGCATATATCTGGCCCAAATCCGTCTTTAGCAGTGTCGCCGCCAACTTGTCCGCATTATCTGCCTGACGCGCAGCGGCCAGAACCTTGTCAAAGCTGCGCACGAATTGTGTGGCCTGTGAACGAAATACTGCATCCGACTTTAGCATGTCGCGTACACGCTTCTTATCCGCCGCCGCCATCATTTTCGCCAGCCATTTCGAGAAAATTGTTTTATCCCCGGCATGATACTTTTTCCAAACCACATCCGGAATATCTGCCCCGGCAGCACGTGTTAAATCCAGGGACTGTTCATGCATTTTTTCAAACATACGTTCGCTCTGCTGCAGGAAGTCCTGGCTGCTGATGCGTGGGAATGAATCCGACGGCGCCATTTTTATGGCATCCATTGGTGCGGATGCACGCGCCACCATCATTTGCTTATTCAAAGTCTGCATGGTGTTCACGGCCTTTGCATAATCCGCCATCAGGTCAATCATCTGCTGTCTGGATTGGCCCGCCATATCTTCCAGCTTTACAGACGAGTCAGATATCGCAGTCATGGATTCTGAAACCGTATCCCGCATCAGGCTGATTTTCTCATTCAACGATGCAACGATTTTTTCAAGTGTTTCCGTCGTCTCGGCCGAGCCACGCGACAAATCGGGCAGGGCGGCATAATACTTTTCAATCAGCTCTGACAGCGGCTGCAACTGGGCTGTGGTTTCTGCCGACATTTTTATAAGGCTGGCCGACTGACCCGACAGTTGGGTATGGGCGGTATTCATCTCTATCAGAGTTTCACGCACACCAGTTGCCATTGCGCGAACAGATTCGGAAAATGCACCGGCCGCTGTTTTTGTATTCTCCAGCGTTACATTTGCCACACCAGATACAGTTTTTAGCTCTGATACGACACCGGTTGCAAATTCTTTTATTTCTCCATTAAACCGGTTGGTTAGTGTCGCCAGTTCTGTCGATATACCACGCACAGAATTTTCTGTTGACGTTGCAGAGGACATAAGCGTCTCGACCGCATCGGTCAGCTTGCGCACCTGCTTGTCTATGGATGATTCCGCCAAACGCACCTGGCCACCGACAACATTCGCCGTATTGGTAAGAGTATTCATCTGGGCTGTCAACTGTTTCTTCGACTGCTTGCTGTAGTTTTCCAGTTTTGCGATATTTTCACCCAACAACTTGTCGTTGGCGGCCATTACTGTTTCATAGTCGCCAGCCGATGATTTTACCGTATTAAATCCATCTGCCACCGACTGGGCCAGTGCGCCCAACTGGTCGCGCATTGCGGACGACTGCTCCGACATATCCTTCATCTGGGTGTCGTTCTTTTCAAACTCTGCCGCTAAGCGTTCCGACAACTGGCGGCCCGATTCCAGCCACCCGTCAATCTGTTCCTGAATATGTGCAATGCGGGTTGTGGCATCTTGGGATGTTGTATCAATTCGCGCCAACAATTCGTTAACTGTTGCGCTAAATCTGTCGGTGGCATTTTCAACATCCGACCATGAATCCGATTCTACGACCGCGTGCAGCCCAGATACCGTATTATCCAGCCGCTGGGACATCAAAGCCAGCTTTTTTGTCGCCGCATCTGCGGTCGCAACCAGCTTCTCGTTCTGCAGCCCCAACTCTTCGTTCAATTTATTCGCCGCGGCAATTTGTGCCCCCATGGTATCGCACATGGTTTTAAAACCCGCCTCGATTTTTGTTATTTCATCCGCCAGCAAGGTTCGCAGAACACGCGATGCGTCGTGTATCCTTACCCGGTCTGGCTGTAACATTATCCCCAGCAAAGATTCCATAACCTTTTGCGATTTGCGAGATACAAAAAACAGCGCCCCAATCGCCGCCAGCATTAAAACGGCCGCGCCACCACATATAATCCATACTAGTTTATTACCAAGAAAAACAGACAAATCGGCATCCATTTTAGCCCCTCCGAAACAATTACATCATTCTTGAAGTTCTATGAAATTTATACTAGAATCTTGAAAGTAAAGCAAGGGCATAAATGGCAAAAAAAAGTACTCTTTCACCAGAACAGAACAAGGCGGCCGAACCGTCAGAGAATGTATGGGTTCAGGCGAATGCCGGCACTGGGAAAACCAGTGTTCTGGTCCAGCGCCTGCTTAGAATTCTGTTCCGCTCTAATGCGGACGGGGGTATATTGTGCTTAACATATACAAACGCCGGGGCGGGTGAAATGCGTAACCGCATCTTGTCCATGCTGCGCAGTTGGGCGCTGGCATCGGATGATGATTTGCGCGATATGCTGGCCGGGGTGGCATTTAATACATCGCCAACCGACCATGACCTGAAAATGGCCCGTGATATATTTTTTAAATATATTGATAACCCCGATATTCTTAAGATTAAAACCATACACGGTTTTTGCGAAGAGATATTGCATCGCTTCCCGCTAGAGGCGAGCCTGTCGCCCGCATGGTCTTTGATATCTGACGCAAATCAAAAGGTTCTGCTTCAGGATGCGTTTGATAAAATGATAATGTTGTCGGGCTCAGATGCCAGAACATCCGATGCGTTTGCACATATAATAGGGCGCGTATCAGAATATTATATGCCGGACCTATTAAAAGAATTAACCGCGCAATATAAAACATTTTTCCAAGTTGAAAACTTTGACAGTTATCGCAAATACTTTATTGATACGATTGATAAATTTTTATTATCCGACTTTGGTGTCATCCCCGATACTTCGACCGATTTGCTGCAAAAAATAATAAATGAGGCGGAATCAGAGCAAAAATCACGAAAAACACCGGCAGCTTATTTAACAGAAGTTATCAACAAGACGAAACAGTTTATTGATAAATCTATAGATTTTGAAGAATATAAGTTTGCCTATCTAACACAAAATTTGGAAAAGAAAAAGGACATTGCAAAAAAAGATTATCTGCGCCAGGAACAGGACAGAGTTTTTGCCTTAACCCAGCAAAATCTAAACCGACAAATCCTGAACGACACGATTGCATTATTTGATTTATCTGCTGCTTTTTCTCGTTCTTATATGAATATAAAAAAAGCGCGTAACGTACTAGATTTTGACGACCTTATTCTTTATACGCGCCGTCTGTTTTCCAAGCCCGACACAATGGGCTGGGTTCTGTCGCAGTTGGATATGTCACTAAATCATATTCTAGTTGACGAGGCCCAAGACACCAGCCCCCAGCAGTGGGATATTTTGCGAATGATGGCGGGGGATTTCTTCACCGAAGGCGACACCGACACAATGCCACACTCTTTATTTGTAGTCGGCGACAGCAAACAGTCTATTTACGGCTTCCAGGGGGCCGACCCCAAGGCCTTTGCTGCCAGCCGCCAGGAAATTGCGGCCCAAATAAGCAATAACTTTCGTGAAATATGCGAAATACCTTTGGCTCAAAGCTTTCGCTCTACGGCGCCTATATTGGAATTCGTAGATGCGTTTTTTACCAATCGCGATATAATAGACCTCAGCGGCTTTGTCAATAACGACCACAAATGCTTTCGCATTGGCGCACCGGGTTGTGTTGAATTATTCCCGGTGGCATCGAAAAAAAATGACGATTGCGATGTGCGCAACTATATATCCGCAATCGCAGACAAAATTCAGTCCATGATAAACAGCGGCGAATGCAGGGCGGATGATATAATGATACTCGTCCAAAAAAGAAAGCCATTGGCGCCGCCACTTGTCGCGGAGCTAAAACGTCGCAACATAAATGTCGCGGGCAGCGACAGAATTGTATTGCCTGACTTTCCCGCAATACGAGACCTGCTAAATCTGACTCGATTTTGTCTGACACCTACGGACGACTACAGCTTATGCTGCGTATTAAAAAGTCCTATTTTCAGATTGACAGAAGGCGATATTTTAAATTTATGCACTGCCAGAACCAATGCAATAAAAACACGCGACGCAGACACACAAAGCGTATCTGTATTTGATATGTTGCGCATATCGCATCCGGATATTTTTGAGCGCCTGGGCACTATGATAGAATGGGCGGAAAAATTCGGTCCGCATACATTTTTCTCAAACATTTTGAATTCAAACGATACCCGTCGCGATATGATTGCAGCACTGGGCAGTCAGATAATAGACCCGCTGGAAGAATTTATAACAATTTGTTTGGCGTACGAGCGCACCCAGCCGGGCACAATGCGTCACTTTTTAAAATGGTTCATCACCGGCGGCAGCGAGATAAAGCGCGACCTGGATGAAAGCAGCGGTGTACGCATAGTAACAGTTCATGGCAGCAAGGGATTAGAGGCACCGGTCGTATTTTTGATAGACACAACCAACATGCCGGAGGCGGAAAAATTTATCCCAATCACGCGCACCACGCCACAATTAAATATGCCAACCCCATGGATATGGGTACCGCGCGCCGTCGCCTCACAGCGGCGCGCAGATGCCGCCGCATCTGCGATGAGCAATAAAATAGCGGAGTATTATCGCCTGCTGTATGTTGCGATGACACGCGCACGTGACAGATTATACATATACGGCCACACCGCACACAAGGCGCCGAATCCGGATTCATGGCATGCACGCCTGTGGAGTGTTTTCGGCAATGCATCAGCAACACCGGTAAGGATTTCGAATGAATAAAACTTTATGTGATTTAATTGCCGAGAGTCGCGCCCGCAAATTTGCGACCGATGCCGGCACACACATGCACGAGCGCCTGCGCAAGATAACAATAGACGGTCAGAATATTTCAGGCGACACTGCACTCGCTGAAAAAATAATAAATCTGGACGGGTGCGCAAAATATTTTACGCCGGCCGCCAAAACCGAGGTTCCGATTGCAGGCACCATAAACGGAAAATTCATCAGCCGACGAATTGACCGCATGATTATAGACAATGCCACACAGACAATTTGCATCTTGGATTATAAAACAGACATAAATCCGGACGCATTTCGCTATAAATATATCGCACAGCTGCGCGAATACCGCGAATTGCTAAAGGCTGTATTCCCCGGTCATGCCATATCTGCCGCCATATTATGGACGCATAATTGGCAGTTGGAAAACTTATAAAAAATCTTGAAATAACATACCCGGCAACGCTATAATTCCTGTATGCTGACAAGATTAAACATATCAAATATTGTATTGATTGAACGCCTGAATCTGGAATTCGGCGCCGGGTTAAACATTTTAACCGGCGAAACCGGTGCGGGTAAAAGTATATTATTGGACGCATTGGCTTTGGCGTTGGGGGCGCGTGGTGACGCGGGTCTGGTTCGGCGTGGGAGCGATACGGCATCCGTAACCGCAGAATTTGATACAACCCCTGCATCCGTCCGCGAGATTTTAAATGAAGTCGGCATAGGCTGTGACAGCGACACCCTTATTTTACGCAGAACAATTTCTGCCGACGGCAAGGGGCGGGCATGGATTAACGACTGTGCGGCATCGGTAAAAACACTAAAAGCGGTGGGCGATGCATTGGTGGAAATTCACGGACAATTTGCAAACCACGCCCTGCTGGACGGCAGCACGCATCGCGCGTCATTAGACGATTTTGCCGGTCGAAACGATGCAAAGTTTTATGAAATTGCCGCCGCCACCCGGGATGCCTATCGCGAGTATAATGCCGCGCGCCGTCGCATGGATGAGTTGAATGATATACTGTCGCGCGCAACAATTGAGCGCGAGTTCCTAGAACATAATGTTGCGGAGCTAAACGCGCTAAATGTTCAGATTGGCGAAGAAGAAGAACTGGCGACTCAACGCATGGCAATGATGAATGCGGAAAAAGACGCCGCTATTTTATCCGATGCGATGACGGCATTGGCGCCGCGCGGCGCATCACTGGATGCGGCGGTTTATTCTGTTGCACATATATTGGAGCGCATAAAAACATCACCCAATCCTTATCGCGACCAGATAGACCGACTATATGAAATTGCTCAAAGCTTATCAGATATTACGGATGAATTAAAGCCCGCCGATACCGACACAGCCAGCCTGGAATCAATAGAAGAACGCCTTTTTGCAATACGCGCCGCGGCGCGCAAGCATCGCATTCCCGCGGATGAGTTGCCGGCAAAACTGGCCCAGATGACAGAGCAGCTAAACGCGATAGATAATTCGGACGCAGAGCTTAAAAAAATCTCTGCCGAAATGTCCAAAAAGCGCACCGAGTTTGACCGCTGTGCGGTCATGCTGCATGATGCACGTGTTGCAGCCGCGGAAATATTGCGAAAAAGAATACTTGACGAACTGCCGGATTTAAAACTGGGGCAGGCTGATTTTATCACAGAAATATCCACCGCAGAGCCAACATCCAGCGGGACAGACAATGTAACATTTATGATAAAAACCAATCCCGGAATGCCTTTTGGTGCACTGCATAAAACCGCATCCGGCGGAGAGTTAGCACGCTTTATGCTGGCACTGCGTGTTGTTCTGGCGGGCCACGACGGGGCACTTACATTCATCTTTGACGAAATAGATACCGGAATCAGTGGTGCCACCGCCAGCGCGGTTGGCGCACGCCTGGGGCGTCTGGCGGCATCGGGCCAGGCACTGGTTATCACTCATTCCGCCCAGGTTGCAGGCTACGCAGACCGTCACTTTAAAATAAGCAAGACTGTAAATAACGACGTTACAACAACAAGTGTTTGCGAAATAATGGCAAACGAGCGCCTGAATGAAATCGCCCGCATAATAAGCGGCGCAGAAATCACGCCCGAAGCATTGGCGACCGCCCAAACCTTAATGAAAAAATAAATCCCGCATGCGCCGGCATCAGTGTATTTGAACTACGCCGTCTGCAAACTCGATAGACGCAGGATTAGCATCGGCGGCGGCACTGCTGATTATATTATGGTCACTGTCGCGTACAATCGCAAAACCACGTGCTAAAACATTTTTATAGCTCAAAGAATTTAACATCTGCCCCAGGTGCGACACAGACTGATTCAGATAAGCCATGCGTGCCGTCAAAATATTTGGAAACGCAGATACCATTTGCAGATTTTGATTAGCGGCAAGAAGCTTAGAGCCGATAATGACATCCATGCTGCGTCCGATATCATCCAAGCGTTGGGCGCGCTCCATCAGCATCTGGTGCGGACTTTTTATTGATATGTTTTCCATACGGCTGCGCGCATTGGCCAGTCTGGTTGTAAAGTTCCCCGACAGGCGATGCCACAAGTTATCCAAGTCCTGAATCAGTGACAATTTTGTCGGTACAACCGTCTCTGCGGCGCCGGTTGGTGTTGGCGCACGAAAGTCGGCGGCAAAATCAATCAGCATCCAGTCCGGCTCGTGACCGACACCGGATATCAATGGAATCTGACTGGCGGCGGCGGCACGCACAACAATTTCTTCCGAAAAGGGCAGCAAATCCTCCAACGCGCCACCACCACGCGCAACAATAATTACATCAACATTTTTTGCGCGGTTAAAATATTCTATCCCCGCCGCCACTTCGGCCGCGGCCGTCGTACCTTGGACCGTTGCCGGATATAAAATCACATGGACGGGAAAGCGTTCGCGCAGCCTGTTTTGAATATCTTGGAATGCGGCGCCCGTGGGACTGGTTACAACCCCCACACGACGCGGCAATTTTGGCAGCGGCTTTTTCCGTGCCGCATCAAACAAGCCTTCGGCGGCCAACTTTTGCTTGCGCGCCTCCAGCATTTTTAAGATAGCGCCAACACCGGCCATTTCTATCTCGTTAACAATTATCTGGTAATTACTGCGCGCCGGATATGTCGTCAGGCGGCCGGTTATTATAACCTCCAGCCCGTCTTCCAGCTTAAAGTTTAGCGGTGTTCCACGCCAAATTATTGCGGATATTGCCGCGCCGGCATCTTTGATAGTCATATACATATGACCCGATGATGCACGCGTAATCTGTGACAGCTCGCCGCGAATTCTTATACATGGGAAAGCTGTTTCAACAACACCTTTTAGCAGTGCCGCCGCATCGGTTACACTAAAGACTGTATCTGGCTTTACAAATGGTTCCGGCTTTTGCATTTAACGCTTGTCCAATTCTTGTTTGATTTGTTGAATAAAGGCTTCTTTGTTCGGGGTACGCATTTTCCCAATCGGGCGGTTAATCGGCGTCCCCAGTTCATACGGCACACGCAGTGGCGCAAACTGGTCCCCGGTTGCATCAAACGCAATACCAAAATTTTTATCGCGCAGAAATACAACCGGTGCATGTTCCCAGTCGCCCATGTGAATTGCCGATGGCACCCAAATATCGGCGCCACCGTATAGCTCATACACGCATATAGAACTTAGCGCGCAAAATCCCTTTGGATATGGGGTAAGGCCCTCAAACTGCATGTCGCCCACATATTTGTCGCGAAAAAGATGATCTTTGTATTTCTGGCGCAATACCGATGCAATTTTATACAGCGAATAGGGCGCGTTAATAATTGGCATCGCAAAGCGGTCGATTTTGGCCGCATTCTCCAGCACTCGGCGGGTGGCGGCATCATATCTGGCTACATAGTCTTTCATGCTAAATATTATATCATATTTTTGCGCTTTTTACAATTCAGTCAGCGGCCAGCGTGGACGTGGTGCAACAGGCTCTTTTACAACGCGGCCAACACGATAATTTTCGATTCCCGCCCATGCAATCATTGCACCATTATCCGTGCAAAGCCCCATTGGTGGCGCGGCAAACGTCATATCATGCGATGCCGCCAGTCGCTCCATAGCGGCGCGAATAGCGCTGTTTTTTGCAACGCCACCGGCAACAACCAACGTACGCGGCGCGGCATCACGAACACGCGAATCCGCCAACGCATGCCCAAGTCTGTTAACAATACAGTCGACGACCGCCGCCTGAAATGATGCACAAAAGTCATTTATAAATTCATCATCATACGGCGCAGTTGCCTTATCCAGCATAACACGCGCAGCGGTTTTTATCCCACTGAATGAAAAGTCACATCCGGGCTTGTCACATAATGGGCGCGGGAACTTAAACCGCTTCGGATTCCCTTTTGCAGCACGCGCATCAACAGCCGGCCCGCCCGGATACCCCAGCCCCAGCATTTTTGCAACCTTGTCAAAGGCTTCGCCGGCGCTGTCGTCCAGTGTCTGTCCAATTTGTTCATAAGCCCCAACACCGCGTACTAATAAAATCTGGCAATGACCGCCCGACGCCAGCATTAGCAGGTACGGAAACTCGACCCCGCATTTTATATCACTGCCATCGGCCGCCGATGCGTGCAAACGCGGAACAAGGGCGTGGCCCTCCAGATGATTTACCGCAACCAGCGGCTTTGACGTTGACTGTGCAATACCGGTCGCCGCCATCCAGCCAATCAAAACACCCCCGATAAGACCGGGCCCCGCAGTGGCGGCAATAACATCAATATCTTCTATCTTCTTGCCGGCCGCATCCAATGTTTGACGCACAACCGTATCAATTGCCAAAATATGTGCGCGCGCCGCCAGTTCTGGCACAACACCGCCGTATTTTTGATGCTCTGGGATTTGAGAATAAATAATATGAGATAAAATATTACGGTTTGAATCTACAATCGCTGCGGATGTTTCATCACACGAAGATTCAATCCCCAAGCAAAGTATTGGACACTCGTCGTTATCTTCGCCACGCAGAGCCCCCATATCAAGTTTTATAATTTTTTCTTCTGTCATTTTATTTTCACCAGTGCAATGCCTATGTTATCTTTCATATTTTTGCGCATCTGCAAATACTGCTCAAAACTATCGTCCACAACGCCGCGCCCGATGGATGCATGCCGCAAAACATTCCCGCCCGGTAATAAAAATCCCATGTGAACAACGGCAATATCCGTGCCTATCTTAGCAGATTTTTGCGAATTACCAACGATAAATAGAACAATCAAAGCCTCATTGTTGTGTATGGCGCCCATATTTTCATAGGGCAGATACTCAATAATACCTTGCGCCAGCGGCGCGTCAATCTCCAGCCCGTGCACCTTGCGTGCCCAGTTTTGCTTATCAATCGAAACCTGTCGAGTGGCGGTTTTGCCATATTGCGCACTGATATTTTCAACCATTTCCGCATTGCTGGCAAGCCAATCCGTTTCAATAAAGTGATTGCGTTGCTCAAATGCGACAATACCGCCTGCATATCTTATTTTATTTAGCCGCCCCAAGTCACCGTCCGCCAGCACCGTTTCAACAAACGTGGCACAGTCAAAAGCATCCTCCCTTATCAATGGGTCGGAATCATATCCGCCGCCTTCGCCCAGGGGGTCCGAAACATAGGGCCGCCCCAGGTATTGCGCCCCTATATCACTGTTGCGGGGCGCGCCATGAACGCACCCCGCAACTATAAAGATAACCAGTAATTTACGCAGCACGATTATAAATTATCCTTTAGCTGGACACCGGTATAGCAAAGTGACGCCGCATCACGCACAGCCATTTCGCCCGATTCCGGCAAGGTTGCAATTTTATCAATACACTGAACAATCAGCTCTGCATTATCGTCCGTACCGGTTAATATCTTTGCCGCGGCGATACGACGCTCCAGCGATGCCGCCGGCCATTTCTTAAGCGGGGCCGTTTCCAGATTCTCGGAACGCTGGCTCATTATAAAAATAACAAAAACAAGAATAAGGGCCGCGATACCAATTAAAATTTTCAAATATTTTTTTAAGAACTTCATGACTTTTCTCTCCTAAATATTGTTTGTTATTCGCAACGAACCAGCCACAGGTCGTAATCCGGATGCTGCAACGGGTTGTTGCCCGGCTCATTATGACTCATCCAACCACTAAATATCTTTGCATGTTGAGAAACCTCTATGAATGCAAAAAAATCTTCTGCCTGGAAGGGGTCTGTTTGTTTACAGGCGCGCACAATCAGCCCCAGCTTTTCAAAAGACGCTTCGCGCCCAACCGGAACGGTTATGGTCTGCGCCTTGCCGGCGGCCTTGTTCATAACGCGCAGAACCGCGGTTTCACGGTTAACATAAGCGTTTGCCGGCACCCCACTCAGCAGGGCACACGCCACAAAAAATGCAGAAATATATTTTTTCATACCGGCTTATATATTAACGCTACTGCCTGGCAAAGTCAAATTCTTAAATCACTCGTCCCCTACAATTCCATAGCTTTCTAAGCACAAAAAATCCCGCCAAAAGGCGGGATTTTGATAGCAATATATCTTTTATTTGCTCGCATTCTTTTCCGCAGATGCTGCCGCCAAGTCTTCGACGATACGAGCCTTTTTACCAGACAGACCACGCAGGAAGAACAGCTTTGCACGACGTACACGACCGATACGAATCTTTTCGATTTTTTCAATCGCCGGGCTGTACAGCGGGAACTTGCGCTCTACACCAACGCCGTATGATTCACGACGAACAGTAAACGAAGCATTGTTGCCTTCGCCACCGTTACGTGCGATAACTACACCTTCGAAAATCTGGATACGGAATTTGTCACCGTCTTTGATTTTTACGTGTACCTTCAGCGTATCACCAGCTTTAAAAGCGGGGATTTTCTTGTCGCCGCGCAGTTTTGCAACCTGTTTTTCTTCTATTTTCTTAATGATGCTCATCTTTTACTTTTCCTTTATTAAATCCGGACGTCTTTGTTTCGTTATCTCGTCCGATTGTTGTTTCCGCCACCGTTCTATATTGCCGTGGTGACCGGACAGCAGGACTTCTGGGACATTTCGTCCACGCCATGCCGACGGGCGGGTGTATAACGGCCATTCCAGCCCCCCGATTTCAAAACTTTCGTTTGCAGTGGCACTTTCGCCGCCGCCGACAACATTATCTATCAAGCGAACCGCGCTGTCAACAAAAACCTGCGCAGCAATTTCACCCCCAGACAGGATATAATCGCCAATAGACAACTCCATTATATCATATTCATCAATGATTCGTTGATCTATTCCTTCATATCTGCCGCATATTAATGTAAATGTGGCATCCTTGTCTGCGGCAAAGCCCCGTACCATTGCCTGGTCCAGGCGCGGCCCACGCGGCGAAAAATAGATAATACGGCCACGATTTTCTATCGAATCCAGGGCCGTCCCCAGCACATCGGCACGCATAACCATGCCTTTGCCGCCGCCAAACTGCTCATCATCGACACTGCCATAGCTGTTATATGCAAAATCGCGAATATTTATTACATTATACGACCAAATGCCTTTTTCCAATGCGCGCCCAACAACCCCGGCACCCAAAGTCCCCGGAAACATTTCAGGAAAAATGGTAAGTATATTGAAATGCATTGTACTTTATCTTCCTTGGTTATATTTGCATCTGCTTATAATCTTGCGCGCTTGACGCATCATGTTTATGCGCCATACCAGTGTATCATTATTTTCCAAAGATATCATGCAAAAATTATGCGCACTATTTATACACCAGCCTTTCTCATAACAGCGCATCATTAAAACATCATCCGCATGATTATATGTGGTCAACACCGGACAGCAGTCGTATAGTTCCACAGCCTTGTTATGCAAAGCACAATGCGTACAAGTATGCCAAGGCGCAAGAATAACGTTGTTATCACCGAATCTAAATCTTACATTATCCATGCTATCTATATATTTATTTCACGGCTATTAAAATTTACATCGGCACCGGCAAACAAAACCATTTCACCGGTATCAAGTTCCATAATATCGCCACCGCCAAAATTTTGAAACCCGTCCAGAACGCCTATTTTTTTCCCGTTACGAATAACGCTAAAGCCTATTAAGTCGGCCTGGTAATATTCATTTTCATCTGGCGCGGGCAGGGCGGCGCGCGCAACAAACAGTTCTGCACCACGCAGTGTTTCTGCCGCATTACGGTCGTCTATACCAGCAATCCGCGCAATGATAACATCCGATGTCGGATTTAGTCGCCGCACAAATTTAAAATCCCCGGCGGTAAATCGCGCACACTCTACCGGCAGCGACTGCAGGTCCAACGGACTGGCCGTGTATGTTTGAACGCGTACCTCGCCACGCACCCCCTGGGGTGCAACAATTTTTCCGATTAAGATTTTTGTATTCTCACTCATCTCTGGCGACCATTGGCATAAAAATACCCTGCACATGTATATGCCCGGGATTACCCGGGCATATTTACGCTATAAGATTTATTCAGCGCTTGCTTCTGCTGCCGGCGCTTCTGCGGCAGCCTTTGCGGCCGCTTCGGCGGCGGCTTTTTCTTCCGCAGCCTTGGCCTGCTTATCTGCCTTATCCTTAATCTTCATCTGTGTCTTTTCGGACTGCAGGTGCTTTTTTGTCTGAACCGGTACCGGCTTTTTCGCAACCAGACCCGCATTAGCCAAGAACTTATATACACGGTCTGACGGTTTTGCACCCTTTGCCATCCAAGCCTTTACCTGGTCGATGTTCAGGATAACGCGCTTTTCGCTGTCACGCGGCTGCATCGGGTCGTATTTACCAACCACTTCCAAAATGCTGCCGGAGTTACGCGCATTGCGAGAATCCGTAACCACTACATGGTAGTAGGGGCGTTTTTTTGCGCCATAGCGCGCCAATCTGATAACTGTTGCCATTTTCTTTTGCTCCTTGTTTTGCTATTTATTATTTTACACGCCGCCCATGCATTGCCAGCATGTCCAGACCGAAAAACTTACGTGCCGCTTCAATATCCGGGATAACTTCCTTGCCGGCATTGCTATGCTTGCTGCTCTGCAATGCGCTTGTCGGCTGAAGCAACGACTCATAATCCATTTTCAAAAAATGATCCGACATTTTTATACCCTTTATATTTTTAAATCACAACAGCCATCATCAAGAGCGAATCTCGCCGGTTGATGTACCACACGCATACCGCGTACTGGTTTAACAAAGATGGCAATCTGTTGGGATTTGCGTGCACATTATGTACTTAAATTTACGAAAAGTCAAATCTTTTTATGTTTTATACTGGACTTTTTGTCCCCATAGTTATATGATAGTCATCACTGCGGGCGTGGTATAATGGTAGCACGTCAGCTTCCCAAGCTGAAGACGAGGGTTCGATTCCCTTCGCCCGCACCAAAAATATAGCCGGTATAATACCGGCTTGTTTTTATATCTTATTTCTTTTATTCCTCGACCGGAATCTGCAACAACTGCTTTGGGTAAATCAGGTCTGGATTTTCTATATTGTTTCGTTCTGCAATCATGCTGAACAGTATCCCGCGGCGCAGAAAGTTCCGCGCAATCACCCACAGACAATCCCCACGACGAACAGTGTAAAACGTATCGTCATCACCTGTCATCTCGGGCATTACAAAATCATGCTTAATTGTTGCGACCGTACGTCCGTCACCGTCATGCATACGCACCGCCAGGCTGTATTCTTTCCCAGGTGTCAGGTCGCCAATATCCGCCCCAATGCCGAAATGCCGATGGTCCGACACCCGTGCAAAGCCGATATATTTATCGTCCAGACTTAGCGATACGCGCAACCGCGGCATGCCGTCCCCTGTCACGACCAGACGCCCCGTGCTCAGATAATCTATTTTTGACACGCTCAAATCACCGTCTGCCAACAATGTTGGTGCCTGGAGCAGGGTACTGCCCTCGGCCGTCATCAACAATGAAACAGAATTCTTATAGCCATGCTCTGATACATATACAAAAACCTTGTCCTCTGATTTTATATCCGGATTTACACCCAACAGGGAAATCGTATAGTTACCCGCCGCCAGCGGATGCGTCGGCGCATATACAAATTCACCACGGGAATCAGTGCGCTCTGTTGCAACGATTTTACCATTGATTAAAATGGATATGTTTTGATGCGGCACCCAGCGCCCCGCAACAACTATCTGGCCGCCACGTTCTATACGAACAATATCAAAGGTCGGGACGGTTTCTGTATCAATCGCACGAACAACCGGGTCAGGCACCGCCGGCACAACAATTACGCGATGCGCGGGCGTATGAAAAAAAGCCACCCACACGGCAACAAATATCACAACCAACGCACAAAAGATAGGGAACCAGTATGCACGCAGGCCGCGATTGCCTTTATCGCTTTTTGGGGCAGTGGATTCATTTGACACGCGCTTTGGATTGGGGCGCGCAAAAATATTAAGAGTATGTAAAAAGCGTTGCGAAAATGCACGACGATTTTCCATCCACGAATTCTGCTGAGCAATGGCGCTGTCAATCAAATCATCAGTAGAAGGTTTTGTCTTTATTTTTGTGTTTTTCTTTGCCATTTTTATATCTCCGGAAATAAATACTAGACTAGACAAATTATTGCAAAAGATATTTGTTTGTCAACTTAATTGTGCTATAATTTACCAGCAAAAAAGAGGAATGAATTATGAACGAGAAAAAAAGAATTGGTATTATGACCACCGGCGGTGATTGCAGCGGTCTTAATACAGTAATACAGCGCGTTGTAAACGCCGCAGCAATGCGCGACTGGCAGGTAATTGGCATTCGCGGCGGCACAGACGGCCTATATGCCGAACCGGTTGATGCGATTGAGTTAACCCCGGAAAACATGCCCCTGGAGTATGCACGCCTGTCGGGCAGTATTTTGCGCAACGGTCGTGACGGCACAATGAATTTTGAAGAAGCGGCACGCCAGGGAATCCTGAAAGAATTTAATGCAAAATTAAATCGTGCGCTAAAAGAACTGCACCTGGATACTTTGATTTTGGTTGGCGGCAACGGCAGCCTTTCACTGGCATGGGGTTTCAAAGAAATTTATGCCGGCGTAAAGCTGATATGCATCCCAAAGACCATTGACATGGATGTTCCAATGACCGATGCAACAATCGGCTTTAACACCGCGGTTCAGCAATTAACAACATTTTGCGACCAGGTATTGCTATCCGCACGCAGCCACCGCAGATGGTTCATAGTCCAGGCAATGGGCCGCGACTGTGGCAAACTGTCGCTGGAGGCGGGCATCGCCGCCGGCGCTGCCGCAATTCTAATACCGGAAATAAAATTCAATGTAGATAGTCTGATAGAGCATATAAAAAATGCCCCGACAGATTATGGCATCGTTGTCGTATCAGAGGGCATATCTCTGCGCGGCCATTCCGGCAAAGCGGCCGAAATGATTGCACGCCAATTAAACGCAGCCGGAATTTATTGCCGCCCGGAATATCCTGAACACTTCCAGCGCGCGGGCGACACAACCGCAACCGACCGTATTATTGCGGCATCTATGGCCGATTGCGCGGTGCGCGCCATTGAAAATAACGAAACATATGTAATGACTGCGATGCAAAACGGTGTTTGCAAAACAATCGCACTGTCCGAATTCTTTAATAGAGGCGACCTGGTACCGGACCCGCATATCCCCGGCATCCAAACATCAAACGCCTATGTGACGCCGGACGACCCGCTGTTGCAGGTTGCAACCGACCTGGGGACATATATCGGCGAAGTTAAATAAAAACGCAAAAAAACATCCCGCCCAACGGCGGGATGTTTTTTATAGCGCGAAGATTATTTCTTTTCAGAAAAATCCGCATCACGTGTGCCGTCTTCGGACGGTTTGTCGTCACCGCCTTGGGGCTGCTCCTGCTGCGCCTGGGCCGCTTTGTAAACTGCCTCGCCCAGTTTCATAGCCTTTTCTGACAGCGCGTCTGTCTTCTCTTTCAGACTTTCTGCCGTGGCATCCGCCTTGGCCAGTTCGTCCGACAACGCAGTCTTTGCTTCTTCAATGGCTTTCTTTTCATCTTCGCTGATTTTGTCGCCATGCTCCTTCAGCGATTTTTCAACCCCGAATATCGCAGCTTCGGCTGTATTTTTAGCCTCCGCCAGGGCGCGTTTTTTCTTGTCCGCCTCAGCATTTGCCGCCGCTTCATCAACCATTTTCTTTATATCTTCTTCGGACAGGCCGCCGTCAGACTTAATGGATATTGTCTGCTCTTTGCCGGTACCCTTATCCTTTGCGGATACATGAACAATACCATTTGCATCAATATCAAAGGATACTTCTATCTGCGGCATACCGCGCGGCGCCGGTGCAATACCTTCCAAGTTAAACTGCCCCAGCAGCTTGTTATCTGCCGCCATATCGCGTTCACCCTGGAATACACGGATTGTCACAGCCGACTGGTTATCTTCGGCGGTCGAGAATACCTGGGACTTTTTAGTCGGAATCGTGGTATTGCGGTCAATAAGACGTGTGAACACACCACCCAATGTTTCAATACCCAACGACAGCGGAGTAACATCCAACAACAATACGTCTTTAACATCACCCTTCAGAACACCACCCTGAATCGCGGCACCGTCGGCCACAACTTCATCCGGGTTTACGCCCTTGTGAGGGTCACGACCAAAGAACTCTTTAACAGTTTCCGCAACCTTTGGCATACGGGTCTGACCACCTACCAGAATAACTTCGTTAATCTGCGATTTGTCGATGCCCGCATCTGCCAGGGCCTTTTTGCATGGTTCAATAGTTTTCTGAATCAAATCATCTACCAACGATTCCAGCTTTGCACGCGTCAGTGTCGTGTTAAAGTGCTTTGGCCCCGTCGCATCCGCCGTCAAATACGGCAAATTGATATCCGTAGATGTTTTCGAAGACAACTCAATTTTAGCCTTTTCAGCCGCTTCTTTCAAACGTTGCAGCGCCAGCTTATCATTTTTCAAATCAATACCTGTCTGACCTTTGAATTCGGAAATCAAGTATTCCAAAATGCGCGCATCAAAATCAGAGCCACCCAGTTGAGTGTCACCATTGGTGGACTTTACCTCAAATACGCCATCAACGATTTCCAAAATGGATACGTCGAACGTACCACCGCCTAAGTCATAAACGGCAACGATTCCATTTTTGTCCTTTTCCAGACCATAGGCCAGGGCGGCTGCCGTGGGCTCGTTAACAATACGCAATACGTTCAAGCCCGCAATACGACCGGCGTCTTTTGTCGCCTGGCGCTGAGAATCGTTAAAATAAGCGGGAACCGTGATAACAGCATCCGTAATAGGTTCACCCAGATAGTTTTCTGCATCCTTTTTCAGCTTAGCCAAAATCATCGCCGAAATCTGAGACGGGGCATATTTCTTGCCCTCCATTTCAACCCATGCGTCACCATTATCGCCGCGAACGATTTTATACGGCACGCGTGCCTCGATTTCTTTCACAACCGGACTGTCATAGCGCAATCCCATAAGACGCTTGATTTCATAAATAGTATTTTCTGGATTTGTAACCGCCTGGTTCTTAGCGGTAATTCCGACCAACTGTTCACCATTGGCCGTTAATGCAACGACAGACGGTGTTGTACGCTGTCCTTCGGCATTCTCTATAATCTTTGGGTCGGCCCCATCCATGAAAGCCATGGCAGAATTCGTCGTACCCAAGTCAATACCCAATACTTTTCCCATTTTTTCACTCCTTAATAAACTCTGTTTGCCTCTGATATAGTGAACACGAAAAAGCATTTCAAGACCACAGGAAAAAAATAACAGCAAAAAAATCGCCCCCAACCGGGAGCGATTAAATGCACAGGCGAAAAATTATTTTTTCGCAGGCGCCGCCGCTGCCGGCGCAGACTTAGCATCAGCTTCTTCCGGCATTTTACCGCCGATTGTCGCGAACGCCAATTCCGCCTGATGCAGGCCCAGTTCAACACCGGCCGGCAGTACCAGGTCAGAACCATGAACACTGTCGCCAATCGTTATATTCAACAAATCAATTGTGATTTTTTCCGGTATCGCATCAACCAAGCCGCGCAATGCAACCTTACGCACAGCAAAGTTCAATACACCGCCCAGTTTCAGCCCCTTAGATATTTCTGCGTTAACAACTTCAACCGGAACAACAACGTTAACCGGCTTTTTAACGTCGATACGCTTAAAGTCAACGTGAACAACCGCGTCTGTTATCGGATGATACTGAATATCCATCAGCATGGCATCTTCTGTACCGTTAGATGTTTTAATCTGGAATAATTTTGTCCGCAAGCTGGGTGTTTTCAGCAACATGTCGAAATCATGCCCGTTCAGCTCAATCGAAACCGGAGCCTTCTTTTCACCATAGATAACAGCAGGGATGTTCTTGTTATTGCGGATGCTGCGACTGGCCCCCTTGCCAATACGCTCGCGAATATCTGCGTTTAAGTTAATTGCCATTTTTTATCCTTTTATAGCATGTTTGTAGTTTACCACGCGACCTCCAAGGGTGCCGCGCGACCGCTATTATTTATCAAAAACATGGAAAAATCAAGGTCTTTATTCACTTTTTTCTTAAAATCATAAAGCGGGCACGCCCATATTGCTTGTCGCGCAGTATTTCCCACATTTCCGCCCCGGGAATGGACGCATCGGGGGCGTCTTGCTCCCATACTACAATGGCCCCGGAACGAATAACACCACCCAACCTTTTTACAAACGCCGCCCCCAGGCCGCCCGTAGAATAGGGTGGGTCAACAAAGACCAAATCTGCCTCAGGGCCATATTTCCCAACCACCGACATTGCATCCGCCCCAACCACCGACGCGCGCGCGCCTATATCCAGCGCGCTTAAATTCGCACGCACCGTTGCGGGGGCAATGTCGGTAAAAACAGCACGGCACCCAGCCCAGCGTGACAAACACTCGATTCCAAAGGCACCGCTGCCCGCAAAGGCATCCCACACACATATCGGCACAATATCCAGCGAGGCCAGCATATTAAAAAGGGCAATACGTGCACGATTTTGCGTTGGGCGCGCCCCCGCCGGCAGGCGCAGCTTACGCCCATGAAACACACCTGAAATAATTTGCAATTTTGAATCCATACTCTATACTTTACCGTATGGATTTTATGAAACAAGCTTTAATTTTAGCCCGCCGCGCCGCCGAACATGGCGATGTGCCAATTGGTGCGGTTATTGTACGCGATGGCAAAATTATCGCACGCGGTGAAAATCTGGTACAGAAAAAGCTAAACCCAACACTGCATGCAGAAATTGTCGCAATAAACAGGGCCTGTAAAAAACTGGGGCAAAAATTTTTAGACGATTGCGACATATATGTTTCGCTGGAACCTTGCGCCATGTGCGCCACGGCAATATCTTTCGCGCGCATGCGGCACATATATTTCGCCGCCACGGATGAAAAGGGCGGCGGCATTACATCAAATGCGCGCATATTTGAAACAGACCGTCACCTGTGGCGCCCAGGTGTATCCCAACTGTCTGAGTACGCAGATGCATCGGCCCAAATGCTACGCGATTTTTTCAAACAGCGTCGCCGTAAAAACTAAATATCCAAATCCATATTGCACACGGACATGGTTTGCCCATTGTATATTATACGCAGGCGCCCACATTCTGTGTCGGTGCTGTCACCATAAAATATATTGCCGCCAAACTTTACTTTTAAACTGTGCGTGGTGCGCGGCTGGCGGCGCAGATACAGATTATAATTATCAGAAAAACGCAATATTCGTCCACAATCCGACATGTCATCAGACCCCGTCGGCGAATATGGCGCAATATTATCGGTTGCCGCCACGCATGCCGCTGCACCATCCGCCCCTATAACATCAGGAACGGCTGCACCACATTCAAATTTTCCCGTGCCGATATTTTCAAAGAATTTTCCTGTCACTAAATCCAGCATGCCGCATACATCTTTTACAGAATCATATACCGGAATTAAATCGATTATTTTTTTATCATTTCGCCACTGTATAAATGAATATACAGATAAAGAGCCATGAAGCCACCTGGCGCCCGTAAGGTAGTTTACCGCAAATAAATACCCGGGCCTGTCCACATTAAATTTTCCAGAATTTGAATATATTGTTTTGCCATCCAGAATCCAATCGCCATTCCGTATTTCTAATACAAGCCTAGTATCTGGGGTTAAACGTCCCTTGGCTTCAGCGGTTGGATGATAGTCATTATATCTAATAAAGGCATGGTTATTATAACCGTTCAGCCAATAATGCCGCTCAGAATTCAGGGCCCCAAAAAGCGCATGATCTTCACGTATTATCCCATTTTCAAAAACAATTTCTGTATCAATGTCCGACCCTAGCGGAACTTCCGTATCTATGTACTGTGTGCCTGTGCTTTTTATATATTCTATGCGCTGTAATCGGTTCGCTAGGTTATAAAACACAGGAACCCCGCCCGGGCAATAATAATTCTCAGGACACTTGGCTTCCGCCATACCCGCGCCAGGAACATATTTCCCAACACTAGTTATTAAATAACAATCGTTTATGCCGGTCGCATTTGGCACACTATGCGGATATGCACTGGGACAAGACGAACAAATGTCACCGTTGGCATATTCTCCAACATTGCACTCTCCCGCCAGCGCCGATATCAAAAACAGTATCCCCCCAAGACACACTGCCACATCTTTAAACATTGTTTCGGTCCTTTAAAATTTACTTTTCGAAATGAAAAACCACTCAGAAAATCGAGTGGCCAGGAGGTTCAGAACAATCTTACGAATTGTGTGCTTATTCAATATATTCGCGACCCTCCTGACCCGCGGTTCAGGAGTTTGTTTTTAGTCGTGATATAAAAACAGGCGCATTGCGCCACCAATCAACGACGCGTAAGCAGAGGTTCTGATACCCCATCGACGGGAACACCCACCGACTTTTTTAGTATATAATATACAAACTATAAAAAC
>Ga0137306_100694_pt1 | contig 42715 bp, 50 predicted proteins | sample Inofroosms_March_FD_97187 | JGI IMG/M metagenome (GOLD analysis project Ga0137306, IMG submission 97187) | Mouse cecal microbial communities from Vienna, Austria - N-Acetylneuraminic and N-Acetylglucosamine D2O microcosms_March | ecosystem: Host-associated > Mammals > Digestive system > Large...
TTCTTCCACTTTCAGAAGTATATTAGCCGAATAGATAGCACATAATAATCATTTATCCATCATTCCGCACAAGCATTGAATTGCTATAATACTCATTTGAAATCCATTTTTTTAATTATCCTCAAATTTTGCACTAAGTATTTATCATACAAAATATCTACTCTGTATCATCGTTTTTCTCAATAACCAAAAAGTAGTTCTATATGATAACTTATTATATAAAGAATAATCTGATATATCCCCTCACTATAACCTACAGGGCAAGATTTGCCAAATATAGAAATGAACATAATATCCTTATGAATACACGAAACCAATTGATTCAACGCAAACATAACTGTATGAATAACTTCGTAATATTATTATGGTTCACTGAATCCATCTCCACCAATGCAAAGCCAAGCTTATCTTTACTCTAATTTTCCACCAACTATATTCTCATAATACATAATCTACATATTTTTTTCCAATCAATCAAGGGACAGAACCAGCAAATTAATTTGCCAATTCTGTCCCTTGCAATCAGTATTCAGTTTTTTTACAGTTAAAGTATTGGACCAAAAAGATTATGGAGGTATTACCCAATGAAAAAAATCAACTTAAAGAAGCTATTATTAACACTTACTCTACTATTTTTGATACAAAATAGTGCTATCACTTGTTCTCACACAACAGAAGCCTCTTGTTCTGTGGAAGAATTGATTGCTCCATGTAATGACATTCCTTCTTATGACACTTCAACCAACTGATGCATTATTCTCAAATAGCACTTTTCATAAAATGTTTCTTTATAAAAATGACTGAGTATGATACAATTATTCAAATCCTCGGTCATTTTTTTAATTTCCATTTGCTGCTTTTCCATAGACTTCTGTTGTTTATCAATCCACCATAGATCATACAAGAATGCATTCACCGTATAAAGCCTTCTGCATCTTAATACTTCTTGCAGCGTTTTGTTATCTATCTCTGCTGCAAGCTGATATTCCCCCATACTACTAAGTTCATTTGTAACACAAGCCATGACAAATTCATACATAACAATGTATTCTGATAACACATTCTTTTTATTTAGCTTTTCAAAAAAACATAACAAAAAGTCAATCGTCTCTTTTTTTTCTATCTCATCTAATTCCTTAACCTTTTTACAGATACAGGACATCTCCATCTCGGTCAGATACACCTCATCCGCATCGTAGATTTTTTCTGCTTTCAAAGTACATCGAAGCGCTTCATCCACTCTCTCAACAAATTCTCTTCCCGTAATCATGCTCTTCATCAGATCAAGTGACGCCTCGCATTCTTTCACGAATTGCATATTTTCTGGTATTTCCAGACAGAGTTTATTTTTCATTTGCCCCAACAGCGCTCTGGCTTTTTCAGGTTCACGATTGTTACGGCAGACATCCAGTTCATGATGAAGATGCAGCACACTTCTATCATTGGTCACGAGTGCTGTCTTTTGGATTTCTTTGGACAAACCTAACCGCATTAAAATTTTCCCCAGCGGCTCGCGCTGCATATTTGCCTGTTTTTTCTCCGCCCTGCGCAGTGATTTGACTGAGCAGATCCCTTCACACACCTGCTCCTGAGTCATCCCCAGCATATTCCTGCGAATGCGCAGAACATCCCCAATGGCAAACACCCACCGCTGCCTGTATAGATAGGTACAGTCCTGCATATATACTGGCACATCATAGGTAGTGTATAAATTTTTAAGCAATTCTTCCAGCGCCGTGCTTTCCTGTAAAAGCCGTTTATATCGCTCCGCCTCTCTCCTTCTTCCATATTCAACCAATTTATGTATCATCTCATCCAGTATCTGTTTCCTACTATCAAGCAACTCTGTCAGATAATATGCTCTTCCTGTATCCCGCAGCAATTCGACTGCCTGTTCACACACCTGCAAGGCATCATACAGTCCTGTCAAATCCAGCGTTTTGTTTTCAGCCAGCGTTTCCCGCAGATAATACCAGACGATCTTGGGATAAATTTTCGCTTTTGACAGTTCATCAAAAAGAGAGTCCTCCACATATGTCATCCAATATCTGCATTTTGCTGCAAAGGTATTATTCGCCGATTGCCAATAATATTCATATTCCAATATGGCATTCACCTCTAAAACAGACAATAGCTTCTCTGGCGCCCCCTCCTGATACGTCTGCTCTACATGCGGGACTGTCAAACACACTGCCATTTCATAGAGACTGCCCAGCACTGACCTGTCTGCCCCCTGCTGCTTCATCATCTCCGCATTCATCATGATGCAAAATTGCTGTTTTGTTTTATCATGTAACGGCTCCTGTTTCTTATACTCCCCAAGCAACTGTTCTGCCAGCTGAATTGCTTTCTGATCAATGGCACACAAGATTTGATGCTGCCACACCCATTCTGCATAATCCTCGTTATCCAACAGATTCTCATACAAATCTGGCGCAACGCCAAGCCGTCCCAGCAGACAGTTGCGCATAGTCTTGCAGACTGTTCTCTCTCCGCTCTCAATTCTCGATAACTGGCTGACATTCATCAATCCTTCTGCCAATACTTCTTCGGGTACACCTGATTCCATACGCACGCGTTTTAAAAATAAAGAAAAATCCTGTTCAGATTGCAGCGGAATCTTTCGTACATTTTTTTGTTTTATCCATTTTTTTATTTTGCCATGTACCTCCTCACAATAACCTACAACCATCGTATCACACTATACATCCCTTTTCAACTATCCATACAATACGCTCTCCTGCTGAATATGCTCTGGTCTGGCCTATCTTAAATCCTTTTTTTGAAAACTCCTTCCTGCCAGAATCGTCATTCCTGCGATCGCTATAAGTGAGGACAAAACTACCGTTCCAAACGGAACCCGAAAATGCATAGGACGCGCGAAGGCGTTCCAACTGTCGATCTGGAAAAAACGTGAACTGCCAGACCTTTAACAGCATCGGATTGCGCTCATTGATACAACATTGATTCAACAGATAAAGACTGCCGATTGCTGCAACTTGATTTTTTACCAGATATGCATTGAGCAGGATACAGCTCCCCATAGAATTATTACACAAAATACTGAAAACAATCCTTTGCGTAAGGAAACGAATGGTCTCCATATTCCACGGCATCCCAATTGCAGACACAGACCGCAAGCAGAACCTTGCAGCCAAAAGACTTGTGCAGTTTAAAAAATTCCGCTTTTAATAAATTGTTCAAATTCTGACAGCTCCTTTAAATCCTTCTTTCGACTCTCAACACTTCTATATATGATATATCACAAAGAGGCATATTGAGAAATACCTGTATTCATGTTAAAATAGGGTTGTGTAATTAAAAAGAAAGTTAGGATGCGTTTTCCCAAGAACCTTGGTTCTGTATGGTGCCCTCTAGTCTTACGAAGGCGGGTGATGCCCATGAGTATAATGGAAGTTTTGACATTGTTACTTGTAATTTTTGCGGCTCTGTCTTACATAGACAATCATAAAAAGAAATAAGCATCCCTGAACCGCCTAAAGTCTAGGATGCTTATTTCTTTATTTTAACATTCAACACTGAGGGCATATCGGAAGATCGTATCCGATAGACCTTTCTAAGTAGATTATACACCAGAGCTGCTTGTTTTGCAAGCGGCTCTGTTATTTTCTCCCCCTCAATACTATGTCTGCGCCCTTTGTGATAATTCACAAAATTTTTATAATTTTTTCCCGGCTGTACACAAAAAAGTACAAAGAATAGTGTTGACGTGTATACAAAATTGAGGATATAATACAGTTATGAATGTGAGACAGGATTCATTCTAAACTTAGTAACTGGCGGTGCCACACCGCATGAAATTTAAATTTTTATTTTAGGAGGCTTTGCAAAATGAGACCAGAATGGAAAGATTTTGTAGGTGGAAAATGGGAAAGCGAAATCAACGTGCGTGACTTCATCCAGAAGAACTTCGCACCATACGACGGAGATGAGTCTTTCTTAGCAGGACCTACACAGAACACAAAGGATTTATGGGACATGGTTCTTGATCTTCAGAAGAAGGAGAGAGAAGCAGGCGGTGTTCTTGATATGGACACAAAAGTAATCTCCACGATCACTTCTCATGGTCCGGGATACCTCGACAAGAGCAAGGAGACCATCGTTGGATTCCAGACCGACAAGCCTTTCAAGCGTTCATTGCAGCCATACGGCGGTATCAGAATGGCAGAGAAAGCTTGCTCAGACAACGGCTACGAAGTAGATCCTGAGGTTAGTGAGTTCTTCTCTACACACAGAAAGACACACAACGCAGGATGTTTTGACGCTTACAATCAGGAGATGAGAGCATGCCGTTCTTCACACATCATCACAGGTCTTCCTGATGCTTACGGACGCGGACGTATCATCGGCGACTACAGAAGAGTTGCGCTCTATGGTATCGACAGACTGATCGAGGATAAGCAGGCTCAGAAGGATTCCACAGGACGCGTGATGACAGATGACGTAATCCGTCTCCGCGAAGAGCTTTCCGAGCAGATGGTAGCGCTCAAGCTGATGAAGGAAATGGCTGCTTCTTATGGCTGCGATATCTCTAAGCCGGCTACAAACGTACAGGAAGCAATCCAGGCTACATACTTCGGATATTTATGTGCTGTTAAGGAACAGAATGGTGCTGCAATGTCTCTTGGACGTACCTCTACTTTCCTTGACTGCTATGCACAGAGAGACTTAAAGAACGGAACATTTACAGAGGAGCAGATTCAGGAGTTCGTTGACCACTTCATCATGAAGCTTCGTCTGATCAAATTTGCACGTACACCGGAATACAACCAGATCTTCGCTGGCGATCCTGTATGGGTAACAGAGTCTCTCGGCGGTGTTGGCGTTGACGGACGTCCTCTCGTTACAAAGATGTCCTTCCGTTACCTGAACACACTGACAAACCTCGGACCCAGCCCGGAGCCAAACCTGACAGTACTCTGGTCTACAAGACTTCCTGAGAACTGGAAGAGATACTGTGCAAAGATGTCTATCCAGACTTCTTCCATCCAGTATGAGAACGACGACCTGATGAGAGTGACACACGGCGATGACTACGGTATCGCCTGCTGCGTATCTTCTATGGTAATCGGTAAGGAAATGCAGTTCTTCGGCGCTCGTGCAAACGTTGCAAAGTGCTTGCTCTACGCTTTAAATGGTGGTGTGGACGAAGTTACCAAGAAACAGGTTGGACCGAAGTATCGTCCTGTTGAGGGTGATATCCTCAATTACGATGATGTATACAGCAAATTCATGGATATGCTTGAGTGGCAGGCAGACGTGTATGTCAATACACTCAATATCATTCACTATATGCATGACAAGTACTGCTATGAGAGAGCAGAGATGGCTCTTCATGACAGAGACGTGAAGAGATACTTCGCTACAGGTGTTGCTGGACTTTCTATCGTTGCCGACTCTTTATCAGCGATCAAGTATGCACAGGTAAAGGCAATCCGTGACGAGGACGGCATCATCGTTGACTTCGAGACAACTGGCGAGTTCCCTAAATATGGTAATGACGATGACCGCGTAGACTTAATCGCACAGGATGTTGTACACAAGTTCATGACTGCAATCAGAAGACATCATACCTACAGAAATGGTGTTCCTACAACTTCAATCCTTACAATTACATCGAATGTAACTTATGGTAAGGCTACAGGCAACACACCTGACGGACGTAAGAAGGGACAGCCATTTGCACCGGGTGCAAACCCAATGCACGGACGTGATACAAATGGCGCAGTAGCTTCTCTGTCCTCTGTATCAAAACTTCCGTTCAAGGATGCACAGGATGGTATCTCCAATACCTTTACAATCATTCCGAACGCTCTTGGCAAGGAAGCAAAGGTATTCTCTGGCGATATCGAGCTTGACCTGAACAATTAATCCTATTTTTAACGAATCTTAGCTAATTTTAGCCAAATACTCTGGCAGCCGCAGGAATTTGCCTGTAGCTGCCAGAACATAGAGAGGAATGGGTGTATCTATGGATGAGAAATCAATGATTGACGACCTTGTATCCCAGCTTGATGCCGGATTCTCCGGTGAGAAGGCTGTCGGACATTTCAATGTAGATGTCAGCGAGGACGCTTCTACGAAAGAAGTCCAGACTCTTGGATGTACAGACTGTTCCAGCAATCCGATGGCGTGCAGTGTTCCGACACTTCACGAAGGATTGGATCATGAGTGATTGATAATGAATTTTTAGGAGGTATAGAACTATGGCAGTAGATAATGCAGCACAGGTTGATAACTTAGTTTCTTTATTAGATGGTTATGCAACAAAGGGTGGTCATCACCTCAACGTAAACGTATTGAACAGAGACACACTGTTAGATGCGCAGAAGCATCCTGAGAATTATCCTCAGTTGACAATCCGCGTATCTGGGTATGCTGTAAACTTCATTAAGCTGACACCAGAGCAGCAGGCAGATGTTATCTCTCGTACATTCCACGAGGCAATCTAATCTGAAGCAGATAGGAGGGAACGTTGTTTCCTCCTTTTTTTATGCACAGTCCCAAACATATAAAAAACTCTGGAATGAGAGTTTTCCAGAGTTTTCTACAATGTTCAATATTACTCAATTTCAGTTTCCACCATCTTCTGAAGCTCGTCCGCCAGCTCTTTACTGAGCTGCTTTCCGCCTGTAAGGGCTGACAAAAAGGTCTGGACAGAGCCGCCATAGTAGTCCGCGAGAATTTTATTTGCCTTGCCACGCGCAAACTGTACGGGTGTCAATGCCGCATGATAGCGTCTGCTCTTCTGGGTTGCCTCCGCTGTCACAAGCCCCTTGTCAATCAAATGTCTGATAAACGTATTGATCGTCTGCTTCTTCCAGTTCTTCTGTAATTCTCCGTTCAGATATTCCATAATTTCGCTAAAACATTTACCTTCATCATTTTTCCACAAGTACTCCATAATCAGACTCTCAGACTGAGACATTTCACATCGAATCCTACTATCCATTGTATCTTCCTCCATTAATTGAAAACCCGGTATGTTAATGCTCTACCACAATTACCTACTATTTCTATTTTACCTTTTTTTAGCGGCAATGTAAAGCTATTTTTAATTCAATTTTATAGTATATTTACATTGCATTTTACTTGATTTTGTGTATAATTCACAATGCTGTAATACCTCTATATAAAAGCATGCATTTTCAACCCAGTTTATCATTTTAATTTTGGATAAAAGTCCTAAAAAGGAACAACATAATACTCTTCCTTAGGGCGCGTTCCCTCCATCTCATATAGGGGGGGCTTACTAAACAACAGCGTATCCACCTCCTGCGGGTCTATAATCCGGTTGATCGTCCCGTAATATACATAGCTTCCAGCATTGTCCGAATACCCCTCTGAAGCGCCGCCCATTGCCCCGGTAATCATTGTGCCATCTTTCAGACGAACGCCAACGAGCGGCGGCACTCCTCCAAACGTCCAGACACCATGATTTGCTTTCATTTCTATTGACGGTAACGCATACTCATACTCTACATAGAAGGAAATGGGCGATAATTCGACTTGGGTCACTGTGGCGCCGCTGTCTCCCAATGGCTGTGACATCTGCTCACTTCTGACCTGATCGGAGCCATCCAGCGTAAAGTCAAAGCACCACACTGCCTCAATCTCCTTTCTGTAGGCGTTCGAATACCGTACATGCGTCCCCAGATTCTCAAGCTCCACATGCACTTCTTTTCCGATCAGACTGTGCTCCTCAAAGTCCTTCATAACCGTAATAATATACTCCATACTGCCGTCAGCGTTCCTGTAGCGCTCCACCAGCGTTCCATCCCTGCGCTCCTGTATCGGCGTGTCATCGTTGGTGTACGTGCGCTCGTCATCTGTTATATGCCAGTTGTTAAAAAAGGCATGTTTTAACACAAAACCTTCTTTGCCGTCCACCGTGACATGCACCGTCTCAAAATCCGGCTGCAAGATGCCCCCCTCCTTCACCTCATAGCCTTCGACGCGAAACGAAAGATGCGCAAAGCGGCTGTCCGCAATGCTCTGCTGCGCTGTGACTGTAACACCCTCCTTGGTCACGCTGCTGCTCATCGGCTTTACCATCTCCTGCTCTTCCAGAAATGCTTTCTGCTCATCTGTGGCGTCAAATTGTTCTTCCATACCGCTGCTCCAATTCATATACGCCGCTGCGCACACAGTCACTGTACTCAGCGCCAGCATCGCTGCCGCCACGGTTCCCCACATGCTTTTTCGCATCATCTTTCCTCCTTTTCCTGTGTGCTCCCTCTGAATCTGTTCAAACACGGCATCCGCCCTCTGCTGGACAACTGCGGGCAACGCAATCTCCATCTGTAATGTCTCCTTAATTTTATCTGTTTTATCTATTTTCATGTTCTGCCTCCATTCTCTGACCGCCCTCCGGTCACGATTCTAAACAGTTTCCTTCCTGCTGAAGGTGCGCTGTCGTGTTTTTACGCTGTTGTGATGTGCAGTACGCTTCCGCAATCTGCTGCCGCCCTCTTGCCAGTCTCGTCCGCACCGTACTTGCCGGCATTTGCAGCACCTCACTGATCTGCGCCGCAGTCAGTCCATCCACATAGTACAAAATCATGATCAACTGGTACTTTTCATCCAGACTCTTCATAACCTGCATCCATTCGACGGTGCTATACTCCTGCGTCTGTGACGGAAGCTCCTGTACTGTGCTGTCCAAATACAAATCCTTCCTTTTTCTCAGAATATCATTGCATTTATTGATAAGAATTTTCGTCATCCAAGTGCGGAAAAATTCCGCCCTGCGCAGCTGTCCGATTTTCTCCCAGCACGCCAGAAGCGTGTCTGCAATGGCATCCGCAGCGTCCGCGTCATTTTTTAGGACTGCCCTTGCAGTCTTGTACATATTCTGCATCTGGGACTGCATCAGTTGTGTAAATGCATCTGCGTCTCCCTTCTGGGCACGCTTTACCAAACTTTTCATGGCTGTTCTCACACTCCTCTCCTGTTTCTATCATTCTTCCGCCTCCTTCCTTATACTCATTAGACGCAGCGGATTTCGATTGTGTCCCATTTTTTTTGCAAAAAACAGTATCTCCTTTGTCGAAAATAGGGTATAATGTGAATAGATTAAATTATTATGATACAGGAAAGGTTGATACTATGCAAGGAAAAATACATTCTTTAGAATCTTTTGGAACTGTTGACGGCCCCGGCGTCCGCTACGTAGTTTTTGTGCAGGGCTGCCCTATGAGATGTGCTTATTGTCACAATCCCGACACGTGGGAGATGAATGCCGGCACGCTGATGGAGCCTGCGGAGATTCTCGAAAATTATGAGCGCAACAAACCGTTCTACAAGGGCGGCGGCATCACCGTGACAGGCGGCGAGCCGTTGATGCAGCTTGATTTTCTGCTGGAACTTTTTACGATGGCACACGAGCGCGGCATTCATACCTGCCTTGACAGCTCCGGCATCGCCTACCGTCCTGACGGCAATCCCGAATGGCTCGCCAAGCTGGACAAGCTCTGTGAAGTGACGGACCTCGTGATGCTCGACATTAAGCACATTGACCCGGAAAAGCACAAAGAGCTGGTAAAACAGCCAAACGACGGTATCCTCGCCTTTGCAGAATACCTTGACAGCAAAAATGTGGAAATCTGGATACGTCATGTCGTTGTGCCCGGCATTACGGACAATGCGGAGGACCTGCACCGATTGGGCTATTTTATCGGCGGACTCAAAAACCTCAAAGCGCTCGATGTCCTCCCCTATCATACAATGGGCAAGAAAAAATATGACGAACTGGGCATGAAGTATCCGCTTGAAGGTGTCCCTGAGATGGACAAATCCAAAATTCCAGAGCTGAAACAGCATATCCTAAACGGTATCCGCGAGCGGCGTGGACTGCCTGCCAAATAAGAAGATCGGATTGCCAAGCCATGTCGAAGTGATTTGGCATCGCTTGCGGTCTGTCTCAGGATTTTTATAATAATTTATACATTTTGCCTTGTATTTCAGCGTAAATTATATTAAAATATGAATATTGACAAGTCCTTTATGGCGCTTGTCATGAAACAGATAAATGTGACAATCCGGTGACAATTTTATGATACTTATCATTGATCTCTCTGTACATTGCCGGAGTGTTGCGAACAATAACTGGTAGAAGGAGGATTTTGTATTATGGCATATCAGATTTCAGATGCTTGTGTTTCTTGTGGGGCTTGCGAGTCTCAGTGCCCAGTAGGTGCGATCAGCATGGGTGATGGCAAGTTTGAGATTGATGCTGACAAGTGCATCGATTGCGGTTCCTGCGCAGGCGCATGCCCTACAGGTTCCATTGAGCAGGCATAAGACAGGCATCCAGCAAAACACAAAAAGCATAAATTTCATAAAAAAGGTGTTGCGTTCACAGCAACACCTTTTTATGTACCAGCCAATGCTTGTCCACTCCTTATTCAATTTTGGCCTCCACAGCCTTTCTGAAGAAATGGAACTCCTTCTTGGCCTTGGGTTCTCCCTTCTCCTTTGAATTTGGAAACAGGATCGTTTTTTCTTTGGTTTTCTCCTTGTTTTTCTCTTTATTTTTGTCCTTTAATTTCGTATTTTTCCCGCTGTACTGGCGCAGCAGCTCATCAATCCGCTTGTAATACTCCTCATTTCGCTTGTCCTCCTGTTCGTGCCTTGTCGTCATACGCTCCTCATCGCGCTCTTCCATCAGGCGGAACTGATAGTCAAGCTCTTTGCACAGATCGCCTTTTACGTTCTCTGTGATGCGCTCTACGAGCTGGTTTGCCATCTCCTCATTGTTGGCAGCAACAGCTTCCTTGATTAGCTTCTGGAATAAGTACTGTAACCGCATGGTCTGATCTTTTGTCTCCTCGCTGACTGCCGTTTCCTTGGCACAGTCAGGCACCTCATCGAGTGAGCGCATCTCCTTGATCTGAATCATATTGCTCATGCTGCGCCGCTCCTCCTCGCCTGCCGGAACTGCCTCACTTGCAGCAAACTCCTGTTTTTTGCTGCCAAAACGCTCATTCCACTTTGCATCGTCTGCACACTTTAACGCTGTCATCTTTGACTCCCCCATTTTTGATATTTTTGTCAACTGCTTTTGTGCAAAAGGATTGTCTGCTCTCATATCCTCTCCGCCTCCATCGTCACTCTGTACCCGGTCTAATAAGGTCTTGACTGCCTTGAGCTGTAAGCCTTGGTCCTTGAGATTTTTGATATCTATAAACCGATCAATGTCCTCCTGTGTATAGATTCTGTGTCCCTGCTCATTTCTTTTGATGGGCAGTTCCAGCTCTTCCTCCCAGTATCTTAGCACATGCGATTCCACATGCACCTCTTTTGCAGCTTCGTTGATCAAATACTTTTCCTTTACCACTTCATAAACTCCTTTCTTCGTTATATGGGAGGGATAATACCCGTGTGTATAAAGTAAAAAAGAGGGCATGCGCTTTCCATGTCCTCTTTTGTAAAATATCGAATGATGAATACTTCTATTTCGCCAGATTGGCAAACTGTGTATAATCCGGCAGCCATGCCAGATTGATTGTGCCAATCGCACCGTTTCTCTGCTTGGCGATAATGATCTCCGCCACATTTTTAAGTTCTGTATCCTTATTGTAATAGTCGTCGCGATAGATAAACATCACGACATCTGCATCTTGCTCAATTGCGCCGGACTCTCGCAAATCCGACAGCATCGGTCTGTGGTCTGGACGCTGTTCGACAGCACGCGAAAGCTGCGAAAGCGCTATCACCGGCACATGCAGCTCACGCGCAAGCGCCTTTAACGACCTTGAAATATCCGAAATCTCCTGCTGTCTTGACTCCGTTTTGCCCGAGCCTGACATCAATTGCAGGTAGTCTATGATAATCATTTTCAAATCATATTCGAGCTTGAATTTTCTGCATTTAGAGCGCAGCTCACCGATGCTGATTCCCGGTGTATCGTCGATCAAAAGCCCTGATTTTCCAATCACATCGGCGCTCTCGATCAGGCGTTCCCACTCGTCGTCCTTCATGTTTCCTGTACGGATTGCCTGCGAATTGACCTTCGACTCCAGGGATAACAGACGGTTTACAAGCTGCTCTTTTGACATTTCCAGCGAAAAGATCGCAACGGACTTGCCTTCGTGGAAGGCTACATGCTGTGCGATGTTTAACACAAACGCTGTCTTTCCCATGGAGGGACGCGCCGCGACCAGAATCAGATCGGAGGGCTGCATTCCGGCTGTCTTATAATCCAAATCCAGAAATCCTGTCGCGATTCCTGTCACTGCCCCCTTGTTCTTGGACGCCTCCTCAATCAGATTCATGGCATTCATGACCACCTGCCTGATTGGCACAAAGTCGCCGCTGTTGCGCTTTTGTATGATATCAAAGATACTTTTCTCAGATGTCTCCAGGATGGACTCGAGCGGTTCGCTCTGTGCATAGCAGCTATTTGCGATTTCCTCATTGACGCGGATAAGTTTTCGGAGTACTGCCTTCTCTGCCACAATGTTTGCGTAGTGCTTGATATTCGCGGAGGTCGGCACAGCCGCCATCACATCCCGAATGTACTCAAGGCTGTAAATCTCAGGCGGCGTCCCCTTCTCCTTGAGCCGCTGCTGCAATGTCACCAGATCTACCGGTTTTCCCTCATCGTTGAGCTCCACCATCGCGTCAAAGAGAATGCCGTACTGTTTTCCATAAAAATCCTCACCATGAAGCTGTTCGCTTGCGATGGTAATCGCCTCTTTGTCCATCAGCATAGAGCCAATCACCGACTGCTCTGCCTCGATGCTGTGCGGCAGAACTCGCTTTAAGACTGCCTCATCCATTTCCGGCATAGCACAGACCTCCTAAACGCTCGCAACATGCACTTTTAAGCATGCCGACACCTTGGGGTGCAGCTTTACTGACACCTCGTGGGTTCCAGCCGTCTTGATCGCCTCATTCAACTGTATTTTCTTCCTGTCAATCTCCTTGCCATACTGGTCTGCAACTGCCTTGGCAATCTCCTTCGAGGACACAGAGCCAAAGGTTCTGCCGCCCTCACCGCCCTTGATTTCCACGTTGACGGTCATCTGTTCCAGCTCTGCTGCCAGAGCCTTTGCTGCCTCAAGCCGCTCCTTTGCAAGCCGCTCCTCATTCTGCTTTTGCAGTTTCAATGTATTCCTGTTTGCTTCTGTCGCCTCCACGCCCAGTTTCTTTGGAATGATAAAATTCCTGGCATAGCCCTCCTTGAGCTCTACCAGATCTCCTTTTTTTCCTACGGATTTCACATCCTCCAACAATATTACCTTCATGATATTTTGTCCTTTCTGTAATTAAATGGCACCCTCTTCTAGCATCTGGTTCAAGGTTTCCTTCACGACAAACACCGCCCGCTCGGGCGTCGTGTCTGTTAGCTGCGCGCCTGCAATATTCATATGCCCGCCGCCGCCCAGACGCTCCATGATGATCTGTACATTGACCTCGTCTATTGATCTGGCTGAAATATATATTTTTCCATTGTATTCTGTCACGACAAAGCTTGCCTTGATGCCATTGATGCCAAGCAGTTCATTGGCAGCCTGCGCACCAATCTCTGTCGGGCTGTCAAGCCCTTCTGAGGGACACATGCCCATCGCATATGCATTCCTGTAAATCTCTGCGTTGCGCACCGTCTCTGCTTTTGCCTTGTACTCCTGCGCACCATCGCGGAACATCTTGCGGACTCTCGTCACATCTGCCCCGTAGCGTCTTAGAAACGCTGCCGCCTCAAAGGTTCTGACGCCCGTCTTGGCGGTAAAATTGTTGGTGTCAACCATGATGCCCGAATACATGCAGTCCGCCTCGTTGCTGCGCACCTTGACCGTGCCCGCAATATACTGCAGTACCTCCGCCACCATCTCACAGGTGCTCGACGCGTATGGCTCCACATAGGAGAGCGTCGCATTCTCGATGACCTCTGAGCTCTGTCTGTGGTGATCGAGCACCACCACTGTCTTGCAGCTCTTGATCAGATCCGGACATTCTGTGATGCTTGGTTTGTTGACATCGACCACCACCAGCACAGTGCTGCTGTCCGCAATCTCGAGCGCCTCTGTGCTGCCTATGATGAAATCCTCCTCATAGATATTTCTGTCACGGAACAGTTCTACCAATGGTTTTACAGAGGTTGTGATATCATTGATGACAATGTGCGGTCTTCTGCCAATCGCGCGCGCGATACAACTTACGCCGACCGCCGCGCCAAACGCATCCGCGTCCGCCAGCCGGTGTCCCATGATCAGTACTTTGTCCTTGCTTGTAATGATTTCCTGTAGCGCGTTTGCCTTCACTCTAGCCTTCACGCGTGTATTTTTCTCAATCTGCTGGCTCTTGCCGCCATAGTAGACGATTGAATCCGGCGACTTGACCACTGCCTGATCTCCGCCGCGCCCAAGCGCCAAGTCGATTGCAGTGCGCGCAAACTCAGCATTCTGCGCATATGTAGCCGCGTCAACACCGACGCCGATGCTCACGGTCACCGCCATCTCATTGCCGATATTGACGGTTTTGACATCCTCCAGCAAATCAAAGCGGGATTCCTTCAGGTTCATCAGCGCCTTCTTGCGCATAATCACCAGATACTTATCCTTCTCCGTCTTTCTGACGATGCCGTCAATCGACGTGATGTACTTATTGATCTTTCTGTCGATGAGTGCCATGAGCAGCGATCTTCTGACATCCTCCACACTCTCAAGCGCTTCATCATAATTGTCAATATAGATCATGCCCACTGCAAGACTCTGATCGTCGCACTCGCGCAGTGCGTGCTTCAAATCAGTCTCATCAAAGAGATAACCTGCGATCAGGAAATTCTCATTCCCTGCGCTCTCGATCACCTCGCTGTTCTCCAGCACGTCTTTGATGGAGATCCGTTTCATCTTAAATATGTACTCATGTTCCTCAAAAGAAACTGCGAGCTGTGTCTCCTGCTCAAATTCCAGCTTGTCCTTTGTGATTCCTGTAAAAATGGTATTGATTGCTTTCTGATACCCTTTCTCTTTATGTACCACCTGCTCAAAAGCTGCATTCGTCCAAATAATCTTGCCGTCGTCGTCCATCAGCACATAGGGCAGTTCTAAATCCCGCAGCAGCCTTCTCTGGATCTGACCATACTGTGTGGCAAAATTAATAAATTCATTCATAATGACCGGCTTATTTTTATATAATAGAGTAGTCATCACCAGCAGATAAATCACTAAAAATCCTGATACACAAATTCCTGCCTTTGTATTCAGGAAATAGATGCCGACATTCACGAACGCCAGCAATATTCCCAATGTCAAGGTAGTCTGAAGGTATGCTTTCAGGTGTCCCTTTAATTTCACTTTTTGCTTCATGTATGATACCTCCCGCAAATGCGTTTCGGAAACAGATTCCTTCCATGCGCCTGCGCATATCAATAGTATATCATTAATTTAACAAAAGTTCCATAGCAGATTTTGTCTCTTCACGTCATAAATGCGATTTCTTTGCTGTGATTGTGATAATATTCAATAAAATTTCCACAATCTTCTCCATATCCTCCACGCAGGCAAACTCATTTCTGCCATGATGCCCCTCGGAACCCGTACATATATTCGGACATAATAAACCGTCAAACGACAGTCTTGCGCCGTCCGTACCGCCCCGTATCGCTGAAATCCTGGGTTCTACGCCAGCCTGCTTCATCGCCTCAACAGCATTGTCAACAATCTCCATCTTCTTCTCAATCATCTCGCGCATATTACAGTAAGAATCTGTGATTTTTACCTCAAACGTGCCTGCGCCGTACTTCTGGTTCAAGGTCTCTGCCGTCTTTTGGAAAATGGCTTTGCGCTCCTCGAACTTCGCCTTGTCATGGTCCCTGATAATATACTCTGCCACTGCCTGCTCGACCGTTCCCTTCATGCCGTCCACATGATAAAAGCCCTCATAGCCCTCTGTGTTCTCAGGGCATTCGTCCGGAAGCGCCGCATGAAATTCATAAGCCAGCTTCACTGCATTTTTCATGATATTTTTGGCATAACCCGGATGAACGCTCTTCCCTGTGACAGTCAGGACTGCGCCCGCCGCGTGGAAGCACTCATAACTCAGATCTCCCAGCATACCGCCGTCCACCGTATAGGCATAATCCGCGCCAAAATTCTTGATATCAAAATATTCGACGCCGTTTCCAACCTCTTCGTCCGGCGTAAAGCCAATACAGACCTTCCCGTGCTTTATCTCGGGATGCGCAAGCAGATACGCCGCCATCGCCATAATCTCTGCGACGCCCGCCTTGTCGTCCCCGCCAAGCAGCGTATTGCCGTCTGTCACGATCAGCTGCTTTCCCCTGCAGTCCCTGAGCATTGGAAACTCTGACACACGGGTCACGATCTGCTGCTCCTGATTCAATACAATATCGTTTCCATCATAGTTTTCAATGATTCTCGGGTTAACATCTGCGCCGCTCACTGCCGGCGCCGTGTCCATATGCGCGATAAATCCGACGGCGGGAGCCTCGTTCTGGCCCTCTATATTTGAGGGGATCACCGCATAGACGTAACTGTGCGCCTCATCATAGCGCACCTGCGACGCGCCGAGTGCGGTCAACTCCTGTTGCAGCAGTTTCGCCAGCGCGCGCTGCTTGTCTGTCGAAGGCACCTTGTCCGAAGTCTCCTCCGACGACTGGGTGTCAAGCTTTACATATCTTAAAAAATTTTCTACTACTGTTGCGTATGCCATTGTGCGTTCTCCTTTCCGCTGCACACTGTGTATGAAAAAGACCAACAAACCTTACTGACAGTTCATTGGTCTCTCCTGTTTTACAATTCCTTAATCAATCGTGTATGGCATCAATGCGATGTGGCGTGCTCTCTTGATTGCCACCGTCAGCGCTCTCTGGTGCTTTGCACAGTTTCCTGTGATACGTCTGGGAAGAATCTTGCCTCTCTCAGATACATATCTCTTCAACTTTGCTGTATCCTTGTAATCAATCACATTGTCTTTGCCGCAAAATACGCATACTTTCTTTCTTCTACGGATTCCGCCTCTTCTCTTCATTGGAGAATCAGCTTTTTCAGTTTTATTAAAAGCCATGATAAAGCCTCCTATTCTTTCAATTCTTTCAAACACGCAAACAGCGCTTTAGTTAAACGGAAGTTCCTCGTCAATTCCATCAGGAATATTCATGAAGCCATCGCCTGCTGCCGCCGGCGCTGCGGGCTGGCTGCTGCTGCCGCCTCCGAAGCTGTTTCCGTAACTGCCATCGGAACTACTGCTGTTCTTGCTCTCAACAAATTCATGTTCTTCAACAACAACGTCTGTGGTATAGACTTTTACGCCATCTTTATTGGTATAACTGCCGGTCTGAATCCGACCTGTCACAGCGATCTTGGTTCCCTTGCGGAGATATCGCTCAGCAAACTCTCCGGTCTTGCCAAATGCAACACAGGAGATGAAATCTGCTGTGTTTTCATCGCCATTGCGGTTGAACCTGCGGTCCACTGCCAGCGTATACCGCGCAATCGCCATCTGACCATCGCCCTGCGTCGAATATCTCACCTCAGGGTCCCTTGTTAAACGTCCCATTAAAATTACTTTATTCATATATAAAAGTTCTCCACTAAGCGCCCTGCAGCTCTGTACAGGCACGCACTCTATTCCTCGTCCTGTCTAACGCACAGATATCTGACAACGTTTTCCATGAGACGGATTCTTGACTCAATCTCGCCCGGAACATTTGCTTCGCCGTCAAACTGAATGAAATAATAGAAAGCTTCTCTCATCTTACGCACTTCATAAGCAAGTCTTTTCTTACCCCACTCGTCTACGTTTGTGATTATGCCACCATGTTTTGTTACCATATTCTTTACCTTCTCGATGGTAGCTGCTCTCTCATCGTCCTCAAGCTTTGCGCTGACAACAACGGCTAATTCATACTTGTTCATTCTGTTACCTCCTTTTGGTCTCTGGCCTCTTTTCTGAAAAGAAGCAAGGATTTATATATCACAAGAGTTTATGATACTATAATTCATCATATTTTGCAAGGCTTTTGTCAATTTTTTCTATCGAAGAATTATAAAATTTTTATAAATTTTTGCGCAAGCCCTTCGTGCTTTTCTCCACCTGACGCCGCGCAAGCATCACCTGATGCCCGCAGCCGATGCATTTTAACCTGAAATCCGCCCCCACGCGCAGGATTTCCCACTCAAAGCTGCCGCAGGGATGCGTTTTTTTTAATTTGACGATATCGCCGACTTCATATTCATATCCCATCTGCACTGCCTGCTTTCTCATTGCTCATGCAGGTCAAGCTGCGAAAATACCTCGCCGATACTGCCTGTGATGACCAGATTCGCCATGGTATCGCGCTGCGTGGGTGTCCTGTTAATCAATACAAGCCGGCTTCCCTGGTAGTAGTCAATCAGTCCGGCCGCCGGGTACACTGCGAGCGACGTGCCGCCGATAATCAGCATATCCGCCTCGCTGATCACGCGCACAGCCTCCTGCAAGGTGTGCTGGTCGAGTCCCTCCTCATACAAGACGACATCGGGTTTAATCCTGCCGCCGCATGTGCACCTGGGCACGCCCGTGCTGTTTACAATCTCCTCCACACCGTATGCCTGATGACACGTTTCACAGTAATTGCGCATCACGCTGCCGTGAAGCTCTAACACCTTTCTGCTGCCTGCCGCCTGGTGCAGCCCGTCGATGTTCTGTGTCACCACTGCGGTGAGCTTTCCCTGCGCCTCGAGCTTTGCCAGTACCTTGTGCGCGGCGTTTGGCTGCGGATTTTTGTCGAGACAGAGCATTTTGTCGCGGTAAAAGCGGAAAAACTCCTCTGGTTTCTTCATATAAAATGTGTGGCTCAGGATTGTCTCTGGCGGATAGTCATACTTTTGGTTATAGAGTCCGTCAACACTCCTGAAATCAGGGATTCCGCTCTCGGTAGACACACCTGCCCCGCCGAAAAAGACGATTTTTGTGCTCTCGTCAACCATTTGCTGCAATGCTTCGATTTCCTTCTTCATATAAGCCCCCTCCTTTTGCTTTGTGCTTCTCTTACCTTCTTTTACCATGTCTTAAATGATATGTTCAAATCCACGTTGCCGGGTATGCCCTCGACGAGTCCCTTTTCAGTATACTGCCAGCAGCTTACGTTGTACGGCATATACATATAATCGTCGTAAAATGCATACCATTTCTCATAGTCATTGAGTTTCGCCATGTCAAGCAGCCGTGTAAAACACACCACATTGCCATAAATCATCGGCGTGTAGCCTGCCGCCCTGACCGCCTCGCAGAACGCGATTGTGATGTCTGTGCGTTCCTCCTTGGTGAGCTGGTCTGCGCGCCCTTTGCCGCCTGAAATGCGCTCGACATCGAACACCACCGGACAGGAGACATCATAGCCCTTCAGGTGCTCGATCACAAAGTCCGCCTCCTCCTTTGCCTCCTCGACGGTGACTGCCTGCGTGAAAAAATATACGCCCGCCGCAACGCCTGCGCTGTTTGCCCCTGCCATATTGGCTTCATAATATTCGTCCAAAACGATCTTTGCAGACTCATATCCCCGCAGCCCGAGACGGATAAAGGCATACTCAATGCCCTCCTCCTTGACCGCAGCCCAGTCGATCGTTCCCTGATATTTTGACACGTCGATGCCCTTGTGCGAGGTGACAGTGCCGTTCTCCACGTACTGCATCAGGCCTTCCTCGGTCTTTTGAAAATTTTCTTCGAGCAGGCTGTGCTTCTCGACCTCCTCAAGCACGGGTGCAAACACATATTCATTTTCAAAAGAATATATTAAATTTTCCGGAAAAAAAGACCGGAGCATCTTGAGCGGGCTTCCATCCTCCCCTGTCACGAGATCTTTCATTCTGTCCTTCATCGCCTGCTCTACCTCAGCCTCCTTGGACTGCATCAGCGCGGCGATCGTTGCAGCGTCCGCATCACTCAGACTGTCCTCCCCGGCTGCAGCTACCTCCGTCACCGCAGAGGCGTCCTGCCCCGGCATCCCCGGCTCTTGCTTCTGTGCTGTCTTATTGTCCACCTCAACGGACAGCACCGGCAGCGCTTGGTCTGCGCCAAGCTGCCCCTTTTCTCCCCGCAGGCGGCTGACCTCGCTGGCTTCCCGCACATACAGCGCACCCATCGCCCCCGCAAATGTCAGGGAGATCATTGTCACTATAATGAGCGCCGTGATAATTTTATGTAACGTCCTGATTCGTTTTGTCTGCATGATGTTCCTCCATGTCCGGTCTGCAATGCTCTATACTATAATACATTCCGCAACTGTTTGTTTTTATGACTAATAACTGTATCTACAGTCTACACTAAATATGGCAGATATGCAAGGAAAGCATTTTTTACCACTTTTTATTACCATTTTTCATAAGAACAAACGTTGTTTTTTATCACTGCGCGCAGCTCGACAAAGCAGCCGCATGCCCTGCACATGCCAGCCTCAAGATAATCACACGCCTTACACACAGACAGGCGCTCTTCATAGAGCGCCTGATCTGCTTTGATATCTTCCTCAAGTCTTTGAATGTAGTCATATAGATTCTCCATGTAGGCTTCTTTGTCCATCTCGCGCAGGAGGCACTTTAGACAGTGCTTTTTTTCATTCTGTTCTCCCAATACGATATCCTCCATGACTTTAAAATCGTCTCCCGGCACAAAGAAAATTCCGGGAGACGAATGCTTTATTGAATCCGAAACTGAACCACGCTGCACGCAGGCATTGTGAATGTGACACCTCTGTCAGTGATCGTAAAGTCCTCAAACACACTCTCCTTCACTGTATCAGGATTGTCAAAGGTATTGTACGCATCCATTTTATTTGTGAGAATGGCGGCGGTCACACTGCTTGGCTGGCGCTCTGCAAAGACAATCTCCATCTCCTCGCTGTCTGTGGTAGACAGATTGTTGAGTGTGACAGTCACGATGCCGTCCTTGTCAATAGATACAGACTCCTGTAAATTCGGAACCATGTACTCCGCCTCCTCACCGATCTTTTTCGCGCCGTCAAGATAGCTCTCCACAAGCTCTGCATCCTGGTGATACTTGTACATATGAAATACATGGTATGTCGGCGTGCGCAGCATTCTTGGCCCGTCTGTGAGTATCACTGCCTGCAATACGTTGATGAGCTGCGCGATGTTTGCCATCTTCACGCGGTCACAGTGCTTGTTGAACACGTTGAGAGACAGACCTGCTACCAATGCGTCGCGCATCGTGTTCTGCTGGTATAAAAATCCCGGATTGGTGCCCGGCTCGCAGGTGAACCATGTCCCCCACTCGTCACAGATCAGACCGATTTGTTTCTCGGGGTCATACTGGTCCATAATTGCAGTGTGCATCTTGATCAAATCTTCTATATAGAGTGCCTTCCACAGCGTCTTGTACCATGTTTTCTCATCAAACTCTGTGGCGCTGCCCTTCTTCTCCCATCCTTCAGGATGAACATAATAGTGCATTGACAAACCGTCCATAAAACCATGCGAGCCTTCCGGCGCGTTCTCATAGCAGGTTTTGAGCACCTTCTCTGTCCAGAACGTGTCATCTACATTGGGACCGCCGCAGATTTTAAAGATGTGCTCGTCCTTTTTATAATTCCGCACAAAGGTCTGATATCTGCGATAAAGATTGGCGTAATATTCTGGTGTCATGTTGCCGCCGCAGCCCCAATTCTCATTTCCCACGCCAAAGTAATCAATCTTCCAGGGCTTCTCATGGCCGTTCTGTTTGCGAAGCTCCGCCATCGGGGAGACACCGTCGAAGGTCATGTACTCCACCCACTCTGACATTTCCTGTACCGTTCCGCTCCCGACATTGCCATTGATATACGTCTTGCAGCCAATCTGCTCGCACAGCTCAAAAAACTCATGGGTGCCAAAGCTGTTGTCCTCAATCACGCCGCCCCAGTTTGTATTGATCATTTTCTTTCTGGATTCCTTTGGTCCGATTCCCTCCATCCAGTGATACTCGTCCGCAAAGCAGCCGCCGGGCCAGCGAAGTACCGGAAGCTTCATCTCGCGAAGCGCTGCCACGACATCGTTACGCATACCGTTTGTGTTTGGTATCTCAGAATTTTCTCCTACATAAAGTCCCTCATAAATGCACCTGCCCAGATGCTCGGAGAAATTGCCGTAAATTTCTGCATTGATATGTCCCTTTTGATTTTTCTCATTGATATAAAGCTTCGCCATTGTACTATGTGCCTCCTAATTTATTTTAGTAAATATTTAGTTTTTATAGTCAAAAACCGGTCTGCCGATTTCCCACCGAACCTTCATCAGCATCGTATGCCGATTTGGATTATAGAGTGGATCTCCCTCGATCACGCTCTCCTTGCGGGCATGATACACGAGAATATCATTTCCCTCCTCGTCCACGGTAAAGGAATTGTGCCCCGGACCGTACACCTCGATCGAAGGATCGGAAGCCAGCACCGGATAGCGCTCCTTCTTCCATGATAACGGGTCGAGCAGGTCTGCGCCGCTGTCAGCCGTGAGCATTCCCATACAGTACGGCGCCCCTGTCTCACTTGCAGAGTAGGTGAGAAAAATTTTTCCGTCCCGCTTGATGACAGCCGGTCCCTCATTTACCCAGAAGCCAACCCGCTCCCAGTCGTAATCCGGCGTTGTCAAAAGCACCTGAACCGTCTTTAATTTATTGGGCGTTTCCATCTCCGCGATATAGAGATTGGAAATCTGCCTGCCGACGCCGACCTTCTCCGCCCACACATAATAGCGTTTTCCATGATCTTCAAACACGGTCGCGTCCAGTGAAAATGCACGGAAGGAGAACTCGTCCTCATCTGCGCACTGCATCATGCCAAGCTCTCTCCATGTGCCTGTCATGGGATCCTCGTCCGCGCATTCGAGCACATACGGGCGGATATTCCACATATCCTCCTTCTCTCCGCCGGCATAGTAAACATACCATTTTCCATCAAGCTTATGAAGCTCCGGCGCCCAGATATTCTCACTCATCGGTCCTGACTCATGCTTGTGCCAGATGGTCACTTCCTCAGCATCCGCTATCCCCGCCAGCGTGTCCGCACATCGCAGAATGATCCTGTCGTATGCCGGTACGGAAGCCGTAAAATAGTATTTTCCATTATCCTGTCTGCATATAAAAGGGTCTGCCCTCTGCAAAATCCAAGGCTCATTATATTTTAACTGTGTATCCATTGTTCTGCCTCCTTTTTTACAATCTCAAACTTGTAACTGAAACCTTCTTTTTTGTTTTGTAAATAATAAAATATTTCAATTATATCTAAATTATAATGGTTTTTGTATTTTTTGCAATACGTTTTTGTAGATTCCATCTATTTCGTTATATTGGCCATTTTTTTACAAATATTTTGCTAAAGATATACAAAATTTTATTTTATATATTGAATAATATCATCATTTTGACCAAATATTTTTGAGTAATACCTTTGTACAGTATTGTCATCATTACATTTTTTAACTTATCGTCCAACTGCTTTAACCAAATTCAAACGGAAGATAAAAACCTTGGCGCCCTGCAAACCTTTCTCACGGGCAAGATCATTCAACATTTATTTATATCCTAACGTCCCAATTTTATTGCAACACCCTGTACATTATGTTAAAATAATACCATTCATAACCAATACACCAGAAAGGAAGGATACACAAATGCAAGAATTACCCAACATACCACTCCGCTACAAAGAAGGCGTCTACGGCGTCAGCGAATTTGCAGAATACATGGATACAGACGCGGACGATGCCATCTCTTTTGACTATGACACGCAGTATCAAATACTCGACTATAGCGTTCCCCTAGAGGAGGAGCAATGTGCGATGACGCTGTACAGCGTTCCCGAGGAAGATCTGTTCCAGACACTGCGCGCTGTCTACGACAAGGACGGGACACTCCAGAACCTCACTGCCACATTAGACGGTCACGAAACACTTTTGTACATCTACTATGAAAATGCGGACCACGCCAGACAGGAAATCCGGAAATTCGCGCTCCAGAATGCCGATGCCATCATTGAACAGCTCAAACAATGCACCGAAACTGTGTCAAGGCTTTTCATCGAGTATTACTCTGACGGAGACTGTATGGATTACCATGCAAAGCTTGGCACCCCGGCACAAATGGAAGCGATCAGACAAGAATATCCCGGCGACAGCGATGTGCTGGACAATGCCGGCAACTACCCCTCTGAGAACATTGAGGGCGATAATGTGAGACTGGGCATCATGGTGCGCTGCGCCGGAGATTGTCGCTCCGCCAATTTCCAGTACGCAGTAGAGCTCATGTCCAAGCACATCGAAGAGCACGCATTGCCAATGCTGGACAAGACTGCGGATTTCAAATATATCTGCGCGGAATATGACTAAACGTATACGCTTTCATCCTGAGGAGGACAAGCTCGATGAATTTTATAAAAAATTTGAAAGTAACTATGACACCGCAATAACAGAACTGCTGGTTCTGACCAATCAGCGCGTCGGCGGCGGCTATAAAGAACATGGCATGATCGTCCCTTCCCTGCGCTTTGTTGCCTCTGTCAATTTAGAGACGGGAGAACTCTCTCAGGAAAGAGGACTTCTGCAATGGATAATCCCCGACGATACCCGGGAAGGCTGGGGATTTGACTTTGAGCAGTTCCAGATTTACCGCATCCGTGTAAGAAAACACAAAAAATTAAAAGAATACTATCTGCTTCTTGACATTCTTGAAGAAAATGTCTCTGACCCGCAGCTTAATCCAATCAAAGAGCATGTGTCAACACCGGTGACGATCGAGGATGGCACACTTGGCACCTTCCTGCTCGAACGCGAGTATTCATGGTTTGTGGGCGCGGCGGACTGGCGCGGCACCAAATGCAATGTCTACCTGATGACCGACGAGGAGGACGGCGAAACCGCCGAGAAGGCGTATGCACATTTTCAGACACTCTACCAAGACAGGGAGGTGTGGGATGATAAGTTCCGCCAGTTTTCTGCCGATGAACTATTAGAACTTGCGAATGACTGGTATGAATATAGCGACGATGACTTTGACGTGGAAATACCCATTCAGAGAGACGAGTTCCTGCGCAGGCTGTCTATTGCGAGCATTGAGATTGACGATGAGGGCAGCATGACCGTGTACTATGATGCCGACGAGATGTTTACAGATCATGCGATTGTCATTTACGCGAAGATTGATGGCACGATTTCTAGTGCAAGTATTATCGGATAAATCAAGTAAATATTCCTAAACGTCAAAACGCGGTCATGTGACCGCGTTTTGTCTGTTCAATCTATATTCGTCTCAATTTTTTATTTCAGCTTCGCCGCATCAATACGCGTGAGCGAACGCATCAGTGCCGCCTCCGCTCTTGCGACATCGATGCTGCCGCCGCGCTCTGCGAGTCTACCCTCCGCCCGCTGCTTTGCAGCGTTGGCGCGTGTCTCGTCAATCTCGCCGGGCCACTCAATAATCTCCGCAAGAATCGTAATCTCCTGTGGCAATATCTGAACAAATCCGGCATGAAGTGCTGCATTTCTCACGGTATCGCCCTGTGTGATCGCAAGGACACCGGGCTTTACGATAACAGTGAGCGGCGCGTGACCAGCATAGACGCCAATCTCGCCCTCTGTTGTATTGAACTCCACCATATCCGCCTCTTCATTGAAAAATTCGCGGTCCGGCGTCACAATTGTAAGCTTGAACTTCTCTGCCATAGCAGCACCTCCTACCTCGCTCTTGCCACTACGTCATCAATTGTTCCGGCATTTAAGAAATGTCCCTCTGGAATGTCATCATGCTTTCCTTCCATGATCTCCTTAAAGCCTCTGATCGTCTCTGTGATCGGTACATACTTGCCCGGCATACCTGTAAACTGCTCCGCTACATGGAACGGCTGTGACAGGAATCGCTGAATCTTTCTCGCACGGTTTACAGTGATCTTGTCCTCCTCAGACAACTCATCCATACCGAGAATTGCGATGATATCCTGCAACTCCTTATATTTCTGGAGAACCTGCTGCACACCGCGCGCCACCTCATAATGCTCCTGACCTACGATACGAGGGTCAAGGATTCTCGATGTGGACTCCAGCGGGTCTACCGCCGGATAGATTCCGAGCTCCACGATGGAACGTGAGAGAACGGTCGTAGCATCCAGATGGGCAAATGTTGTAGCAGGCGCGGGGTCTGTCAAGTCGTCCGCAGGCACGTAAACAGCCTGTACGGAAGTGATGGAACCGTTTTTGGTAGAAGTGATACGCTCCTGCAAAGCCCCCATCTCTGTCTGCAAGGTCGGCTGGTATCCCACGGCGGACGGCACACGTCCAAGCAGCGCGGAAACCTCCGAACCAGCCTGTGTAAATCGGAAAATATTGTCGATGAATAGAAGCACGTCCTTTCCGCCTTTGTCACGGAAATACTCCGCCATCGTAAGACCTGTAAGTCCCACTCTCATTCTAGCTCCGGGCGGCTCGTTCATCTGTCCAAATACCATGGCGGTCTTGCTGATAACGCCAGACTCCGTCATTTCATTGTAAAGATCGTTTCCCTCTCTGGTGCGCTCGCCTACACCTGTAAATACCGAATAGCCATCATGCTCATTCGCGATATTGGTGATAAGCTCCTGAATCAACACCGTCTTACCAACACCGGCGCCGCCGAACAGACCGATCTTACCACCTCTCTGATACGGGCAGAGCAGGTCAACGACCTTGATGCCTGTCTCGAGCATTTCTGTCGATGTCGCCTGTTCCTCAAATGAAGGCGCAGGTCTGTGAATCGGCTCAAATCCCTGTGCCTTTGGCATAGGTTTGTTATCTATCGGTTCGCCAAGTACATTGAACATACGTCCAAGTGTACTCTCACCAACGGGAACCGTAATCGGCGCGCCTGTCGAAACAGCGTCCATTCCTCTCACAAGTCCGTCCGTAGGTCCCATGGCGATACATCTCACTGTATCGTCACCCAGATGCTGTGCAACCTCGATCGTCAGCTCTGTGCCGTCACTTCTTGTAATCTTAACGGCGTCGTTCAGCTCTGGAAGCTGTCCTTCGCTGAATTTCACATCAAGAACCGCACCGATAATCTGGGTAACTTTACCAATTATCTTATCTGCCATCTCTTTGTTTCCTCTCTATCTATTTATTTTTCGCGATATGTTATGATATTGCCTGCGCACCCGCGATAATCTCAGTCAGCTCCTGCGTGATCGCGCTCTGACGTGCCCTGTTGTAGAGCAGTGACAGACTAGAGATAATCTCATCCGCATTGTTGGTCGCGTTGTCCATCGCCTGCATTCTGGCACCGTTCTCACTTGCCACAGCCTCAATCATCGCCCCATATATCAGGCTTGTGATATATTTGGGAATAATCAGATCAATCGCTTCCTCTGTCTCAGGCTCAAAGTCAAGCACTGCCTTGTCATCGTCGCTGCGCTCATCCTCAATCTTGATGGGGAGAAGCTTTAATCTGGTCGGGATATGCGTCACCGTATTTTTGAATCCGGTATATACAATATAGATCTCGCCTACCCTGCCAGTCGCAAAGTCCTCCAACACCTGTTTGCTGATCTGCATCGCATCTGCGTAGAGCGGCTCATCAATCGCGGAGGAATAATCCTCGCCCATCTCATAACCAAGCCGCGTGAAGGTATCTCTGCCCTTTGTGCCAATCGGATAGATGATCAGATCATCCTTATTCCAGTCATTGTCCCGCACCAGCTTGATGATGTTGGAATTGTATCCGCCTGCAAGTCCCCTGTTTCCCGTGATCACGATCACAGCCTTCTTCGGAGAATTGTTTGCCTTCAGGAACGGGTGATTGATATCTCCTGCTTTGGAAAGCATAGAAACCACCGTCTCATACATGCAGTTAAAATAAGTCTTGGATTTCTCTGCACGTCCCTTCGCCCTTTGCAGTTTAACGGTGGAAACAAGCTTCATGGCCTTTGTAATCTGCTGCGTACTCTGTACGGAGCCCTTACGTCTCTTTATGTCTCTCATTGAGGCCATAAATATTCAGTCCCCCCTTCTTTATTTGAAGCGTCCCTTGAACTCTTCAATCGCTGCTACAAGCGTCTTTTCAGTCTCATCTGAAATGACCTGCGTTTCCTTGATCGCCTTTGGCACCTGCGGATACTTCGTGTCGAGGAACTCAAAGAGCTCTGCCTCAAATCTGGTGATATCCGCTACAGGCACATCGAGCAGATATTTCCTCGTAGCCACAAACAGAATGATAACCTGATACTCGACAGCCATCGGCTTGTACTGCGGCTGCTTTAAGATTTCCTTAATTCGAGCGCCCTGATCGAGTCTCTCCTTGGTGTCAGCATCAAGATCAGAACCAAACTGTGCAAACGATGCAAGCTCTCTGTACTGCGCAAGCTCTGTACGGATCGGTCCTGCAATCTTTTTCATCGCCTTGATCTGAGCGGAACCACCTACTCGCGAAACGGACAGACCTGCGTTGACGGCTGGTCTGAAACCAGAGTTAAACATCTCTGTCTCAAGGTAAATCTGGCCGTCTGTGATCGAGATTACGTTTGTCGGAATGTATGCGGAAACATCGCCCGCCTGTGTCTCGATGATCGGAAGCGCTGTGATCGAACCTCCGCCGTACTCATCACTCATACGGCACGCACGCTCAAGAAGTCGTGAGTGCAGATAGAATACGTCTCCCGGGAATGCCTCACGTCCGGGCGGACGTTTCAGAAGCAGGGAGAGTGTACGGTATGCCACCGCGTGCTTACTCAGATCATCATAGATAATGAGTACGTCCTCTCCGTTCTCCATCCACTCCTCGCCAATCGCACAGCCTGAATAGGGCGCGATATACTGCAACGGTGCAAGCTCACTTGCCGTAGCAGCTACGATTGTCGTGTAAGACATGGCGCCAAACTCCTCCAGCGTCTTTACAATGCTTGCAACGGTAGAAGCCTTCTGACCGATTGCAACATAGATACATTTCATGTTCTGTCCCTTCTGGTTGATGATCGTATCAATGGCAATCGCAGTCTTACCTGTCTGTCTGTCACCGATAATCAGCTCTCGCTGCCCTCTACCAATTGGAACCATGGCGTCAATCGCCTTGATACCCGTCTGCATCGGTGTATCAACGGATTTTCTGGTGATAACACCAGACGCCACTCTCTCAATCTGACGATATTTGGTTGTCGCGATAGGACCTTTGCCGTCAATCGGCTGACCAAGCGCATTGACAACGCGCCCGAGCATAGCGTCCCCAACAGGAACCTCCACCACGCGGTTTGTCGTCTTTACAGTATCACCTTCATTAATGTTCTTAGAACTGCCAAGCAGCACGGCACCTACGTTGTCCTCCTCGAGATTCATGACCATGCCGTAAACCTCGCCGGGGAACTCCAAAAGCTCACCCTGCATTGCCTTCTCCAGTCCATGTACACGTGCGATACCATCTGCCACCTGAATAACTGTACCAACTTCTGATACTTCCAAATCAGAGGCATATCTCTTGATCTGATCCTTAATCACAGAACTTATCTCTTCTGGTCTTAAATTCATATGGATCTGCACCTTTCTATTTTATTTTTGGAAACATAGCGGTTCCATTATAATTGGATGGCGAGCAGCTCGCGCTGAAGTTTATCCAATTTTGTCCGAATGCTGCTGTCCACAACCCTGTCACCCATCTTGATGACCATGCCGCCGATCAGACTCTTGTCCACATCATAGATGCACTCGATCGTCTTGTAGCGGGTGGTAGCGAGCAGCCGGCTCTCAATATCCTGCTTTTCCTGCTCATTTATTGCTATAGCCGTTGTGACATAAGCCGTTCCGATATTGTTGTACTCCTTGATGGAGGAGATCACTTCGCCAAGAATTGCCTCGATCTCTGAATAACGGTCCTTCTCGACGATCGTCACCAGAAATCCCAGCATCTCTCTGCTGAGCTTCTCCCGAAACACGTTCTTCACCACCTCAAGCTTGTCCTCTTTCTGAATCTTAGGATGGTTCATGAACTGTCCAAACTCCGCATTGGAGCGGAGTACTTCAAGCAGTGCCACAGCTTCCTCCAAAAAGTCTGTGGTCTTTCCCTCCTCGACGGCAAGTTCAAACAACGCCTGCGCATACGTTTTGGAAACTAGCTTAGCCATGTGCTATCACCTATTTCTTTCAATGTCTTATCAATGAGTTCATGCTGGGCATTTGTGTCGATATTGGCCTGTACGATCTGCGCTGCCATCACGGAAGCGACTGCGATCATCTCGCGCTTTACTTCATCGGCAAGCTTCTGTTTCTCAAGCTCTGCCTCTTTTCTGGCTGTCTCTAAGATTCTGGCAGCCTCCTGCTTCGCCTCAGCGACAATCTTTGCCTCATTCTCCATGCCTCTCTTGCGCGCATCCGCCAGAATTGCCTCCGCCTCTTTGCCTGCCTGACTCAGCTTCTCTTCGTAGAGGGCGCGCGTCTGGGCTGCTGATTTCTGATCTGCTTCAGCTTGGTCAAGTTCTCCCTTGATCTTCTCCTTCCTGTCATTGAGCAGCTTTCTTACCGGATTGAATAAGAAGTGCGACGCCACAAGAAACAGGACGAACATTGCGATGATCATGAGCACCGTGTCTGCCAGAAGCTGAAAGTCTAAGTCAAATAACCGGCTCAATCCCTCTGTCTCGGTAGCAAGTATCATACCTTGTACCTCCTTCATTCTATTTACTTGAATTTTTTATCTTTTTTATTATGGCAATAAAGGTTTTACGAACAGTAACAGCATGGCTACAAGCAGACCATAGAGACCTGTTGTCTCGGCAACCGCCTGTCCAAGAAGCATCGTAGAAGTAACGTCAGATTTTGCGCCCGGATTTCTACCTACTGCTGCTGCTGCATGACCAGCAGCGATACCCTGACCTACACCGGGTCCGATACCTGCGATAACCGCAAGACCTGCACCAATTGCTGAACAACCTAAGATAAAGTTTGAATTAAATTCCATAGTTAATTCCTCCTGTGAAATATTTAATGATATACAATGATTACCGAAACTCTTTTCGGTTTGTTTACCCTTCGATCGCATTGTTGATGTATGTCATTGTCAACATACAGAATACATAGGTCTGGATTGCTCCGGAGAACAGATCGAAGTACACATGAAGTGCAGCCGGCCAGCCCGTCGCGATAAAGCCGAGCAGACCATAGAGCAATGCCATCATTACAGTACCTGACAAAACGTTTGCAAACAAACGCAGTGACAGGGAAATAGGAACTGCGACATCACCAATTACGTTAATCGGCGCCCAGATCGGCCACGGGTCACACAATCCCTTGATGACGCCCGATACCTTCTGATACTTAAATTTGTTAAAAGTAATCAGCGTAAATGTGATCAGACCCAGCGCAAAGGTCACACCGTAGTCAGCTGTGGGTGCCCTAAGCCCCATCAGGCCGGAGATGTTACTGATCAGGATAAAAATGAACAGTGTGCCGATATAGTTGGCAAAGGCTGTCGCATTTTTTCCCATAACACCCTTGATCATGTTGTCGAGCATCTCTACTACCAGCTCCACAACGTTTTGGAAAGCTCCCGGGACTTCCGTCGCACGCTTGACTGCCCTGTTCGCACACAGACAGAATATAATGATGACCGCCATAACGATAAAAAGACATACGTGCGTGGTTGTTATCCACAGCTTCTGGCCAAAGAGCTCATACTGGAACACGCCATGTATCATAAAGTCAATGTCATCAGCGCCGGATAACAGGATTCCTGCTCCCATACACTCACCTCCTTATTTTATTTCTTTATTCAGTTTTACATATTACTTTGCAGCTATTTGTCACCCTCATAGTTGCATTCTTTGATCTGCGAGGTATTCCCCTGCATCTCCTTGTGAGACAGCCTGGCGAACAACGGCTGTAGATATGCCGATACCTTCACCCCCATGACTCCTGCAAAAGCAGCCAGCGGATTGCCGATTCTGGTCAGCATCAGCATCCCAAGGATCACCACCACCACCAGATACCTGATGATACTTTGTTTCGTTACTGCTGCCTGCGCCCCCTTTACATCTCTTTCAACGGCAGAGTTTAATGTAACCGCCATATGAAAGGCCATAAATATTGCTGTAAGCACTCCAATCCAGAGTCCTACGCTGTAGTCTGCCTTATCCTCCACGAGAAAGATGCCGACTGCCTGACACAAAATGCCCACCAGAAGGATTCCAAATAGCAATCCCGGCAGCGCCGTGTTGATCTTCTTAATTCTGTTTATCATCCTCTCGATCTCCCTCGTAAATCTTCCTTGCCAGAATATAAATATTCCGAAAACCCGCTAAGGCTCCTACAAAGAACAATAAAACAAACCAAAATGCGGTGCCTAGCTTCCTGTCAAGAAACAATCCCGCAAAAGAGCACATAAAAATCGGAACCAGCATATTGATGCCAAACTGGGTAATCACAGCTAACGACTGATACACAGACCTTTTATATTTCTTATTTTTTCCCATTTGTGTGCCTCCATATGCCTGCAATCGCTTCCGTTTTCATGTCCTAGAGTTCATTATACAAAAACTTGGTAAAATTGTCTAGCAAATGTCAAATTTTTGTAGATTTTTTAACATGCATTTAAAATCAAGCGGGCAGCTTATGCTGCTTGTTTCCTCTCCGCGTCCGTGTGCATAAAAAGAGGACATTTTCTATTCTGTCCTCTTTTGACTGACTGTTTATTTGACCACTGAATCCGCAAATGAGAGCGCACCCTCTGTCACGTCAAACAGCTCATGCTTTGCAAGAGAGAAGCAGTCGAGCATCTCCGGCGAGAAGATTCCGCACTCCCCTTCCATAATCATGCGAGCCGCCTCGTCCACCACATAGGGGTCCTTGTATACACGCTTGCTCACCAGCGCATCATAGACATCGACGATGGACACGATCTGCGCCCAGATGGGGATCTCATCGCCCTTGAGGCTGTCGGGATAACCATTTCCGTCATACCGCTCATGATGCGAACGGCAGATGTCATAACAGTAATTATAAAATTCATTGTCCTCCTGCTTGAATTTTTCAAGAAGCTCACAGCCGTATAATGTATGCTTCTTCATCTCCTCAAACTCATCCTTTGTGAGCCTGCCGGGCTTTAGGAGGATGCTGTCCGGTATCGCAATCTTACCGATGTCATGCAGCGCCGACGCGTTGATGATCAGATCTGCCTGCTCCTTCTCGATACCGTACTTTGGATAATATTTCATGATGTATTTTAGGAAAATTCCGGTAAAATACTTTACGCGCTGTATGTGTTCTCCTGACTCAAGACTCCTGAACTCCACGACAGAACTCAGCGCATTTACCAGAAATTCATTATTCCGCTCTAATTTCTCGCGGCTCTCCCGAAGCTGTCTGGTGCGCTTCTCAAGTTTGCGCTCTACATAGATCCGGTGCTCAAAAAGTTCCATCAGGTTTTTTGCCCGCCGCATGACGACATTGGGGGCAAACGGCTTGTAGATAATATCGGACGCGCCGTACTCATATGCTTTTTCGTCCGTCTCGTCTGTCGCCTCGCCTGTGATCATGATCACAGGAATGTAGTTGATATAATCTTCCTCGTTCATAAAACGCAGCACATCAAGCCCTGATTTTTTGGGCATCAGCAAATCCAGAAACAGCAGACAGAGTCTGTCGCTGTGCTCGACGATCCGGTTGATCGCCTGCACGCCGTCTGCGGCTTCAATGATATTGAACTGCTCCTCAAATATAAACTTAATCATCTCACGGTTTAGCTCTGCATCATCCGCAATCAAGATCGTATCTTTTTCTATTGTCTCCATAGACACACATTTCCTTCCCTTCACATCGGTTCTTACGCCAGCAGCTTTTGAATGCCTGCAATCACAATATTATAATCCTCTGTCACTGTGTCAAGCATCTGCTTCGCACCTTCCATATCCTTGCCGCGAAGTATTTCTGTGATCGCATGGCTGGACTGGTAGAGACGTGTAAATGCCATGTTCTGACACATGCCCTTCATCGTATGCGCTGCGCGGAACGCCTCGTCGGCATCTCCCTCGTTGACACAGCGGATGAGCGTGTTGTAGCTCTCATCCCTCGTGAACATCCCCGCAAATTTTTTGATTCTCTCCTCTGTCCTGAGACGGGACATAATGTCATTGTAGTCGCCGCCAACTTCCTCATAAAACTCCTGAACTGTCATAACTATCCTCCTGATTTTAATTATTATCGTATCATGCGAAAATTACTTCAATATCTATGACAAAATTATAGCTCAAAGTGATGGATAATTCAACCTCTTTCACAAATCCCGCCTCTGTTCATTTTAACTGATCTCCTCAATGATGAGCGGAATCTGCGAGAGCATATGGTCGATGTCCTCAAACATCGCGCTCTTGGTCGTGCCGAGATGGTTCGCGCGATCGATGTGCTTCACAACGTCCTGATACTGCTGTTTGATCTCATCGAAAAACAGTCCGATATTCTGCAATTCCTGCTGCCCGCCGTCAATCACATTGGAGATCTCCGCCTGCACCTCCATCGTATTATCTGCGGTCTGTGTGATCTTGCTGAAGGATTCGTAGGTGCTGTTGACCGTATTGATGTTCTGGTCAAGCGCCTGCTGTGACGCGGAGATCGAATTGTTCAGTTCGCCAGTGCCGCGCTCGACCTCGTTAATCCCCGTATCAACCTCCTCCGCCAGCTGTTTGATCTCATCCGCCAGCTCCTTGACATTTGCGGCAACGACGGCAAAGCCCCTGCCCGACTCGCCTGCTCTTGCCGCCTCTATCGACGCATTAATCGCAAGTATGTTTGTCTGTTCTGCGATGGAGATAATCTTTTTCATACAGCGCTGGATTCCCTCGACGGAGGCCTGCAGCTGCTCGAAGGTCTGCTCCATATCACTGTAGGACTTCTCGACCTCCACAGAAGTGTGTTTTAATTCCTCCACCTTGCCCTGTGCCTCTGTCACGGCAATATTAATCGCGCCGCGCACTTGGTCAAACTGTCCTGCCGCACCGTTAATCTCTGCAAAAGTATGCTCAAAGTTCTCTAACTGATCATGAAAATGGTCTGCCTTCTGAATCACTCCTTTGAATGAGCTGCCGACCATTCCCAGTTCCCACAGCGAATCTACCTCCTTGCCGACCAAATCCCTGTGGTATTCCTTCAGGCTGCCCATGACGTGCAGTACTGGATAAAGGCTGTTTTTTCCTGTTTGTTCTGAGCTTTTATTTCTCCAAGGTATTTTTGAAAATATCATCTGTCGTCCTCCCTCTCTACTCAAATACCACACATGTCATCGACTGGTTGACAAACTGGTTGTTATAATGCTCTCCGTATCCCACCAGTCCCGCATGACTGCCAAGCTCAGACATATTCTGCAAATATGTATCCATATAACCGCGCTCACAAAACAACTTGTACCGAAACAGGCAGTTGACCGAGAATACCGCGGAGCGGTTCGGAAAATCATGGCAGATTTTCTGAATCGTCTGCTGTGTGACCGCCTCATAGTCCGCCAGCTGCAGCAAAATCAGCACGTCTGAATCATTCACCTGACGAAAGCACGCAAGCGCATCGCCCTGAACCTCTTTAATCGAAATAATGCAGGTTTCACTTCCATTGATTTTTCCAAAAGGATTCTGAAAAGTCTGGGTCAGAATCTGCTCGTCCGTCACATGCAGAATACTCTTGTACACCTGCTTTGCCGACTTTCCATTGAGCGTTCCAAGCACATATTTTTCCTTGTCTGTGTCTGAGGCGATAAAACGGTAATTCCCATACTTGCGGTAAATATTTTCCTTGTAGGTCTTTACGCGCCCTCCCAGATTCCGAACGAGCGCATACGCGACTGCGTCCTCATAAATCCTGCCGTTCGCAGAGACTTTTCCCGCATCGCCAGTGCCGCCGACCAGTGGTATCCCCCGGTGCTTGAGCACGGTGTTGATTGTCGTGAGCACACACGCATCATTGCCAGCACAGAAGTCAATGCACACGGTGTCCTCCGACGAGCCGTTAATCTTTAGCACATCATTTTCAAGACGCTGAATATATTTTACCGGCATAGATGAGACCTGCTGCAATACATTTGCCGCCGCTTCCACGCCGTCGAGAAACGCGACGACGCCTACCCCCTCTTCCACCACGCTGACATCATAACTCATTCCAATACATCCGATACTTGGAACACCGGGATAAAGTTTTTCCAACGCCTTGACATGCGTCTCGAACTGGGCACTGTTTGACATCAGCATAATAAACTGAGGATTGTCTAGTCCGCTGACTGCTTCTGTCAAATCGCCGCTCTGGCTCATTCCAAAAAACTGCCTCATGCTATCGCCTCCTTAAATATTCTTATCATTTTATTCAATTTTTCTGTTATGATTATACGTTAAAAATAAACAAAGTGCAACGGATATTTCTGATTTTGATTGAAGCCGCCTTCGAAAAGAGGTACACTATAATAGAAAACCTAAATTTTTATGGAGGAATACACGTCATGGAGCACTTAAAAATCTATCGCAAACGCATGATACCAGACGAATGCATTTTATTAAAAGATGATATCATCTTGGAGAAAACAGATGACATCATTGTCACCAAATGGAACACCTTGAAGCCGCGCCGCGACTTTCATCATGGCTACTCATGCTATTTCTTAAAGCTTGGCTACAAAGTGAGCAAATTTTACCGCGAGGACAACTCTCTCTTGTACTGGTACTGTGATATTGTGGACTATTCCTACTGCGAAGCCGAGAATACGCTGATTGTCACTGATCTCCTCGCCGATGTGGTCATCTACCCCGACGGCTATCTCAAGGTACTCGACCTCAACGAGCTTGCGGTGGCAATCGAGCAGACTCTGTGCGAGCCGCACATCATCACACAGGCACTGCGCAAACTGGACAGTCTCTTGAACCTAATTTATGACGACAAATTCGACACGTTATCTTCCTATATTGAAAAATGGGTCGAAAAATAGCAATATACTACCACTTTTACTGCTATAGTAGCATTCCCAAATGCTTGAAAATGCGCTAAACTTACAGTGTCAGGAATCAATTACACGTTAGCGGTGAGAGGAGGCATTTTATGTATTTATTATCGCTCGTACTATTAATATTGCTCTGCATAGGCTGGTCTGTCATCAATATGAACGCAGACCTCATCAATTATCTTGACCCTGCAAGCCTGATCATGCTGCTGGTCACGCTGCCAGTCCTTTTGAGCGCCGGTCTGCTGCGCGATTTCAACAATGCATTCCGGTTAAGTATCAAGCGCAATGCGGTTTGCACCAAGACAGAGCTTCTAAGGGCTGCCGAGGCCGTAACCCTCGCAATCAAAGCGCTGTGGGCAGCTGGCATTGTGAATACTTTGTTAGGATTGATTTCCACCTTCACAACAGAAAAATTCATCTGGGCATTTGTCGGAATTTCCATGATTTCATTGCTGTACGCTGCCTTTTTCAGTATCCTGCTGCTGCCCATGCGGTCACGGCTGCTCGTGCGGCTGTACGAACTTCCCGATGAGACGGCAGCAAGTCCCAAGGACACTGATGCAACGCGCTAAAACCAGCTATTTCTGTTTGAGCCGCCCAATGGCGGCATGGGGGATTCGTATGAAAAAGAGATGGCAGACCGTTCTCTCTGTCCTTTTATATATTTTTATCGTCGCCTGTGCCCTTGACTTTAATATCTTCTTATTAATAGACCTGCGTCTGATTTTTCTGACGCTTGTGGGCACACTGCTCTTAACGCTTCCTTATTATGAAGGGAAAATCAGCCGCCGCGAGCTTCTGTATATTTTTGGCAGAAAATCCATTGATACAGGTTTTATACAGACTTTTCTGCTGCTCTTTGCCAGACTTCAAAACGAGGCAGGCTACAGCCGTCTGCTCAGCGATATCGCCTTGTGTTTCCGCCCGTTGTTATATGGCTTCTGCCTGTTTCTCCTTCTGGCAGAACGGCTGGAGACGCAGAGCACAAAAAACCCTGACGGCACTGGACTGTCTGGGGTGCAAGCGGATACAGCAGATCTGGATACCATACAGGCTTCCGAAAACGAGACTTCCACACCGCAGTATTCTGCCCAGAAGAAAATAGGCGTACAGGAGTTTGCTATGACGTATGCGCTGACCCGCCGCGAGACGGAAATCACGCAGCTTATAATACAGGGAAAGTCCAATGCCATGATTGCGGGAGAGCTATTTATCTCAGAGACCACGGTCAAAAAACATGTGTCGAATATTTTTGAAAAAACCGGTGTCAGCCGGCGGGAGGAATTGATGGTGCGGGTGCAGGCAGAGGAATCTATATAGTTTACTCAACTATAAAATTTTTATCTATCATTAAACAAAATGTAAATCTTATCTGTCCTCATTTACCTTGCTTTTCTTGGCAATTTTAACCTTGACTTTTGTTTTAGCATTCACTATACTAAATATAACTACCTGATGTCCATTACCCAAATATAATGTACTTGCTTCTGCGAGGGTACATTAAGAAGGAGGTCGTATAGTATGCTATATTTTCGTTCCGTTGGAGAAGCCGAGAATGTGTTTAAGGCATTGAGCACCCCTATGCGCGTAAAAATTATGGAAATGATCTACGAAGACGACTCCCTCAGCATGAATGATCTGGCGGAAGCACTCGGCCTGACCAACGGTGCGGTATCCATGCATGTAGGGAAACTCGAAGAAGCCGGACTTGTGCGCATCAAGATCACCTCCGGCAAGCGCGGCACGATGAAGATTGTCCGCCCGCGGTATGACCGGCTCATGATTGATCTGGCGCCGGTCAAGGAGGCGCGGCACTGCTACATTGATGACATTCGTGTCGGATACTACACCACCTGCCATGGCACGCCGACCTGCGGTCTTGCCACGAGCAAGGAGATTATCGGTTCTTTTGACGACCCCAGAGTTTTTTCTTTTCCAGACCGGTTTCAGGCAGGTATTCTCTGGTTTTCCAGCGGCTATGTTGAATACAACCTGCCAAACCACCTTCAGGCAGGACAGCTCTTGACAGAGCTTCAGATTTCTTTTGAGATCTCTTCGGAGTGTCCCAATACCAATGAGGATTATCCCTCCGATATCTACTTTTCGATCAACGGCATCGCACTCGGCATGTGGATCAGCCCCGGCGATTACGGCGGGCGCAGCGGTTACGTCTCTCCTGCTTGGTGGCCTGAGCTATTGAATCAGTATGGTCTGTTGAAAACTTTGATTATTAACAACGAAGGCTGTTTTATGGACGGCACCAAGAAGCTCTCCGACGTGACGATACAGGATCTGGGCATTGACTACAACAGCTATATCACCTTCAAGTTTGAGGTTCCAAAGGACACTGCAAACTGCGGCGGGCTCACGCTCTTTGGCGAGGATTTCGGTGATCACAATCAGGCCATACGCATCAAGGCATATTATGATGAAGAAAATGAAAATTATGAAAATACTGAAACGATGGCGTAACGCAGCAAAAAGAGGTCATAAGACCTCTTTTTAAACATTGATCACACCGGCTGCCCCAAGCGCAAGAACAAGGATTCCAAGCACAATCCGATACCAACCAAATACCTGAAAATCATGCTTTTTGATATAATCCATCAAGAACTTGATGACAAAGATTGACACGAAGAACGACACCAGCATTCCAATGATTAAAACCCCCGCCTCCAGTGTGGTGAAGGACAGGCCAAATTTCACCAGCTTTAACAGGCTTGCGCCAAACATAACGGGAATTGCCAGAAAAAATGTAAACTCCGCTGCCACGCTTCTCGACACGCCAATGAGCAGCGCACCTACGATTGTGGCGCCTGAGCGCGAAGTTCCCGGGAAAATCGCCGCAATTAACTGAAAAATTCCGATGATAAATGCCGTCTGAAATGTAATATCGTCAAGTTTTCTCACCTTCACAGATTTTCCTTTGTTGCGCCGCTCTACAACGATAAATGCCACACCAAATGCAATCAGCGCAAGCGCCACAGAACTGGCATGATAGAACAATGCCTCAAACACATCATCAAACAAAATTCCCACAATCGCTGCCGGGATACATGCCACAATAATCTTTAGCCAGAGCACGATCTTATCCATCTCGATGACTGGCTTTTCTTTGTCCCTGAACTGAAACGGAAAAATCTTATTCCAGAACAAAATCACCACCGCCAGTATCGCCCCGAGCTGGATCACGACCAAAAACATCTCCAGAAATTCCGGCGTACAGTCGAGCTTGATCAATTCGTCCAGAATAATCATATGCCCCGTACTGCTGACAGGAAGCCACTCTGTGATTCCCTCAACGATACCAAACAGTATCGCCTTTAGAAGTTCTACCATATTTTATAACTCCTTTTCTTTTTTCAAAAATGCCGCCAATTCTCCATAATGCTTTTTTGCATCTTGATATCCTAACCGGTACAGGGCTTCAAGCTTCTCCCGGTTCTTCTCAATCCTGCCAATATCATTTGCCCGCTGGGGACGTATCACAAACGCCCTGCCTGCCTTCTCCTCCTTCTCAAGAAACTGCAGCGTCTCGTTATACCGAGCGTAACGGTTCTCTGTCAGCTCGTAGATTTTGGGATATTTGGCATACTTGAGTTTTATTATATTTAGCATCATCGGGGACGCCTGCTTTCGGACATACCCTGTCTCCTTTGTGAGTATGACCACATTTTTCACATTCCCGTCTGCAATCGCCCTGCGAATCGGAACTGCATCGGCAATGCCGCCATCGAGATAGTATTCATTGCCAATTTTTACATTTCTGGACACCAGCGGCAGCGATGCAGACGCCCGCACTGCAATTGTGTCCTTGTACATCTCCCGCATCGGCATGTACTCTGCTTCTCCTGTGCGGATATTCGTCACCACCGCATAGGCATTTCCCTCATATTTTGCAGCAGTCTTGTAGTCATACGGGTCCAACTTATTTGGAATCTGGTTATAGCACAGCTCGGCGTTAAACAAATCGCCCGTCGTCAAAAGGCTGCGGAGACTGCAATAATTCTTATCCTTCAAATAATTTAACGCCACTCTGTAAGCGCGCTTCTTCTGTTTTGAAATATAACTGCACAGGTGGCATGCTCCCGCCGAGACACCATAGCAGTTCTGAAAATATAAATTTTTCTCCATGAAATACTCGAGAACGCCGGCAGTATAAATCCCCTTCATACCGCCGCCCTCAAGCACCAAACCACATTCAATCATAATTTCCTCCCCGAGCGTATCTGAATAACCTGCTCCAGTGCAAGATAGCAAAATTTTATATGTCACTATATTCCTGCTCGACAAACCTCCGCAGCGCCGGCATCGCGCGGCGCACTTTTTCCGTCTCAATGCAGTATGCCATCCGAAAATACCCCGGACATCCGAACGTATCACCCGGCACAAGCACCAAATCATAATTCATCGCCTTCTTGCAGAAAGCCACTGAGTCCTCCTCGAGTGCTTTGGGAAAGATATAAAATGTCCCGCCGGGCTTCACAACCTCAAAGCCTAGGTTTATGAGTTCATCATAGATGATTTTCATATTCGTCTCATAGACTGACAGTTCTGAGGTCAGCCCCAAAACTTCTGCCACTGCTATCTGTATGATGGAAGGCGGACAGTTATGACCAATTCCCCTTGAAATCTGTGCACACATCGGCGAAATCAATTTGCTGTCTGTACACTTGGGATTTGCCGCGATATACCCAAGGCGCTCTCCCGGTATAGAAAGGGACTTTGCAAACGAGAAGCATGAAAGGGAATTGTCATAATACTTTGAAACATACGGCGCATCTACCCCATCAAAGATAATATCGCGGTACGGCTCGTCCGAAATCAGGAAAATATCATGCCCATACTCCTGCTGCTTTTCCTCCAGAAGCTGTGCAAGCCTTTTGATCGTCTCCGTCGAATAAACTGTTCCTGACGGATTATTCGGCGTGTTGATCAGCAGCGCCGTCGTCTCTGGTCTCAGCAGTGCTTCCAACGCTTCGAAATGAATCTGGAACTGCTTTGTGTCAGCCGGCACGACCTTTAGCACCGCCCCTGTCTGGTTGACATAGTGATTGTATTCTGGAAAATACGGTGCAAACGTAATCACCTCATCACCCGGCTGTGTGACCGCCCGCACTGCGTGCGCAACAGCGCCTGCGGCACCCGTTGTCATAAACAAATGTTCTGCCGTGTACGCCATTCCATACGTCCGGTTCAAGTATTCTGCAAACTTTGCGCGGACGGACGGAATCCCCTGTGACTGACTGTAACCGTGAAGCTCCATCGTGTCGCGCGTCTGCAATAACTCGATCATCTTGTCCGTCAATGCCTGCGGCACTGCCACAGACGGATTGCCGAGACTAAAATCAAAGACATTCTCCATACCAATCTCTTTTGCCCGTCCTACTGCCCACTCTGACATCTGCCTGATGACCGACTTGGCGCCAAGCAGGTCTTTATACTTCTGTGAAATCATACGCTTTCTCCTTTATTTCATATTTTATCCTGCCCCTCATTGTATCACTGTGCGCGTCAAAATGCAATTCCCTGTAGACGCTAATCATAAACTAGACGGGTCTTTCATAGTTTTCCTACTTGTTGCGCATTCCTTTTTCATATGTTATACTAAAACCACAAAAGCGAAAGGAACAAACCTTATTGGAAATCCAAGATAATATACAATGGCATCCTGCCTTCTGTTCCGCTGTCGAGCTGGAATTGCGGGCATACAAAAAATACTTAATCTATGAGCGTGAGCATAATCTCAGCAAGATGCCGCTCAAAATAGACCTAGATG
>Ga0137306_100695_pt1 | contig 42639 bp, 28 predicted proteins | sample Inofroosms_March_FD_97187 | JGI IMG/M metagenome (GOLD analysis project Ga0137306, IMG submission 97187) | Mouse cecal microbial communities from Vienna, Austria - N-Acetylneuraminic and N-Acetylglucosamine D2O microcosms_March | ecosystem: Host-associated > Mammals > Digestive system > Large...
AATACCGTTGGCATTATGGGTAAAGGGATTGCTTTGCAATTCAAAGATACATATCCCAACAATTTCCAAGCATATCAGCAAGCATGCAAAGACGGCACGATCATTCCGGGCAAATTGCTGGTAACGAAAGAAGCAACTCTTTCGTCTAAACCAAAATGGATCATTAATTTTCCGACGAAAAAGGATTGGAAACACCGTTCCAAATACGAATACATCGAAGAAGGGCTTAAGGATTTAGTCCGAGTTATCCGCCAATATCAGATTAAGAGTATTGCCATTCCTCCCCTCGGATGCGGCAATGGAGGATTAGACTGGGCGCAGGTAAAAACTCTGATGGAAAAATACCTCGGCACGTTGGAGATCGATGTGCATATTTACCAGCCGAACGAAGCTGTCAGCGAATTGTTAAAACGAGAAACCAATCATAAAGAAGCAAAACTGACTCCAGCCAGAGCCTTGTTGCTATATGCGTTATTCTACTACGAATCTTTGGGGGAAAACAGCAGTTTATTCGTTGCAAACAAATTAGCCTACTTCATGCAGCTTCTCGGTGAACCATCGTTCGGGAAGTTGAACTTCGCTGCAGCTCATTATGGGCCTTATTGCCCGCAAGTAGGACATATTCTCCATGATGTGAATGGAAAATACCTCAAAGGGCTTGAGCAAATGAATATCGGTGCTTTCGATGCGTTAGAATTGCAATACAGCACCATGAAAGAAGTCAGCGAGTACGTAAAAACCAAGTTGAAACCAGAACAAATTGCACGACTGAAACAGTTGATCAAATTGATAACAGGATTTCAATCGGCATTGTCTCTCGAAGTACTTGCCTCGGTAGCTTATGTCCGAAAAGAAAATCCTTGTATTGATTTGAATCAAACCATCACAAAAATACAGGAATGGTCTCCCCGCAAAAAACATCTGTTCAAAGAAAAGTATATACAAATTGCCTACACTTATTTGGATGCTTTTTCGCAAGGAAAAGATGAGCTTTTTAGGACATGCTAAATGCATCGTAGATTCTCCCAAAATACATTTTTTATTGGGAAATCTTATAAGAATGTATATCTTTGCATTGTAGTAAACTAAACGAGCAGACACTTGGCTGACAATAGCTTGACTATTGCCGACAAGAAACCGTTACAAAAGCGTTACTACGCGGCTATTGACATATTTACAACCTTGATAATAAGGATTTTGGAGAACAAGTTCACGAATCGTATTCTCCACATCTCGAAGATTGCGACGGCAGAACGTATATGTTCTGCTGTTTTTTTGTCGGCCCTTCTCCGGAAAAATAGCTTTCCCGTCCTTGTGCCGCCAAAAACATCGCTGCGCTCATCGCAATCTTTTCCACCTCACAAACGCCATTCTCACAAAAGCATGAGTTACGGGGCGAAAAACATTCGATTTTATAGGCCGTCCCGCGAGTGCTTCGCAATTCGAATCCCGTATTAATCGGAAATGCGCCAGACTGCAGACAAATGTTTGCAGTCTTTTTTGTATTTGTGCGAAAGCAGAATCCCCCAAACAGAACCGGACTCAAACGAGAGCCCGCAACGCATGGTGCGGCGGGAGTTTCCGGACACCGAATGCGTTAAGCACAAAGGACGCGTAAACAGAATAGGGTAAAACGCGAAATAGGGCGGCAGGCGCCAATCCAAAGCAGACGAAGCCTTGCGCGCCGCCGTCAGAGCCGCTTCACGTCACTGACACCCAGATGCTTGTAGGAAGCGGCGAGCTCCTCGCCGCGGTCGGAAATGACCAGCAGTTTGTCACCGATGAGCAGCTCGGTTTTGCCCTGCGGCACGAAGTAATCGCCGTCGCGGCACACGAGCATGACCAGCGTATTCTCGGGCAGCGTGATCTCGCGGAGCGTCTGTCCGCGGCCGAGCATGCTTTCGTTGACCTCTACCTCCGTGAAGACCGACTTGACCTCCTCCTGCATGTTGACGCTGAAAGTCGACCCGCGCTCCTCGTAGGAAAGTCCCAGCAGATTGGCCATGCTGCTGACGGTGGTGCCCTGCACCAGGAGCGAAATGATGGTGGAGAGGAACACGACGTTGAAAAGCAGGTCGGCATGTCCGATCCCGGCCACCATGGGATAGAGCGCAAAGAGAATGGGCACGGCGCCGCGCAGCCCCACCCACGAAACATAAAGCCGCGCCTTGAGCGAGAAGCCGCGGAAAGGAGCCAGGCATGCGAAGACCGAAACGGGCCGCGCGACCAGAATCATGAAAGCCCCGACCAGCAGACCGAGGATCAGCACTTCGGGCTGCAAGAGCTCGTCGCTGTTGACGAAAAGGCCCAGCGTGAGGAACATCACGATCTGCATAAGCCATGTGAAACCGTCGAAAAAGATGGTCATGGGCTGTTTCTGCGTCAGGCGGTGGTTGCCGACAACGAGTCCAGCGAGGTAGACGGCGAGATAACCGTTGCCGCGGACCAGATCGGTGAAAGCGAATGCAAAGAAGATGAAAGCCAGCAGCAGCACCGAATAGAGCGACTTGTTGGCCAGGTTGATTCCGTTGATGGTGAAGACGGCGAGCCGGCCGATAAGATAGCCGGACAAGGCGCCGACGACCATCTGCACGATGAAGAAAACGATACTCATGCCCACTCCCGTGTCGCCCGACGCACGCGACAGCATGCCGATAAGCAAGATGGTGAGCATGTAGGCCATGGGGTCGTTCGAACCGCTCTCGAGCTCGAGCAGCGGCCGCAGGTTCTCGCGCAAGCCCCGCTTCTTGCTTCGCAGGATGGAGAAGACCGACGCGGAGTCGGTGGACGACATGGTGGCGGCCAGCAGAAGCGCGGCGACGAACGGGATTTCAACCCCGACGAGCGGAGCGACCAGCCACACGAAGGTACCGAGGATCAGGGCCGTGATAACCACGCCCGCGGTGGCGAGCACGACGCCGGGGCCGATGACGGGGCGGATCTGCGAGAACTTGGTGTCCATACCGCCCGTAAAGAGGATGATGCACAGCGACGTCATGCCCAGGAACCGGGTCATGTCGACCGACCGGAACGAAATGAAATCCAGTCCGAAAAGCATGCCGACTCCGAGGAACAGCAACAGGGCCGGCGCTCCGAACCGATAGGCGGCCTTGCCGGCGATCACGGCCACGAAGAGCAGCAACGCTCCGACCAGCACGATATGTTCACTTGTAAAGTCGATCATCTGCATCCAATCACAATCAAAAAATCAAAATTCACGTAATCGGGAAATGCCTCGCCGCGGCTGCCCCGCGGGTTCCGATTCCGAAACAACCGGTTCGGCCCTACTGCGGTATGAATATATAGGTGATCGTACCGCGCTGGCGGGCCGGAGCCGAGGTGTCGATGTTGAAAAGCGAGGCTCGGGCCGCCCCGAGCGCCTCTTCGCGCATGCAGGCGTCGCCGCCCGACACGACATGGGCCGACACGACCTCGCCCGAACGGTTGACGGCGATCTCAACCTCCACGTCGCCGCCCCCCTCGCACCGGTAGGCCGGCACCTCCAGATGCCGCGACGTCCGCACCGGATCGGTCAGCGAAAACGACACCGTCACGCGGCCCTTGACCTTGCGGTCCTGCTGCTCGGAGCCCACCTCCGTGCCCGCCCGCTGCCGGATTGCCTGCTCCTCGGCCAGCCCCTGCTCGTAGGCCTCGCGGTTGGCCCGCAAGCGTTCGGCGGTCTCGGCGGCCGCATCGCTGAGCGCCGAGGTGTTGGTGCCGCGGTCGTCCTTCAGCTCTTCGTTGAGGGCGTTTTCGTTGGAGGCTGCGTTGCGGATGCTTTTCCAGTCGATGGGGTCCTCCTGCTGCTTGCGCTTCACCTCCTCCTCGAGCCGGTCGCGCTCCTTCTCCAACTCGGCAAGGGTCTGCAGGTCGATGTACATGCCCTGCGACGGAGCGCGGCGCCCGACGACGATCTTCGCCGACACGAACACGACCATCAGCACCAGGTAGGCGATGAGCGTGATGCACAGGCCCATCCGATGGTCGTAGGCCCACGAACCCGCATCCTCGCGCCGTTTGTCGAACGGCAGTCGCAAACGCGGACGCCGGGCAGGGCTCGGCGTCGGGGGAATATGGTCGGCAGGTCGGTCTGTCATGGCAGTCGGCAGCAATTTCGACAAAAACAATCGTGCGTTCCCCGTACGGCTTTCGGCTCCGGCCGCTCCGGGCTTCCGCCACCGGCGGGAGGTCGGCCCGGCCCGGCTCGCAAGGCCGGACGTCCGCCGCCCGAAAAAAAGGGTCCGGTCGCACTCAGCGGCGCATCGGATTTCGGGACCGTACGCACATAATCGCGACAAAAATAGTTTTTTTTAGCGATTTTTTATACCTTTGGGCACAAAATTATAAGAAACCCAACGTTTATGTCAACCAAACAGCAAACGCTCAAGGCCCCCATTTCCTTCTCGGGCAAAGGCCTGCATACGGGCGTCAACGTGACCATGACCGTCCATCCGGCCGACGCCGACTCGGGAATCGTGTTCCGCCGGGTCGACCTCGAAGGACAGCCCATAATTCCCGCTCTCTGCGACAACGTAACGGACACTTCGCGCGGCACGACCATCGAGCTGGGCGGCCATCGCGTAAGCACCATCGAACACATCATGTCGGCGCTCTGGACACTCGGCGTGGACAACGCCACGATCGACATCGACGCACCCGAAACGCCCATCATGGACGGCTCGGCGCGCGAATACGCCGAAGCCATCCTCCGCACGGGCACGGTGGAGCAGGAGGCCGAGCGCAAATACTACCACGTGACCGAGAAGATGGTCTACACCATCCCCGAAAAGGGCGTGGCCATCATCCTCTACCCCGACGACGAGTTCTCCGTGTCGCTGCACGTCGACTACAACTCCAAGGTCATCGGCAACCAGTATGCCACTTTCGATCCGGGCGACGACTACGCAACGAAGATCGCGCCGTGCCGCACGTTCGTCTTCCTGCACGAGCTGGAGCCGCTCATCAAGATGAACCTCATCAAGGGCGGCGACCTGGACAACGCCATCGTCGTGGTCGAGAACCCCGTGGCCGAGGAGGAGCAGGCGAGCCTCAAGAAACTTTTCAACAAGTCGGACGTCGAGATCAAACCGGGCTATCTGAACAACCTGGAGCTGCGCTGCAACAACGAACTGGCGCGCCACAAGCTGCTCGACCTGCTGGGCGACTTCGCACTGATGGGCGTGCGCATCAAGGGCCGCGTGTGGGCCACCCGTCCCGGCCACTTCGCCAACACGGAATTCATGAAGCAGCTCAAGCGCTCGATCCGCAAGGCCGGCGAGAAACCCCGCTACAACTACGACTGCCGCAAACCGGCGCTCTACGATATCAACGCCATCCGCAAGATGCTGCCCCACCGCCCGCCTTTCCTGCTGGTGGACCGCATCTTCCACTGCGATGCAACGTCGGTGGCCGGCATCAAGAACGTGACGATGAACGAACCCTTCTTCGTGGGCCACTTCCCCGAAGAACCCGTCATGCCGGGCGTGCTGATCGTCGAAGCCATGGCCCAGTGCAGCGGCATCATGGTGCTCAACACCGTGCCCGACCCCGAGAACTACTCTACGTACTTCATGAAGATCGACGGCGTGAAGTTCAAGCGCAAGGTCGTGCCGGGCGACACGCTCCAGTTCGAAATCCACCTGCTGGAGCCCATCCGCCGCGGCGTGGCGCTGGTCGAGGCCAAGGCGTTCGTGGGCGAAACGCTCGCCTGCGAAGCGGTGCTCATGGCCCAGGTCGTCAAAAACCGTCAGTAAGATGATCAGTCCGCTCGCATACATCCATCCCGACGCCAAGCTGGGCCAGGGAGTGACCGTCGAACCGTTCGCCTGCATTGCCGGCGACGTCGAGATCGGCGACAACTGCTGGATCGGTCCCGGAGCCGTCATCCACGACGGTGCCCGCATCGGCAAGCGCTGCAAGATACACACCGCGGCCTCGGTTTCGTGCCTGCCGCAAGATCTCAAGTTCGACGGCGAAGTGACCACTTGTCGGATCGGCGACGACAACGACATCCGCGAATACGTCACCATCAGCCGCGGCACCAAGTCGACCGGCACCACCATCGTCGGCGACGGCAACCTGCTGATGGCCTACGTGCACGTGGGACACGACTGCGTGGTGGGCAGCCACTGCGTCATCGCCAACCGCGTGTCGCTGGCCGGCGAAGTCCATGTCGGCGACTGGGCCGTCATCGGAGGCCACGCCGCCATCCACCAGTGGACCCGCATCGGCGCGCACTCGATGATCCAGGGCGGTGCGCTCCTGGGCCAGGACCTGCCGCCCTACGTCATCATCCGCAACGACACGCTCCGCTTCGCCGGCATCAACAAGATCGGCCTTTCGCGCCGCGGCTTCACGCCCGAGCGCATCGCCGAAATCCACGATGCCTGCCGCATCCTGTTCCAGAGCGGCATGAACTACCTCAACGGGTGCGACGAGGTGGAACGCTCCGTGCCGCAGAGTCCCGAGCGCGACGGCCTGCTGGAGTTCATCCGCACATCGAAGCGCGGCATCATCAAGCCCTACGCTTCGGGCCGCAGCGAAGAGTAAAAAAATCCGCCCGAATATTGGCATATCATTTTTTTTACTTATATTTGCAGTGCCGTAAGGCATGACGCACGAGGTAAGGGGACGCACAAGTCCCCTTATTTCATAGTTGTACACGACTTGACAACGCAATCGGGAATGATCGACACGAAAAAAATCACGGCCGCGGCCGAAGCGAAACTGCAAGGCACCGACATGTTCGTGGTGGGCTGCAACTGCTCGCCGGGCAACGAAATCGAACTGCTGATCGACAGCGACACCTCGGTCTCGATCGACGCCTGCGTGGCGCTGAGCCGCGCCGTCGAAGCGGAATTCGACCGCGATGCCGAGGATTTCTCGCTCACGGTGGCTTCGGCAGGCATCGGCTCGGAACTCCGCTGCCTGCGCCAATACCGCAAGCTGGTGGGCCGGCCCGTGGAGGTGCTGCTGCTCAGCGGCGTGAAGATCACGGCCCAGCTCGATGCGGCGGACGAAGAAGGCATCACGCTTTCCTACGAAGAAAAACAGACCGTGGAAGGCAAGAAGCGCAAACAGACCGTGCGGGTGACGCGCACCTACCCTTTTGCCGAAATCAAGTCGACACGCGAGTTTCTCGACTTCAAGTAAGGTGAATAAAAATTAAAGAACGTTTTTTTAAGCCGAGTGCAGAGCCGAACCCTGTTCGAACGTTGCCGAGGCGCGAAAACCTGCCCTGAAAAGGGAACTAAAAAATTCCGCCCCGATGTCTGAGCCGTAGGCGGAGGAGGGACTAAAAGCGTGAGCGCAGGGGCAGGTTCGCTTGCGAACCCGCGATTAGGCGCCCGAAGCAGCGTTAGGCCCTCCACAGCAGGCGAAGACAATCGGAAGGAGAGGCTAACTGCGCTGCGCTTGTTTTCCTCCTCCTTGCGAGGTATAGTCCGCAAGCGGCCTCTGCCCTCGCTGCGAGCGTCGGTTTTTACGCCGCTTTTTGCCGGCACAAAAAGCGGCAAATAGAGCGACAAAAACCCAAAAAAAAGGATTCGAAACACCTGTTAAAAAATACAAATAATCAAAATAACCCCATGGACAATCTGAATCTCATCAGCAACTTTGCGGAGTTCAAGGAACTGAAGAACATCGACAAACCGACGATGATAGGCGTGCTGGAAGACGTCTTCCGCCACGCGCTGCAGAAACAATACGAGACCGACGAGAACTTCGACGTGATCATCAATCCCGAGAAGGGCGACCTCGAAATCTGGCGCAACCGTACGGTCGTGGAAGACGGAGCCGTGGAGAATCCCAACACGCAGATCGCCGTGTCGGAAGTCAAGGCCATCGACTCCACCTACGAAGTGGGCGACGAATATGCCGACGAGATCAAGCTCTCGTCGTTCGGCCGCCGCGCGGTGCTGTCGCTGCGTCAGAACCTCGCCTCGCGCATCCTCGACCTGGAAAAGGCCAACCTCTACGAGAAATACTCCGACAAGGTGGGCGAAATCATCACGGGCGAGGTCTACCAGGTCTGGAAAAAGGAGGTGCTGATCCTCGACGATGATGAAAACGAACTGATCCTCCCCAAGAGCGAGCAGATACCCAACGACTTCTACCGCAAGGGCGACACCATCAAGGCGATCGTCAAATCGGTGGAGATGAACAACAACCAGCCGCGCATCATCCTTTCGCGTACGGCCAACCAGTTCCTGGAGCGGCTCTTCGAACAGGAGGTGCCCGAGATTTTCGACGGTCTGATCACCATCAAGAAGATCGTGCGCATTCCCGGCGAGCGCGCCAAGGTGGCCGTGGAGTCCTACGACGACCGCATCGACCCCGTCGGCGCCTGCGTGGGCATGAAGGGTTCGCGCATCTACTCGATCGTCAAGGAGCTGCGCAACGAGAACATCGACGTGCTCAACTACACCGCCAACACGCAGCTCATGATCCAGCGGGCCCTCAATCCTGCGAAGATCTCCTCCATCACCCTCGACGAGGAGAAGCAGACGGCCGCCGTCTACCTCAAACCCGATCAGGTGTCGCTGGCCATCGGCAAGGGCGGTCTGAACATCCGCCTCTCGAAGATGCTCACAGGCTACGACATCGACGTCTACCGCGAGGTCGAGGAGGAGGACGTGGCCCTCACGGAGTTCGCCGACGAAATCGACGCCTGGATCATCGAGGCGCTCAAGAACGTGGGCTGCGATACGGCCAAGAGCGTGCTGGAACTCCCCGTTGAGGAGATCGCCGCACGTGCCGACCTCGAACTCGAACAGGCGCAGAAGGTCGTGGAGATACTGAAAGCCGAGTTCGAATAAACCGTTTACGCTAAAGAAAGGAGAACACACGATATGGGGAACGAAAGAAAATTAAGGCTCATTCAAGTGGCCAAGGAGTTCAACGTGGGACTGAACACCATCACGGACTTCCTGCACAAGAAGGGCATCAAGAGCGACGGGTCGCCCAACACGCAGGTCGACGCGGAGACCTATGCCGTACTCGAAAAGGAGTTCGGCGGCAACCGCCCGGCAACCGCCGCACGCGACTCGATCCGCGAACGCATCGCGCAGAAACAGACCACCATCACCATCGAGGGCAGCAAGAAGCCGGAACGCGAGGAAGAGAAGGAGGTAGTCATCAAGAGCAACGTCATCAACGTGCGCGACGAAATCCAGCAGCCCAAGTTCCTGGGCAAGATCGACCTCGACGCCAAGCCCAAGGCGGCATCGGCTCCGGCCCCCAAGGCTGAGGCAGCCGCTCCGGCCGAGACGAAGCGGCCCGAGACCCCGAAACCCGAACCGGCCAAGCCGGCCGAGGCTCCCGAAGCCGAAAAGCCGCAGCCCGAACCGCAGCCTGTGGAAAAAGCCGCGGAGAAACCCGCGGAGAAACCGGCTGAAAAGGCAGTCGAAAAGGCGGCTCCCGCTGCCGAACGACAGCCGGCCGCCGAGCCCGCAGCGCCCAAGGCCGAAGAATCCAAGCCCGAAGCACCGAAAGACAACGTCTTCCGTCCCGAGATCGTGCCCCTCGCAGGTCCGCAGGTCCTGGGAACGATGGATGTCTCGGGATTCGTGCCGGGCGGCAAGCACAAGCGCAAGCGCCTCTCCAAGGAGAAGGTCGACGTGACGAAAGCTCAGAAGGGCAGCGGTCAGAGCGGCCAGGGAGGTCAGAACCGCGGCGGGCAAAACGGCCAGGGGGGCCAGGGAGGCCCCAACCGCGGAGCCCAAGGCCCCAGAGGCATGCAGAACCAGCCCCGTCCGGGCGAAGGCCGCCGCAACAAGAACAAGAAGAACAACCAACCCGTCATCCGCCCCGAGGTGAGCGACGAAGAGGTTTCGAAGCAGATCAAGGACACCTTGGCGCGTCTGACGGCCAAGGGTGCCAAGAATACCGGCGCCAAGCACCGCCGCGATAAACGCGAAGCGGCCGCCGAGCGCATGAACGAGGAGATGGAACGTTCGGTACAGGAACGTTCGACGCTCAAGGTCACCGAGTTCGTCACCGTCAGCGAGCTGGCGACGATGATGGACGTCTCGCCCACGGAGGTCATCACGGCCTGCATGAACCTGGGTCTGATGGTGTCGATCAACCAGCGTCTCGATGCCGAAGCGCTGGCCGTCGTGGCCGAGGAATTCGGCTTCAAGGTCGAGTTCGTCTCGGTGGAGATCCAGGAGGCCATCGCCGACGACACCGCCGACACCGAGGAGAACCTGGTGCCGCGTCCGCCCATCGTGACGGTCATGGGCCATGTCGACCACGGTAAGACGTCGCTGCTGGACAACATCCGCAAGACCAACGTCATCGAGGGCGAGGCCGGCGGTATCACGCAGCACATCGGTGCCTACAGCGTGGAGCTCAACGGACAGAAGATCACCTTCCTCGACACCCCGGGCCACGAAGCCTTCACGGCCATGCGCGCCCGCGGCGCCAAGATCACCGACGTGGCCATCATCATCGTGGCGGCCGACGACAGCGTGATGCCGCAGACGGTCGAGGCGATCAACCATGCGCAGGCCGCCGGCGTGCCGATGGTCTTCGCCATCAACAAGATCGACAAACCCAACGCCAACCCCGACCACATCAAGGAACAGCTCTCGCAGATGAACTACCTGGTCGAATCGTGGGGCGGCAAGTATCAGGACCAGGAGATTTCGGCCAAGAAAGGCCTGAACCTCGACAAACTGCTCGAAAAGGTGCTGCTCGAAGCCGAGATGCTCGATCTGAAAGCCAACCCCGACAAGAAAGCCGTGGGTACGGTCATCGAATCGACGCTCGACAAGGGCCGCGGCTATGTCTCCACGATTCTGGTGCAGAGCGGCACGCTGCACATCGGCGACGTGATGCTCTCGGGCACCTACACGGGCCGCGTCAAAGCCATGTTCAACGAAGACGGCAGGAAAGTGACCGTAGCAGGTCCCTCGACACCGGTGCAGGTGCTGGGTCTCAACGGAGCCCCGCAGGCCGGCGACACCTTCAACGTCATGGAGGACGACCGTTCGGCCCGCGAGATCGCCAACAAGCGCGAACAGCTCCAGCGCATGCAGGGCATCATGACGCAGAAGCACGTGACGCTCGACGAAATCGGACGCCGCATCGCCATCGGCTCGTTCAAGGAACTGAACATCATCGTCAAGGGCGACGTCGACGGTTCGGTGGAGGCCATGTCGGGCTCGCTCATCAAACTCTCCAAGGAGAGCGTGCAGGTCAACGTCATCCACGCTGCCGTGGGTCAGATTTCCGAGTCCGACGTGCTGCTGGCCGCCGCTTCGAACGCCATCATCGTGGGCTTCCAGGTGCGCCCGTCGGCCGCCGCCCGCCGCGTGGCCGAGAAGGAGGAGATCGAAATCCGCCTCTATTCGATCATCTACGATGCCGTCAACGACATCAAGGATGCCATCGAGGGCATGCTCGAACCCGTCATGAAGGAGGAGATCGTAGCTTCGGTCGAGGTGATGGAGATCTTCAAGATCTCGAAGGTCGGCACCGTCGCGGGCTGTATCGTCCGCGAAGGCAAGCTCCAGCGGTCGACGCCCATCCGCGTCATCCGCGACGGCATCGTCATCTACACCGGCAAGCTCGGTTCGCTGAAACGCTTCAAAGACGACGTCAAGGAGGTGACCTCGGGCCAGGACTGCGGTCTGAACATCGAGTCGTTCAACGACATCCGCGTGGGCGACATCGTCGAGGGCTACGAACAGGTCGAAGTCAAACGCAAGTAACCCCGAAGCGGCTGAAAGACTGTAACCCTGCGGGTTGCGCGGACCGTCGCCCCCGGCCAAGGTTCGCATGACCCCTCCCGCAGGCTGCGGTCGCGGCCCGAGAGACCGAACGAAAAGCGGGATGATGTGATTCCGTGATTGCAGCGAAAGAGTGCAGGGTCTGCGACCCTGCCGCCCGGAGCCGGGTGTCGCGCATGCGTGCGACAAAGCGGCCGGCCCGGGCGAACGCTTCGCCGCAACGTGGAACCGGACGCACCCCGCAACTGCCGAATACTAATCTCAAACAAATAGAACATGAACACCCAAATCCATTTCATCACCCCCGAAGAGGCGGTCAAGGTGATCAAATCGGGCGATCACGTCCATTTGAGTTCCGTGGCCTCCGCGCCGCAGTGCCTGATCAACGCCATGTGCGCCCGCGGCGAAGCCGGCGAGTTGAAAAACGTGCATGTCCACCACCTCCACACCGAGGGTCCGGCCCCCTATGCCGATCCCAAGTTCGAGGGCGTCTTCCAGCTCGATTCGTTCTTCGTCGGCGCCAACGTGCGCAAGGTGACCCAGAGCGGCCATGCCGACTACATCCCCATCTTCCTGAGCGAGACGCAGAAGCTCTACCGCTGCGGCGCCGTGCCGTGCAACGTGGCCATGATCCAGGTCTGCCCGCCCGACAAGCACGGCTACGTGTCGCTCGGCACCTCGGTCGACGCTACGCTCGCGGCCGTCGAGTGCGCCGACCACGTCATCGCCGTCGTCAACAAGAACGTTCCGCGCGCCTTCGGCCAGGCCATGATCCCCATGTCGAAGATCGACATGTTCGTCGAGGACGACTCGCCGCTCATCGAAGCCCGCTTCGCCGAGCCCAACGAGATCGAGACGGCCATCGGCAAGCACTGCGCTGCGCTGATCGAGGACGGAGCCACGCTCCAGATGGGCATCGGCGCCATCCCCAACGCCGTGCTGAGCCAGCTGGGCGGCCACAAGAACCTCGGCATCCACACCGAGATGTTCGCCGACGGCGTCCTGCCGCTCGTCGAGAAGGGCGTGGTCAACGGCGAGGCCAAGAAAACCGACCCCGGCAAGATGGTTTCGACATTCCTGATGGGTTCCAAGGCCGTCTACGACTTCATCGACGACAACCCGGGCGTGCTGATGATGGATGTCGGCTATACCAACGACCCCTACATCATTTCGCAGAACGACCGCTTCGTGGCCATCAACTCCGCATTGCAGATCGACCTCACGGGCCAGGTTTGCGCCGATTCGCTCGGCACCAAATTCTGGTCGGGCGTCGGCGGTCAGATCGACTTCGTCTACGGCGCTTCGCTCTCGAAGGGCGGCAAGGCCATCATCGCCATGCCTTCGATCACCAACAAGGGTGTTTCGAAGATCTGCCCCACGCTTCTGGACGGTGCCGGTGTCGTCACCACGCGCAACCACATCCACTGGTTCGTCACCGAGTTCGGCGCCGTCGACCTCTACGGAAAGACCATGCAGGAGCGCGCACGACTGCTGATTTCGATCGCCCATCCCTCCGCACAGGAGGAGCTCGACCGCGCAGCTTTCGAGCGCTGGGGTTCGCACCACCACTACATCAAGGGGTACATGAAGTAGTTTTCCGCTCCCCTGCTACGCTGCCGCTGCCGGAAGTTTCCGGCAGCGGCCGTTTTTTTGTCCGGACCGGTCCTAAGGATTTCCGATTCGGACATCCGCCGGAACACTCCGCCCCTCCGGCGCCAAATAAATTTGATACTGCCCCCAACTTGCGTTATCTTTGCCCCACACATTCCGCAGCCATGAACACCAAAGCCAAAGGATACCTCCTGGGCGCCGTTGCGGCCGCCACCTACGGTACCAACCCGCTCTTCGCCCTGCCGCTCTACGAAGCGGGCATGAACCCCGATTCGGTCCTGCTGTTCCGCTACCTCTTCGCCATTCCCATCCTGGGCGTCATGCTGCGAGCCCGGGGCCGCAGTTTCAAGGTGCCGCGCAGCCACGTCGGCATGCTCCTGCTGATGGGCATCCTCGTGGCTCTCTCGTCGCTGACGCTGTTCCTGAGCTACAACTACATGGATGCCGGCATCGCCTCGACCCTGCTGTTCGTCTACCCTATCCTGGTGGCGTTGATCATGGCCGCAGGATTCTCGGAACGGCTCTCGCCCATGACCGGACTCTGCATCCTGCTGGCATGCGGCGGGATCGGGCTGCTCTACCGGAGCGCCGACGGGTCGACGCTGAGTCTGACAGGTTCGCTGCTCGTGCTGGCCTCGGCCCTCTCCTACGCCATCTATATCGTTGCCGCAAGGGTGTCGCGCCTGCGGGAGATTCCCACGCTGTCTGTCACCTTCTACGTCCTCTCGGCCGGACTGCTGCTCTTCGTCGCCCGCATCGCCTGCGGCGAAGCGCTCATCATGCCCGACCGTTGGTATCTGTGGGGCAACCTGCTGGCCCTCGCGCTCTTTCCGACCGCCATTTCGTTCCTCTGCACCACGAGCGCCATCCAGCACATCGGATCGACGCCCACCGCCATTCTCGGAGCATTGGAACCCGTCACGGCAGTCTTTTTCGGTGTCGCGGTCTTCGGCGAGGCCTTCACGCCGCGCATCGCCGGCGGCATCGTATTGATCGTCCTGGCCGTCACGCTCGTTATCGCGGGCAACAACCTCGGTTCGGCTCTCACCCATTTCCGCAAACTCTTTCCGCGACTCGGCCGCAAACGGAACCGACGTCCATAACAACATCTCGGCAAATCGGCGGTCCGAAACCATCTTCACCTCTCGGAACATGTTCTGCTGCGCTTCCCTCCGACCTGCCGCCAAGCCCGAAACTACGACCCGACAAAGGCTGTTCCGACACCACCGTCCGCTCCGGAAATCGCCTTGTTACAAACACGCCGCCGCTGCCCGGACAAGCGCGCACGACGCATGTTGACAAGTGTTCGATTTGACATCCGGACATGACTTTTCACACCGCGTAACGACCTATTTGTGTTATACTTATAACACAAATGGATTTTTTAATAATTAATTCAGTCCAAAATTTGCGGGGGGGGGATTTTTTGTATCTTTGCATCGTCCGAACAGCACGCTGGACGTTCGGACACTGGGATGAAGACGCAACTCACATCCTTCGGGGCACCGCTCGACCTCCGGTCGGGCGGTGTTTTTCATCGATGCTTCCCCGGGCCGAACCCGATGCCCGGAATTCCAGAAAAGCAACTTCGTGCAGATGCTTGGACGCAGCGCACGGGAAAACCGTAAACCCGATAGTCGCCCGCAAGCGGCCACACTTCCCCGACCTGACCCCAAAAACTGCCAGCGTGGACAACCGTGCTGACAAGCGTGGAAGAAGCCCAACACCGGCCGGCCACACCGACGCTCGACAAACTGCCCGTCTCACGTGTGCGGAAGCCCGCAGCAGGCGTTGTGTAGCAATCGCTGAATGGAATGCGGCGGAGGGTGCGAACAATGGTTTTACTGCGAATGTTAATGCAGTCACCTCGTACGGAATGTCGGGCGCAGCCTGCGGGGCACGCTTGCGGGCCTCTGCTGCGGGAGGCTGCGGCCCGCACGGCTCGAAGAGCCGAACGACGGCGACAGCAAATCGTTCGCCCGGGCCGGCTGCGATCGTCCCACCTCGACAACCCTACTTTGTCATTCTGAACGAAGTGAAGAATCTTTTCCCTTGCGAACCAAAGGCCGCTTGCGGACTCTTCCGAGCAAGGAGGAGAAAGACAAACGAAGTGCAGTCAAGAATCTATTTTGGGCAAGGTTACAGATTCTTCGTCGCTATGCTCCTCAGAATGACAAAACGGGAAGAACTGAGATCCGCACGACGCGTTGGAACCAAACTATTCATTGTTCGCAAACTCCGCGGCAGACTGGAATAAGTAACTGACGGCAACGCAGATTGAGAAGTGGGAATTAGTTGTTCAGTGTTCGGTTTGCGAAGAAATCCGGCGTTCAGCCGTGCGAGCCGAAGCCCCGCCACGCGGAGGCTCGCAGATACTCGCCCCGCTGGCTTCGGCACGAGAACATCTCCTGCGTTGACCATGAAGCAGAGTTTGCGAACTAAACAGCGTGCGCTCTTTCTGAATAAAGCGAACGCAGCCTGCGGGGGTGAGCCCGGCGACAGCCGAAGCGGCGAGCCTCCGTGCCGAGAGACTGCGGCTCGCGCAATTCTGCGAATTGCAAAAAACAATCTCCGAAAAAAACGACTGCAAACAACCGCAAACGAACAGTGATTTTCCTTTAATCCTCCCGCGCCATTACGCCGCCAGCGGACTGCTGAATCTACAAACCACGCTGACAAAAGCCGTGACCCTTGTCACTCCGGGTGTGAAGTTGCCGGAGGCGAAGATAAGCATAAAAGCTCAAAACAAACGTCCCTCTCCGGAAATAATCCGGAGAGGGACGTTTACATGATCCGAAACCGCCTACTTCGCACGGGCCCGGTCGTATTCCATCGAGGCCCAGATAAAGGGACCGACGCCCTTGCAATCGTTCTCGATGATGGGCTCGGAGATGTAGTAGTCGAACGAACCGTCGCGCCTGTCCTTGCCGCCCAGACCGGCCACGGCACAGCAGTCGACGATCGAGATGGTGCCGTCTTCGTTCTCGCGCACGAAACGCTCGACGAAACGCTCGTAAAGGCGCATGGCCTCGGATTGCAACTCGGCAGGCAGGTAACCCAGGCGAACGCCCTTGAGCATGGCATAGACGAACATGATCGAACCCGTAGCTTCGAGATAGTTGCCCTCGCGGCCGGGCTGGTCGAGCACCTGGTACCACATGCCGGTCGCAGGATCGGCAAACGCGGGCAGGACCTCGTAGATATGGTTCAGAATGTCGACCATAGGCTGCGTGGTCCCGTCGACACCGAGGTACTGGAGCGTTTCGACCAGCGCCATAGCATACCACCCCATGGCGCGGCCCCAGGCGTGGGGCGTCTGTCCGGTGGTCTTGTCGCACCAGAACTGCTTGCGCGAAACGTCGCAGGCATGGCGGTAGAGCCCCGTAGCCGGATCGAACGTGTGGCCAGCGACCAGCACGAACTGGCTGACGATGTCGGCCTTCAGACGGTCGAACTCCTCGCTTTCGCCCAGCTTGCGCACGGCATACTCGGCATAGAACGGCTCGGCCATGTAGAGTCCGTCGAGCCACATCTGGTGCGGGTAGACCTGCTTGTGCCAGAAACCGCCGTCGTCGTTGCGCGGGTGCTCCTGCAGCTGGCTGAAAAGCGTGTCGAGCACCTGCGCATAACGCGCTTCGCCCGTACGCTCGGCGATGATGAAAAGCGGGCGCCCGGGGCACACGTGGTCGAGGTTGTATTTATCTTTCCTGTAGGTGATGACCGAAGCGTCGGGCCGCACGATGGTGTCGTAGTAGCGCAGGGCATAGTCGTAGAAATCGGGGCGGTCGTAGACCTCGCCGGCATCGATGAAGGCCAGGAGTTCGAGGCCCGAGGTGTAGTTCCACTTGATTTTGCCGGGAGCGATGCCGTCGAGCGTCGCAGGCGACGGGTGGCGGGCGATTTCGCTCTCGATCATGCGCACGGCCAAAGGTTTGTCGCCGTCGAGCAGCGAGCGGCGGCCCGAGCAGGCGGCGCCGAGCAACAGCAGTGCGGAGACTGCGAAGAGTGAGGTTCTTTTCATCTTATTTGGAGTCTTGGTTCTGTTTGATGTTGTGGGTCTTGAGGTATTCGGCGGGCGACATGTGGAACTGCTCGCGGAAACAGCGGCTGAAGTAGCCCGGGTCGGAGAAGCCGACCTTGTAAGCCACCTCCGACACGGAGAACTGCCCCGTGCGCAGCAACAGTTTGGCCTTGGTGATGCGGTACTCCTTGAGGAGTTCGACGGGCGACTTGCCCGTAAGGCTCTTGAGCTTGTTGTACATGGTCGTGCGGCCCAGTCCGAGGTGCGAGGCGAGCTGGTCGATCGTGAGGTCGGAGTTCTCGATGTTCTTGCCGAACCACGACATCACCTCCTTCATGAACTCCTCGTCGCGGTCGGTGACCACCACGTCGTCGACCACCAGTTCGGCCACCTTGTTGCGGGCCGACTGGGCCGAGAACTTCTCGAAGAGGGTGCGGCGGCGCGTCAGCAGGTTGTCGATGCGCGCCAGCAGCAGTTCGATGCTGAAAGGCTTGGTGATGTAGCCGTCGGCACCGAACTCCATGGCTTTCAGCCGGTCGTCGGGCGAATGCCGGGCCGTGAGCATGACGATGGGGATGTGGCTCATCGTGAAGTCGTGGCGCACCTTGTCGATCAGCTCGATGCCGTCCATGCGGGGCATCATCAGGTCCGTAACGATGATGTCGGGCAGCTCGCTGCGTATCTTCTCCAGCGCCTCGACCCCGTCGTCGGCCTCGATGACGGTGTAGGTGTCGATCAGATTGTTGTAGATGAAGACGCGCAGTTCGCGGTTGTCCTCCACCAACAGAATCTTCTGAGCCTCCTTGGGCGGCACCACGTCGGTGCGGCGCTGGCTGGCTACCGGCGTGAAGTCGCTGACCATGTAGGCCGAACGGTCGTCGCTGCCGGCTCCCGTGAAGTCGATCTGCTCCATGCCGAAATGGGCGTTGCCCGTGCGCAGCTTCACGGTGAAGGAGGCTCCCGCACCGGGCGAACTTTCGACGGAAATCTCGCCGTGGTGCAGCGCCACGATCTCGCGGCAGAGCGAAAGGCCGATGCCCGAACCCTTGATGCTGCTGTCGACGGCGCGCGACGCCTGGACGAAACGTTCGAAAATGCGGTCCTGTTTGTCGCGCGGAATGCCGATGCCGGTGTCGCGCACGGTGAGCGTGACGCACTCCTCGGCATCGTGCTGCGCGACGATGACTTCGATCTTGCCGTCCGCGGGCGTGAACTTCAGCGCGTTGGACAACAGGTTGAAGATGACGCTTTCGATGCACTCCGGATCGACCCACACAAGCACCGAGCGGCGCGAGACGGTGAACAGCAGTTCGATGCGCCGCTCGGCGGCCAGCTCCCGGAAATCGTCGAGGGCGTCTTCGACCACGGGCACGAGGTCCACGCGCGAGATCTTCAACTCCATCTTCTCCTTGACGATCTTGCGGAAATCGAGCAGCTGGTTGATCAACGACAGCATGCGTTTGGCATTGCGGTGGGCCAGGGTCAGGCTGCTTTCGCCGCGCGGCGAAAGACGATCGTGGCGCTGCACCTCCTCGATCCCTCCGAGAATAAGCGTGAGCGGTGTCCGCAGTTCGTGCGAAATATTGGTGAAGAAACGCAGTTTGAGGTCCGTCAGCCCCTTCTCGACGCTGGCGGCCCGGCGGATGCGGATGAAGGAAGCGATGATCCGGAACGCGACGGCCGCGACCACGAGCGCCGACACCACGTAGAGCATCTTGGCCCACCAGGTCAGCCACGGCGGCGGCATGATCGCGATCCGCAGGCGGATGCCGTCGTCCGCGGTCTCGGAGTTGCCCACCAGCGCCTTGACATGCAGCGTATAATCGCCCGGCGGAACGTTGGAATAGGAAGCCCGGTTGATGGCTCCCGAAAGGTTCCAGTCGAGGTCGTAGCCCTCCAGCTTGTACATGTAGCCGACGACGTGCTGCAAGGCGTGGTTGAGCGCGGCGAATTCGACGCGGAAATTGGTGTAGTCGTACGGCAGGACGATCTTGCGGGCCTCCGGCGCGGCAACGTCCAGAGGCGAACCGGCCCCCGCGGCGACGGGGCGGTTGCGCACGTTGATGCCCGTGAAGCGCAGGTTGCAGTCGGCCCGGGACAAATGCGGGCAATGGGCATCGAAGCGGTAGACGTGGCGGCCGCCGCCGAAGAGCAGGTCGCCGTCGGGGGCCGTCGCAGCGGTAGCCTCGCTCAGCACGGCGTTGTGCATCCCGTCGTAGAGATTGTAGGTGGTGAACTCCTCGCTGCCGACGTCGAAACGCGAAACGGCATTGTGGGTCGAGACCCAGAGATTGCCCTGCGAATCCTCGGCGACGGCCATGCAGATATTGCTCGGCAGACCGTCGGAAACGTCGTAACAGCGGAACCGGGGCGCACCGTCGGGCGCATACCCCTCGATCCGGTTCAGCCCGCCGCCGTAGGTGGCCAGCCAGACGCGGCTGCGCGAGTCCCTGAAGATATGGATGATGTCGTTGTTGCCGAGCGACGCGGCATCGCCCGGAATCTTCTGCGCCAGGCGGAAAGTCATCTGCTGGTAACTTTCGCCGGGATCGAAGACCAGCAGTCCGTCGACCGTGGCGGCCAGCATGCGGTCCGTGCCGTCGGAGAGCAGCCAGCGCACGCGGCCCGCCTCCGCCAAGGGATAGCGGTGCAGGAGATTGCCGGCATGGATGAAACGGTCGCCGGCGGGATCGTCGAGAATATTGATGCCGCCGCCGTAGGTGGCCAGCCATATCCGCCCCTGCCCGTCCTCCTCGACCGAATAGATCTGGTCGTTGTTGAGCGACCAGGGATCGGCGGGCGAATGGACGAAATGCTTGACGGCGAAGTCATCGCCGCGCGGCGCAAGCCGGTAGAGACCGCGCCCCTTGGTGCCGACCCAGATATTGCCGGCACGGTCTTCCCTGAGGGCGTAGATCATGCCCGCCTCCTTCAGCGGCAGGCGGTAGAGCGGCCGGAAATCGGCATCGAAAGCGATCAGCTCGCCGTCGCGCGTGCCCACCCACACGCGGCCGCGGCTGTCCTTGAGCAAAGCGCGCACCTCGCCCCGCAAGGCGTTCTTCGAAGGTGCATCGAGCGTGATGATCTCGGCGGGCTGATCGAGAAGCACCGCCTTGCGCAGGCCGCGCTCATAGTAGGTCGAGAGCCACAGCACGTTGTCGTGCACGTCGAAACGCACCACGGCATTGGTCATCAGGCAATCGGGCTGGCGCGGATCGTTGTAGAACGGTTCGACGACATCCTTCTCGCGGTCGTAGCAGCCGAAACCGTACTGGTTCATCTTGATCCACAGGCGGCCGCCGCCTTCGGCGATGCGGGTAAGGGTGTCGAGGTTGTAGGAGACGGTGTAGGGCTCCTGCCGGAAGTGCTTGTAGTCGTTGCTCTCGGGGCGGTAGCGGATGATGCCCGCCTCGGGGGTGGTGACCCACACCACGCCGTGCGAATCGGCGGCCAGCGAACGGATGCGCCCGGGTTTCGCACCGCGCGGCATCAGACGGTCGAGCCGATCGCCCGCCACCCGGAACAAATCGCCCGAACGCGCCCCCACGTAGACCGCACGCCGCACCGTATCGGCGACGATGGCCGTAAGACCGCTCTGTCCGCCCTGCAGCCGGCGCACCCGGGCATCGCGGCGCGACACGCGGACGACCTCCTGCGAAGTGGCACAATAGAGATCGGCGCTGTCGGCCACGAAGTCGAACGCCGGCCCGTGCAGCACGCAGACGGGCCGCACTTCCGACCGGTCGTCGGCCGTCACGCGGCCCAGCCGTCCGTCGGCCGCGGCGATCCAGGCCGTACCGCGGTCGTCGAGGAACATGGCCGACACCTCGCCGCCGAGCGCTGCGCTATCCAACACGGTGTCGAGACGCACGGGCGCAGCATCGGGCGTATCGGCGAAACGCACGACGCCCAATCCGGCGATGGCCACCCACGTGCCGCCGCAGGCATCGTGCAGACAATGGGTCGTGCGGTAATGCTTGGCATCGAATCCCTCGATGAGCAGCGCGACGTCCTCGAACTGCTCGGTGAAGCGGTTGAAACGGTAGAGATGAAGGTTGTAGGTCGTGAACCACAGATGCCCGTTGGCATCCTCGCTCACCGAGACGAAACGGTGGTGCGACAAGGGCGAGAAGTCGCCCGGCGCCGTGTTGAAATTGCGGAACGTATAGCCGTCGAACCGGCTGACGCCATACCACGTGCACACCCACACGAAACCGCGCGAATCGGTGTAGATGTCGGCGACGCGGTCGTGCGTGAGACCGTCGGTGGCGGAATAATACTGGAAAATGCACTGCGGCGGCTCGGCCGCGGCTGCGGGGAACGCCCCGCAGAGCAGCGACAGCAGCATCGCAAGACATGTCGGCCGGATACGTTTCATACGCTCAGCGAATCGGGAAACCGGAAGTAATCGTCAACGGGTGCAAGCCTCGAAACGTGCCAAAGCCCGGGCAACCTCTGCGGCGGAGAGGCGCCGCGACCACTTAGCGCGGCCGCCGGTCGCAGCGCCGGGTCCATAGCAGCCCGATTCGCCGTAAAAGACGGTCTTGTGCGCATGAGGTTTGCTCCAGTCGTGCCACCCCTCGGGGCGGATGTGGGCGCCGAAATCGCAGTCGAGGAAGAGGGTCTGCGCATGGTCGCGCCACGGGCGCCCCAGGTAGCAGGACTTCACGCCGTCGTCGGCCGTGAGGCTGCACTCCCGGAAGATGAAGCCGGCGGGCTGGCCCTTGCAGGTCGACGCTGCGGTGATATACGAATTGGCCTTGGAACGTATCTCGCACCGCTCGAAAAGGGCGGCGGCCGAACCGAAGATGAAGTCGGTGGTGCCCTCGATATAGCATCCGTCGAAGAAACAGAACGAATTGTCGTTCACCTCCTTGCCGTCGCGGTTGCCCACGCCGTGGAGGTAGAGCGTATCCTGATTGCCGAGGAAGCGGCAGCCTACGAAGCGCAGGTCGGAACCCAGGCACTGCACGGCCACGGCCTGGCCCACGCGGCCGGCCGTATTCTCGAACGTGAGGTTCTCGATGAGCCAATGATCGCCGCCGAAGTAGACGGTCGACGAACCCGACGTGCCCTTGGGATGCCCCGTAGCGCCTATTTTCGAGGCGTAGTCGTCCCACGAGACCACAGCCTCGCCGCGCCCCGTAAGCACGACGTTGCGCTTGGTGGCGGGGATGGCGATCTTCTCGCGATAGACGCCCTCGCAAACAACAATCGAAGTCGTGGCGTTGCAGAAGTCGGGAATGGCGGCCACAGCCTCGCCGACGGTGAAGAAATCGCCCGAACCGTCCTTGGCCACGACGAAATCGCAATCATGGAAGCGCGCACCCAACGCAGGCACCTCCCGGCGCAACGCCTCGCACACCATGCGGGCTACGACGTGGGCGCCGCGCACGTTGAGGTGCGTATCGTCCTGGCGGCCGTCGGGGCAGAGCGGGCAGGTACCCGGCGCCACCCACATGAAATACTGCCGCGAAGCCTCGTCGCCCAGCGAAGCGACCCATTCGCGCGTGAGCGGCTCCATGTCGAGCAGCGCCACGCCCTCCTCGGCGGCCACGCGGCGCACCTGGGCCGGATAATCGCCGTGGGTGTCGGTCAGCACACCGTCGACGAAGTGCCGCCGCACGATGGGGGTCAGCAGAATGGGCGTAGCGCCCTTAGCGCGTGTCTCCCGCACGTAACGGCGCAGATTCTCAGCATATTGCCCCGGAGTCGAATAGCGGGTCGAGTCCTTGATTTTCTGGTCGTTGTGGCCGAACTGGATGAAGACATAGTCGCCCGGCCGCAGCTGCCGCTCCACGCGGGCCCAGCGCCCCTCGTCGCGGAACGATTTGGTCGAACGGCCGTTGGTGGCGTGATTCCCGACAACGACCGCCTCATCGAACAGCGGCTGGAGCATGTGTCCCCAGCCGCGCTCGGGGTTCTCCTTGTCGAGTTTCTTGGTGGCGCACGTAGAGTCGCCTATGAGGTAAAGATGCAGCGTGTCGGCAGGAGTTCCGGCCGTCTCAGCGACGGTTGCTCCGACCGTTTTCCCGGCCGTTTCGCCAATGGTCCAGCCGGTCGCGTCGGCAGCCGCCCGAGCGCCCTGGGCCGCGCACAGCAGCACGAGGGTCGCAAAAATATGTTTGGATTTCATAGTCTGTATGCTTTATACGACGACGAGTGAGAGGTCGCGCCTCCCACTCATCGCCAGGTAACGTTCGCCGGAGGCTATTCGTCGATGGTCACGGCACCCGCCGCACCGGCCGACAGACAGGCGTTGGCGGAGGTGATCTCCTTCGACGAAACGAGAATGTCGCGGTTGCGGCTTCCCGTAGCCTGCAGCGCACACTCCATGCCCTCGGGGCAGGAGAACTCCTCGGCGCGGAACTTCTTCACGTTGTTGAGCTTCAGAGCCGGCCCCCGCTCGGGAACGACCGTCACGTCGCGCAGCAGCACGTCGGTCGACTCGCAGATCTCGGCACCCGTACGGGCGAAGATGCGGGCATTCTCCACGGTGACGTGCTCCACGTTCATCTCGGGCAGACCGTTGAAGAACATGGCCCGCCGGGCGCCGCGGCACCAGACGTTGCGGATATGGATGTTGCGGAACGCGGGCGTGGTCTCGTCCACGGGGCGCAGCACCATGTCGGTAGCCTCGCCCGTGCCCTCCTCGACCGCCTCCGACGCCGACTTGCCGCCGTAGAAGAGATCGAACAGCAGGGCGTCCTGCACGATGTCGTTCATGGCGATGTTCTCGATGCGGATGTTCTCCACCACGCCGCCGCGGCCGCGCGTCGACTTGAAGCGCAGGCCCACGTCGGTGCCCGAGAAGGTGCAGTTGGAGACCATCACGTTCTTCACGCCGCCCGACATTTCGCTGCCGACGACGAAACCGCCGTGGCCGTGGAAGACGATGCAGTCGTCGACGATGATGTTCTCGCACGGAATGCCGCGGTCGCGGCCCGCCTTGTCCTTGCCGCTCTTGATGCAGATGCCGTCGTCGCCCACGTCGAAGCGCGAACCGGTCAGCACCACGTTCTTGCACGACTCGATGTCGATGCCGTCGCCGTTCTGCGCATAGTGGGGGCAGCGCACGGTGATGTCGTTGACGATCAGATTGGTGCACATGGCCGGATGGATGTGCCAGCAGGGCGAATTCTGGAAGGTGACGCCCTCGATCAGCACGTTTTCGCAGTTGTGGACGGCCACCAGCACCGGACGCAGGAAGTCGCGCATGCGCTCGAAGTCCTCCTTGCTGTCGGCCCAGGTGGAGACGTTCTGGTCGGAGCCCGACGTAGCGCCGAACTTGAAGCTCTCCGACGGATACCACGTGTTGCCGTCGTCGGAGACGATGCCGCCGCTGCGGACCTTGGAACGCCATTGTCCCTCGGTGAGCTTGCCGCGCTTGACGGCGCGCCACGCGTCGCCGTTGCCGTCGATGACGCCGAAGCCGGTGATGGCGATATTCTTGGCATGGGTGGCCGAAATGGGCGACTGGCAGCGCCACGTATTGAGCCCCTCGAAAGTGATCTGCACGAGCGGATAGAGCGACTTGTCATCGCTGAAGACGATCATGGCGTTGCGATCGAGGTGCAGTTCGATGTTGTCCTTCAGCTCGATCGGGCCCGTATACCATACGCCTGCGGGCACGACCACGCGGCCGCCGCCCTGCTCCGAGAGCGAAGCGATGGCCTTGGCGAAAGCCTCGGTCGAGAGCGTGGAGCCGTCGCCCACGCCGCCGAAGTCGGCCACGCTGACCGAACGTGCGGGGATGACGGGCCGCGCAACCTGCGGCATGTCGAACGGAAGCGCCGCACCGGAGTTCTCCGCACCGCCGTGGCAGGCGGCCAGCGATGCCGCGGCGGCCAGCGACATCAGAATGTGTTTCAGGTTCATGGAATCGTAAGTGAATTTCGTAGTTTTAATGAATCATACAAATGTACGCAGAGCGCACCGACGAAAATAGGATTTTTTGACGCAATGCAGGGATTTTTCGACAGCCCCGCCCCGCCGCAGAGCTAATCCAGCCGTTCGACCGTCGCTTCCGCATAGGGGCGGTTGCCCGGTGCGGCGGCCGGCGAGGTGTAGCGGCGCCGGAAAACGTCGAACCACTCCTCGTCATCGTCCGCCCCGAGAAAGGCGCTCTTGCGCCACCCCATCACGAACCAATAGTCGATCCGTCCGTCGACAGGACGGAGCTGGCACAGATAGCTCGCCGCATCGTCGATCTGCGAGGCGACCTGCCGGGCCGGCAGCCACAACGCCAGCCCCACCGTCTCGCGCTCCCACTTCAGCGTGTCGTTCTCAGGGAAATCGCAGCCGACGGTCTCCAGCAGAAAGCCCTCGTCGTCGCGCACGATGCGCACCTTGTTGTCGCGGATCTTCATCACACCGGTGGCGAACTCCAGCCCGTCGGCGCCCTCGCCCTCGATGCGGTTCTCGACCTTGACGACCGAACCGCCGCCGTAGAGAATGTAACGCGAAGTCATGTCGATCTCGCGGCCGCCGTATTTCCAACCCTCGACCCGCATGTCGACCACCGTACGCAGCGGACCGCGGGCGCGGATCGCAGCCTCTCGGCGGCGCATGCCGACGATGTGCTCCATGCGGCGGCGCTCCGGGTTCCAGCCCTTGAGCGCACCCACCGAAACCGATCCGAAGACGCGCAGGTTGTCGTGCCCGCAGCCTGCCGCCAACTGCTCGTCGGAGGGGTACCACATCGTTTCGCGCAGCTCCAGCCGCGGCTGCTTCTTGCCGTAGGTGTCGATGCTCTGCTTCTTGTCGAAATAGATGCGGTAGGCGGCGTATTCCGATTCGAAAGCAGGGCCATGGTGGTGCAGCTTGCGGTACATGTCGTCCTTCTCGGAGGAGAGCTGCGCACGCTCGGTCAGCGTTTTGTCGGGGTTCTTCCACCACATCTGCGCGTTGACCAGCGGCGCATAGTCGTGGGCCACGGGCCGGGTCGACCATTCGACGCATACGTCGGCCGTCCGGGCGGCATCGAGCGTCACCGGGAAGACCAGTTCGTCGAAGATGCCGTCGCCGTCGAGGTCGTCGAGCTGCGAGACCAACTCCACATAATTATAGGTGCACTCCGCTTTCGGCACGACTCCGAACGGGAGCCGGTCGCCGGCAGGTCCGGGCATGCGCAGGTAAACCGTCGCACCCCGGGCATCGGCCGGCACGTCGCGCACGACGGCCCATGTCCGGCCCTCGGCCGCAGCCGTGACCCGATAGCAGACCCGGGTGATCTTCGCCTTCGTTTTCTTGGCCGTTCCCGGTGTCCGCGCCTCCGCAGCACCGAACGCGCAGAGCGCCGCCAGCATCATAAAGAGATGTTTCATGTATCTGTCTGTTTTATTGTGTTTTCATCCATTGTCATCGGAATGTTCCGGCCGCACCGCGTCGGGCTCTGCCGCCCGGCGCTCGGGACGGTTATTCCAGCCCGGCGATGACCCGTTCCAGCTCCTCGCGCGAGCAGATCGCTCCGTCGGGCAGCGCATCGGCGAAACTCCGCAACGCCTGCTCGGGCTGCAACTCCACGCGCGTTTCGTCGGCCTGCGCAAGGTCGAGGCCCAGGGTTTCGGCAAAAAATTCGTAGACCGCACGTCGTTTCGAGGGGCCGTAGTCGTGGCGTTCGTCGGGCAGATGCACGTTGCGCACCTGCTCCTCCGCACCGTAGAAGCCCCATATCCGGCGCAGGAACGGATATTCCAGCTCCGGGTAGGTGGCCGTCCAGTCGCCGCCGTCGCTCACCGTCAGCACGGGGCGCGGGGCCATCGCCGCTGCCAGCAGTTCGGGCGTACAGCTTCCCCCGCCCGCCAGCGTCACCGGCCGGCCGCTCTCGCAGGGGCACCCGCCGTCGAAGTGCGAAACCAGGTGCACCACGGGCGCCAGCACAGCAAAACGATCGTCGGAAAGCGCCAGCAGCAGCGCATGCGTCGCACCGCCCGAACCGCCCGTCGCAGCCATGCGCTTGCGGTCGATGTCGCGCCGCGAAGCGAGCACCCAGTCGGTCACCGCCTTCGACCACAGCGCCTGCACCTGCATGGAATAGGGAGCCGTATGGACTTCGCGCCCCGTCTGGCGCTCCGAATCGCCCCAGCCGAAGATGTCCATGTCGACCGCCACGGCACCCATGCGGGCGAAGGTAGCCATGCGCAGCTGCTGGTCGGGACGGCAGCGGCCGCCCTCCCAATGGCCCGCCGGCGAAACGATGAGCGGATGGCGCCCGCGGCGCACAGGGGCGTAGATCGTGCCGCAGACATAGAGCCCCGGCAGCGTTTCGAGGGCATAGTTCTGGGTCGTATAGCCGTCGTGGGCCACCTTGCGGCCCAGCCGCACCAGAGGGCGGGCCACCAGCCCGCGCATGAACGGTTCGAGCGCCAGCGCCTCGCGGGCCTCGGCCAACAAGACCTCCCGCCGCTGCTCCCACGCATCGCGGTCGGCATATTGTGCCGAGAGCCAAGCCAGCAGCGCGGCGCCGTCGGCAGGCGTGCGGCGATAATATTCATAGGGCTGGACCGTGACGGTTTTTCCGCCGCTCCACACCAGGTCGAGCGGCCGCAACAGGTTGTCGAGGGTTTCGTCGAGCGAATAGGGCCGCAGCCGCGACTCGGCGAAAACGACGCGCACCGTGTCGGCGTCGAACCGTTTGCACCGGACCCGCACGCCGAACCGCTTCCCGACCCTTTCGAGCATCTCCGCCAGCGAACGCTCCTCCAACGATGCCTGCACCAGCCGCACATCCGGGGCCGGCACGTTGCGCACCGGTTCCGGCTCCTGCGCACACGCAAGACACCAGACGCAGCACGACGCCGCAAAGGTCAGCAAAGATTCAAGAAGCGTTGTTTTCATCGTTAAACGGTTTTCGGATACTACAAATATAGACATTTCGGACAACATACCACAACTTCCCGCTCTCCGGAAGCGACAATTTTGTCGTCCGTCCGCACCGCAAGGCGGGCCGGAACCCCGAGCCCGGGCATCCGCAGGCGGAAATGCGGCCCGCCCGCAACTCCGTCCGCACACCTGCCGCCGGCACCAAGAAACGGGAGGTTGCCGAAATTTTGGCGTCATTTCTTTGGCGTTTGGCAAAAAGATGCTATATTTGCACACCTTTTCACGCGCCGCGGCGCTGCGAGGGTGACCGGAGAGATGGGTGAGTGGCTGAAACCACCGGTTTGCTAAACCGACGTACGGAGTAATCCGTACCACGAGTTCGAATCTCGTTCTCTCCGCAAAGAAAATCGGGTGTCCTGTGAACGACTTCGGCTTCGGCCGAAGTTTTTTTATACGCAAGGCCTCCATCGGATTCGTCCGGATGGAGGTTCTGCGTATAAAAGGAGCGCTCTGCAAGCGTGTCCGTTCACAGGAAACCGGCATCCTTTGCACGGATGCCTGCGGCAGCAAAGAGAAAGGCCGAGCTCAGCAAGGTCAATTGCACAATCCGCCATCCTCTCTCTGCCGTTTTTTTTGCCGTCGCCGTTTCGCGAAAGATTGTACAATAAATTATTGCAATAAAAACGATCCAAAAGACCGACCCGAAATAAAACGAACCATCCTTTTCGCACGGTGACAACAAGAAGCAGGGCAACAACCCGCATCCGAATTCGAAACTAAAATAAACAGAATATAATAACTTATTATTATTTTAAATAATTTATTGCTATCTTCGTAGCCTCGAATTAAAAAGATCAAAAACCCAGTGGATGCCGAAAAACTTATAGAGTAGGCAATAATCAAAAACCAGCAATCGTTTATGAAACTGACGAAAATCTTGATGTCGATAGCCGTCATCGCTATCGCCTGTTCCTGCAAAAAAGAAAAAATGGCAGCCGAAACAGAATCTATCCCGCAAACTCACGAACCGATCACCCGCTCGGTGACCGATGCCATGCTGTCGTTCGGCTCCGAAGAGGAGATGTTCGACCGAATCCAACAGCTTAAAAACATGGACGAAGCGGAAATGGCAGCATGGTACGAAAGTCAGTGCCCGGATTTTCTGTCGCAGTACGATTTCATGTGGCAGATCGTCGAAGAACTCGACAATGCCGCTTCAATGGACGAAGTTCGCGCAATTCAGGCCGGCTGCCAAGGCAAAATGCTCTTCAACACCAATCCCGAAGATGAAGACATCTCTCCCTATATTCCGTCAAGCCATCGCGGAACGGAATTCGTCTGCAACTCCGAAGGCAATGTACTGATAGGCGGAGAAGTGTGCAACTACAATGATCTAACGTACTACGAACAAACTTCGGATTATAGATCCACTCATCCCCAAATTCAGACGCGAGCAGCCAACAAACAATGGCTTGCGGGAAGAAAAGCCGAAACCAAGGACCGCAAATTCTGGGTAGAGGCCTATCTGAACACAATAACAGAAGGTGTCGAGCTCAAACTTGCAGCTCATAAAAAAGGAATGTTCGGTTGGAATCAATACAAAACTGCTTACAGCATCCGAATGGAACAATTCACAAATTGGCAGGAGATCGGAGTTTTTGCCGCTGATATTTTATCCGTAAGCCCCAATTATTATGTCACTCGCGATATGAAGTCCAGCCAATATTTTCCTTTCGCTCGCGGACGCCAGGCCGGCCAACCCTATGCATCGTTCTTCATTACAGCCTATTCACGAGGAGTCAAAGAAGCAAACGCCCTTTCATTCGGCGTAGCCTGTTCACCGACAGTCATTGAAGGTGCACAAAGCTTCGTAGACGGATATTACGACTTGAACCAACCGATTTGGCTGTGGCATTAACGAATAACGTTAAGTTTAAACACATTAAATATGAAACGAAGCATCATTTTTCTGTCCCTTGTGTGGACGCTGACCGCATGCGAAAGCGGAAACTGGTGGGGCGACGGCCCGGAACCGAACTACGGACTTTTCACATTCGAGCGTACCGAACAGACCGTGGAGGTGACCCCCGAAACGAAATCGTTCCGGCTTGAAGGCCGCTATCTGGAACCTGCGGACGAAAACCGCAGAGGATACATCCTGCTACAACTCGAAACCGAAGCAACCACGGCCGTGAAGGGGAAACATTTCCGTCATGAAGAAACGCTCCCGAGATTCTCGGAAACAGAAAACGGGAAGTACTCTACCGAAATCACGATCTATCCGGAAAACATAACCGAAGAGGTGCGGATAAGTTACTATGTTCCGGGAAACATTGCTATCGCCCCGGAAGCGCATCCCGAACGGATCGGTCGAACGACGATCGTTCTGCGCCCGGCGGCGGCCGCTGCACAATAACACGGAAAAACCGCAGAAACTACACTAAGGCAAGTTCGGGAATCGCTTCCCGAACTTGCCGTGCTAAAGAGGGAAGCGAGTACAATAAATAATTGCATAACCCGAACAGATGAAAAACCCGAAACTACGCATCCTGCTGCTGACCTTGGCGGCAGGAGTATTGGCGGCGGGCTGCGATGCGGACTACGACTTCGGAAAAACCGGCGCAACGTCGCAGGTGGCGGTCAACGCCCTGCTCTCGCCGCAGGAAGATTTCACGGTCAAGCTCAATTGGAGCTCCGCCTACGCTGGCGAAGACACACGATTCGCACCGGTGCACGAGGCCGAAATCCGGCTTCTGGAAGAAGGCGCCGAAGTTGTGCGCTGCGCCGCCTCGGCCGACGGCAAGACGGTCACGCAGTTCCGCGCCACGGCGGGCAAACGCTACCGGCTGGAAGTGACGGTGCCGGGCTACGGCACGCTGGCGGCCGAGACCGACGTGCCGGCGCTGCCTGCGGTGGAAATGGCTTTCCGCTACAACAAGAACGCCTACAAACACTATGAGATAAAGGCGCTGGAGTGCACTGCCGGCACGCAGGCCGTATGGCTCGATGCCATCGGGATATACCGCCGCCCGGTCTACGTATACGACGAATTCGGACACTGGACCGGCGAAATCATCGAAGACGCAGGCGAAGAGAGCGAAGAGAGGATTTACGGATTCTACACCACCTCGCCGTTCGTCGACCAGGTCAACGGCGCCAACGATGCCTACGAAGCGAGCGACAAGGAGGCGACCGTAGAATTCGAACAATTCCTGCGCCTGCCGCGCGAAGACTGCGCTCCGGCACTGCCGCTGCGCTTCTCGCTGTGGAGCAGCTGCCGACGCACCCGTTTCCGCATCGTGACTGCCTCGGCCGCCTACGACCGCTACATGCGCTCGCTCTACAAACAGCGCATCAACACCGAAGAATCGGCCGACAAGAACCCCTTCGCCGAACAGGTCACGGTCTACACCAACATCGGCAACGGCCTGGGCATCTTCGCCGGCTGCAATACCCTCACCCTCGAAATCGCCGACCGATGAAATTCTCCGCATTACTGCTGACCCTCACGCTGGCACTGCCGGCGCATGCCCAACAACCGGCCGACCCGGTGGCACGCACTCAAAGCATCGATTCGGTGGTCGTCACGGCCCGCAAGCCGCTGCTGGTCTACAAACAGACGGGCAACGTGGCCGTCGACGTCGAACACCTCAAATTCGCGCCTCTGTTCCTGGGCGAAAAGGACATCTTCAAGTTTCTGCAACTGCTGCCCGGTATCACCTCGGGCAAGGACGGCATGTCGGGCCTCGTGGTGCGCGGCGGCAGCAACGACCAGACGCAGATACTCTACGATGATGTGCCGATCTACAACCAGACCCACGCCTTCGGCCTGCTGTCGATATTCAGCGGCGAGACGGTGCAGTCGGCCGAGGTCTTCAAGGGCTACATACCGCCTGCCTACGGCTCGCGCCTCTCGGCCCTGACTCAGATACGCACGCGCGACGGCGACCGCGAAGAGCATCGGCAGTCGCTCACGGTGGGAACCCTCTCGCTGGCGGGCACGGCGGACGGTCCGCTGGTGCGCGGCAAGGGCTCCTACCTGGTGTCGGCGCGCTACTTCTTTCCCGAAGCATTTCTGGCGGCCATCGGCAACGACATCCGCTTCGGATTCTATGATGTCACGGGCAAACTTTCCTACGACATCCACCGCAACCACACGCTGTCGCTGGGTCTCTACTCGGGCGACGACCACGTGAGCAACAGCGACACCGACGCCTCCAACCGGCTGGGCTACGGCAACTCGACGGCCTCGCTGCGGCTGGCCTCGCGCTGGAGCGACCGGCTGCGCTCGACGGCCGTCGTCTACTACACCTACCTGCAAAACCGGCTGGTGGCCGACTACCGCGACAAGGAGGAACACAGCCACGGCAAGACCACCTTCACGACGCACGAAGCGGGCGCACGGCTGACGTTCGACCACCGGCTCTCCGACGGCTGGACGCTCGACTACGGCGCCAACGTCTCGTGGCAGAACTTCCTGCCCATGCGCACCGTGGCCAAGGTCAACGGCGTGCAGACCCGCCGCAGCTACCCCTCGCAGGAGCTGCTGACCGGAGCCCTGCACCTCAACAACCGCCTGCAATGGGGCGCGTGGCGGGCCGACATCGGGGTGCGGGGCGCGCTCTACGATGCGGGCGGCCGCACGGCCTGGGCCGTGGAGCCGCGGGGACAGATAGCCTATGACTTCGGCCGCGACAACTCGGTGTGGCTCTCGGGAACGATGAACTCGCAGCCGCTGGTGCAGTTCAACCGCTACTACTACTCGATGCCCATCGACTTCTGGACCCCGTTCCGCGACGGCAGGCTGCAACACGCCTGGCAGGTGTCGCTGGGCGGCCGCGCCCGCATCGGCAAGAGTCTGACGCTCTCGGCCGAAGGCTATGTCAAGCGCATGCGCAACCTGCCGATGATCTACGACAGCGACGACTTCCTGCTGGGGCACGGCGGATTCGTTTACGGCACGGGACGCGTGGCGGGCGCCGAAGCCATGGTGCAGTGGCAGACCGAGCGGCTCAGCCTGACAGCCTCCTACACCTATACGCACTCGCAGCGCCGCTCGGAGGGCGTGAGCTATCCGTTCGATTACGACATCCCCCACAACCTCTCGGCCTTTGCGAGCTACCATGTGCTCGACCGCCCGGGGCGCCGCCACACGCTGTCGCTCAACGTGGCCTGGCACACGGGAATCCCGATCCGCCTGACCGACGGAGCCTATCCCGACATCACGGGCGACCCCATAGCAGGCATCACGACCTACCCGACGACGCGCATGCGCAACTACTTCCGCGCCGACATCAGCTACAATATGGAGCGCCGCAAGCGAAACGGTGTGCGCAACTGGCAGTTTTCGATCATCAACGCCACGTGGCACAACAACCCGGTGAATATCTATCCCTACCGCGGCCGCTACAAAGCCACCGTGCTGGTGCCCATCATGCCCTCCGTATCCTACACCCGAACGTTCGGGAAATAGGCGCCGCAAGCCCAATCAAGCTCAACCGTCTGTCCATGCGCTGTCTGCCCTCCGGCAGGCGGCGCATACATTTACACCCGCCGCAGAACATCAAGAAAACACACGGCAAAACATCGTGAAAACGGGGACCGCAATGCTGACAACGCCTGCCGGCGACCGGGAAACCCCACCGGCAGCACTCCGCCCGAAAGCATTCATTTACTCATTCCGAAAGCCGCAGAAGATCTTCGGCAGTCTTTTTGTCGCTGCGGCCAACCCGGAAAGAAGCCGGGAAGCCGAGCCGCCGGAAACCGGCTTGTCGATTTCGGACGATTGTTGGTTGATTGCGGACAAATTGTAACCGCAAAGAGTTGTTGTTCTGATAAACTTTCCTATATTTGTGGGGTTGAAACGCAAAACGAAAATCAAATCAGATAAAACGCTATGGAAAACAAACTTCAAGAGTTGACCCGCAAACTCTACGACGAGGGGCTGGAGAAAGGGCGCGCCGAAGCCGAACGGCTGGTCGCCGACGCCAAGACCCGTGCCGCCAAGATCGAGGCCGACGCCCGGGCGCAGGCCGAGAACGTGCTTCGCCAGGCGCAGGCCAAGGCCGAGGATGTGGAGAAGAACACCTTGACCGAAATCGCCCTGGCCGGCAAACAGGCCGTGGCACGCATCAAGTCGGAGATCGCCGGGATGATCGTGGCCAAGTCCATCGACGCTGGCGTGAAGGAAGCGGCTATCGACCCGGCCTTCATCAAGGAGATGCTGCTGGCCGTGGCCAAGAATTGGAACGGAGCCGACGCCGGCAAGGTCGAACTGCAGGCCCTGCTGCCGGAAAGCGAACGCGCGAAACTCGACGAAGCCTTCGGAAAGGTCGCCAAGGAACTGCTTGCGGCCGGCATCGAGGTGGGTTATTCCAAAGAAGTGCGCACCGGATTCAAGGTGGGCGCCAAGGACGGCGGCTACTACATCTCGTTCTCCGACGCCGACATCGAGGCGCTGCTGGGCGAGTACCTGCGCGAGAAGGTTTCCCGGATGCTGTTCAAGGCGTAGGCACCATGTTCGCAACCAATTATTATACGCTCGTCGCCGGACTTCGCGAGTATGCGCTCGACGCCGACACCAAGGGGTTCGACGCGCAGGCCATCGTCGGGGAGATCCTCGAAGCCCTCACGGACCGCGATGCCCGGCAGGTGCGGCTGCTCGATGCCTACTACGACTGCGAGAACCTGGCCGCCCTGCGTGCCGGGCGTTCGGCGTTCGTGCCGCTGGGCAACCTGACGCGCGAGGAGCTGGCCGAGGAACTCAAACGCCCCTCCCGCCTGCCCGAGGAGCTGGCCCGCGTGGTCCGCGCCTACAACGAGCCCGAGGGCGAAGACGCCGAGACGGTCGACACGACGCGCGCGTTCGAAAAGTCGCTTTTCGCGGCCTACTATGCTCTCTGCGAACGCAAGGGATGCCGCTTCCTGCGTGCCTGGGCCGTTTTCGACCGCAACCTGCGCAACCTCACCGCCGCACTGACGGCCCGCGCTCTGGGACGTCCCGTCGAGGAGGCGACCGTGGGCGAAGGCGACGTGGTCGATCAGCTGCAGCGCAGCTCGGCCGCCGACTTCGGACTGCGCGGCGAACTGGGCTACATCGACGCTGTGATCGCCGCCGTGGGCGACGAAGCCAACCTTGTCGAGAAGGAGCGCCGGATCGACCTCATCCGCTGGAACGAGGCCCTCGAACTGGCCGCGTTCGACTACTTCGACATCAATGCCGTGCTCTCCTACCTGGTCCGGGTCAACATCGTGGCCCGCTGGACCCTGCTCGACCCAGCACGCGGCCGCGAAATGTTCGCCCGCCTGCTGGCCGAACTGGACGGCAAGGAACGGATAGCCGAACAGGTCCGGTAAGCACCGGCACCCCGCCCCGTCCTGGAGAACGCAGGCATGGAGCAAGAACGGAACCGAAGCAGGAACGGGAAGCGCGCAGGGCGCCGCAGACGGCGAACAACGCCGCAGGCGAACGGCCGACGCCATAATAAAATAATGAGGCAAAGCCATAAAAGAGAAGCGCCATAAAAAGAGGAGCCCGCCGCCCCGAACCGCAAACAGGAGGCAAAACCCGGTTTTGCCGCTGAAACCAAAGAGAATCAACAGAACAGATATGAAAACAACAGGACGAGTAAACGGTATCATTTCGAACATCGTCATCGTCAAGGCCGACGGCGCCGTGGGTCAGAACGAGATATGTTACGTCCATACCGGCGATACGAAGATGATGGCCGAGGTCATCAAGGTCGTGGGCGACGCCGCCTACGTACAGGTATTCGACAGCACCCGCGGGCTGAAGATCGGCGACCGCGTGGAGTTCGAGGGACACATGCTCGAAGCAACGCTCGCTCCGGGTCTGCTGTCGCGCAACTACGACGGTCTGCAGAACGACCTCGAGAAGATGGACGGGCTGTTCATTGCCCGCGGTTCGATGACCGAGCCCGTCGACTTCGGGGCGCAGTGGGAGTTCGAGCCCCTGGCCAAGGCCGGCGACAAGGTGTCGGCCGCCTCGTGGCTGGGCCAGGTCAAGGAGCAGTGGCTCACCCACAAGATCATGGTGCCTTTCACCATGACCGACACCTATACGGTCAAAAGCGTCGCCCAGGCCGGCACCTACAAGATCACCGACACGATCGCCGTGGTCACCGACGCCGAGGGCCGCGACCACGACATCACCATGGTGCAGAAATGGCCCGTCAAGCAGGCCGTGCGCTGCTACGCCGAGAAGCCGCGCCCGGCACGCGTCATGGAGACGGGCGTGCGCGCCATCGACACCTTCAACCCCATGGCCGAGGGCGGTACGGGCTTCATCCCCGGGCCGTTCGGCGCCGGCAAGACGGTGCTCCAGCACGCCATTTCGAAGCAGGCCGACGCCGACGTCATCATCATGGTGGCCTGCGGCGAGCGTGCCAACGAGGTGGTCGAAATCTTCAAGGAGTTCCCCGAGCTGGTCGACCCCCGCACGGGCCACAAGCTCATGGAGCGCACGATCATCATCTGCAACACCTCCAACATGCCCGTCGCCGCGCGCGAAGCGTCGGTCTACACGGGCATGACCATCGGCGAGTACTACCGCGCCATGGGTCTCAAGGTGCTCGTGATGGCCGACTCCACGTCGCGCTGGGCCCAGGCGCTGCGCGAGATGTCCAACCGTCTGGAGGAGCTGCCCGGTCAGGACGCTTTCCCGATGGACCTTTCGGCCATCATCTCCAACTTCTACTCGCGCGCGGGTCTGGTGAAGCTCAACAACGGCGAAACGGGCTCCGTAACGTTCCTCGGAACGGTGTCGCCCGCGGGCGGCAACCTCAAGGAACCCGTCACCGAGTCGACCAAGAAAGCGGCGCGCTGCTTCTACGCCCTCTCGCAGGGCCGCGCCGACTCGAAGCGCTACCCAGCCATCGACCCGCTGGAATCCTACTCCAAGTACCTCGAATACCCCGAGATCGCCGAATACCTCGACGACCACATCGGCAAGGGCTGGGTCGAGAAAGTCTACGCCGGAAAGACCATCGTGCAGCGCGGCAAGGAGGCCAACGACCAGATCAACATTCTGGGCGACGACGGCGTGCCCGTGGAGTACCACGAACGCTTCTGGAAATCGGAGCTCATCGACTTCGTCATCCTCCAGCAGGACGCCTTCGACGACATCGACGCCAACTGCCCCATCGAGCGTCAGCAGATGATGTACGAAACGGTGCTCAACATCTGCCGCAAGGAGTTCTCATTCGCCGACTTCGAGGAGTGTTCGCAGTTCTTCAAGGGACTCATCAACCTCTTCCGTCAGATGAACTACGCCCAGTGGCAGTCGGAGAAGTTCAACGACTACCGCAAGCAGATCGAGCAATATGTACTTGCCAAAACCGAATAAGCCATGACAACACGCGCATTTCAGAAGATATATACCAAGATCGACAACATCACCAAGGCCACCGTCACGCTCCGCGCCTCGGGCGTCGGCAACGACGAACTGGCCACCGTGGGCGGCAAGCTCGCGCAGGTGGTGAAGATTATGGGCGAGAACGTCACCCTGCAGGTCTTCGCCGGCACGGAGGGCATCGCCACCGACTCGGAAGTGATCTTCCACGGCGAGCCGCCCAAGCTCAAGGTGTCGGACAACCTCGCCGGCCGCTTCTTCAACGCCTACGGCGAACCTCTGGAGGGCGGCGAGGCCGTCGAGGGCGAGGCCCGCGAGATCGGCGGCCCGACGGTCAACCCTTTCAAGCGTATCCAGCCCTCGGAGCTCATCGCCACGGGCATCGCCGGCATCGACCTCAACAACACCATCGTCACGGGTCAGAAGATTCCGTTCTTCGCCGACCCCGACCAGCCCTACAACGCCGTGATGGCCAACGTGGCCCTGCGCGCCAAGGCCGACAAGATCATCCTGGGCGGCATGGGTCTGACGAACGACGACTTCCTCTACTTCAAGTCGGTCTTCGAGAACGCCGGCGCCCTCGACCGCATCGTCTCGTTCGTCAACACCACCGAGAACCCGCCCGTCGAGCGTCTTCTGGTGCCCGACATGGCCCTGACGGCCGCCGAGTACTTCGCCGTGGACAAGGGCGAGAAGGTGCTGGTGCTGCTCACCGACATGACGCTCTACGCCGATGCGCTGGCCATCGTGTCGAACCGCATGGACCAGATCCCCTCCAAGGACTCGATGCCCGGTTCGCTCTACTCCGACCTGGCCAAGATCTACGAGAAGGCCGTGCAGCTGCCCAACGGCGGTTCGATCACCATCATCGCCGTGACGACCCTCTCGGGCGGCGACATCACCCACGCCATCCCCGACAATACGGGTTACATCACCGAGGGTCAGCTCTTCCTGCGCAACGATTCCGACACGGGCAAGGTCATCGTCGACCCGTTCCGTTCGCTGTCGCGACTCAAGCAGCTGGTCATCGGCAAGAAAACCCGCGAGGACCATCCGCAGGTGATGAACGCCTGCGTGCGTCTCTACGCCGACGCGGCCAACGCCAAGACCAAGCTCGAAAACGGTTTCGACCTCTCGGACTACGACGAGCGCACCCTGAAGTTCGCCCACGACTACTCCGAGAAACTCCTGGCCATCGACGTCAACATCGACATCACCGCGATGCTCGACACCGCCTGGACGCTCTTCGCCGAGTACTTCTCGCGCGAGGAGGTGGCCATCAAGGAGGAGCTCATCAAGAAGTACTGGAAAGCTTAGTTTTTTCCCATGGCCATCAAATTCCAATATAACAAAACCTCGCTCGGCGACTTAGGCAAGCAGCTCAAGATGCGGCAGAAGGCCCTCCCGACCATCAAAAGCAAGGAGTCGGCCCTGCGCTCCGAGGTCAAGAAAGCGAAGGACTCCGCTGCGGACTACCGCCGTCGGCTCGACGCCCTGAAGGCCGAGTACGACTACATGGCGGCGCTGTGGGGCGAATTCGACGACGGCCTGGTGCGCATCGCCGACGTGGAGCTCGCAACGCAGAAGATCGCCGGCGTGCGCACACCCGTGCTGCAGGACGTGAAGTTCGAGGAGAAGCCCTACGACCTCTTTTCCGCGCCCGTCTGGTTCGCCGACGGCGTGGAGATACTCAAGAAGCTGGCGCGGCTGGCCCTGGAGTTCGAGGTCTACGACCGCAAGATGGAGCTCCTGGACTACGCCCGGCGCAAGACCACGCAGAAGGTGAACCTTTACGAGAAGGTGCAGATACCCGGCTACGAGGACGCCATCCGCAAGATCAAGCGTTTCATGGAGGACGAGGAGAACCTCTCCAAGTCGGCACAGAAGATCGTGAAAACCAAACAACAGCAGGCCGGGGAGGGCGCTACGTTATGATAGCAAGAATGTCGAAATACGACTTTGTGCTCTTCGCGGCACAGAGCGCCGATTTCATCGACCGCCTGCGCGAACTGGGGCTGGTCGACATCACCGTCGCAGGTTGGGAGCCCACGGAGCAGGACCGGCAGCTGCTGTTGGACATCGAGGCGGGCAACAAGGCCGTCGACTTCCTCAAGGCGTGGGCCGACGAGCCCGGGCACAAGGAGTCGAAGGCGCAGCCCTACGCTTCGGGAGCCGAAGCGTTCGCCGGATACCTCCGCACCCAGCGCGAGGCCGCCGCGGCCAAGGCCGAGATCGCCCGGCTGGAGAAAGCGGCCGACGAACTGCGCCCCTGGGGCGACTTCGACGCGGCACGCACGCAGCAGCTCGCCGAACAGGGCATCGTACTGCGCTACTTCTTCACCCAGCGCAACACCTACGACAAGGCGTCGGCCGAGTGGTCGGAGCAGTATACCCTTTCGGAGATCGCCCGCACCGACTCCACCGTGTGGTTCATCGTCGTGGCCGCCCCCGGCCAGGAGGTGAATCTCGACGCACAGGAGATGAAGGCGCCGCAGATGGACATCCGCGAGGCCGAACGGCTCGCCGCCGCCGAGCGCGCGAAACTCGATGCGCTGGATGCCGGCTTCGCCCGCGCTGCCGCCTCCGCCGACCTGATCGCCGCCCATGTGGCCGCGCTCAAGGAGCGGTTGCAGGGCGTGCAGGTCGAAGCCACGGCCCGGCAGGCCGCCGACGGCACGCTGGTCATCATGGAAGGCTGGGCCGAGACGGAGAGTTCCGGCAAGGTCGACGCGCTGCTGAAGGAGTACCCCAACGTCGTCTTCCTCAAGAGCGACCCCACGCCCGAGGACAACACACCCGTCAAGCTCAAGAACGGCTGGTTCACGCGCATCTTCGAGCTCGTGGGCGACATGTACGCCCGGCCCCGCTACGGCACGCTCGACCTCACGCCGTTCTTCGCACCGTTCTACATGCTCTTCTTCGGCATCTGTCTGAACGACGCCGGCTACGGTCTGATCCTGCTGGGCCTGGGCCTGTGGCTGCTCCGCAAGAACCGCAAGCCGGGCATGATGCGCCAGGCCGCGTGGTTCGCCACGATGTGCGCCGCCGCAACGATCCTTTTCGGACTCTTCTGCGGGTCGTTCTTCGGACTCAACCTCAAGGATTACTTCCCCTCGGTGCCGTTCTTCGATTTCCAGGGCAAGTTCTTCTCCATCGCCCTGGCCATCGGCGTGGTTCAGATTCTGTTCGGCATGCTGATAAGCATCTGCGTCACCGCGCGCACGTTCGGCATCCGCTACGCTTTCGGCGCGCTCGGCTGGTTCCTCATCCTGCTGGCCTGCGTGGTCGCCGGCGGACTCCCGATGCTGAACCCTGCCTGGGCCGTGCCCGGATTCGGCACTTCGTCCGTTGCATTCTACGTCGTGCTGGGTGTCGGAGCTTTTCTGATGCTCTTCCTCAACACCCCCGGGCGCAATCCGCTGGTCAACGTCGGTTCCGGCGTGTGGAATCTCTACAACAACATCACGGGCCTGCTGAGCGACGTGCTCTCGTACATCCGACTGTTCGCCATCGGCCTGTCGGGCGGCGTGCTGGCACTGGTCTTCAACTCGCTGGCCGAGGGATTCGTGCCCGAGGGCGCCAACATCGCGGTGCGGATACTCATCATGCTGCCGATCCTGCTGATCGGCCACGGCATCAACCTCTTCATGTCGACCATCTCGTCGTTCGTACACCCGATGCGTCTGACATTCGTGGAGTTCTACAAAAACGCCGGTTTCGAGATGGCCACGCGCAACTTCGAACCGCTGCGGAAGATGGAGAATTAAAAAAACAAAAATCAATAACAAACAAAAAAACTCAATCTCTTATGGAAACAACAGCTTTGGTAATGGCCTACGTGGGCGTGGCTCTGATGGTAGGTCTGGCAGGCATCGCGTCGGCCGTGGGTACTTCGATCTGCGGCCAGGCCGCCGTGGGTGCCATGAAGAAGAACAACGGCGCTTTCGGCAGCTACATGATTCTCTCGGCACTGCCCGGTTCGCAGGGTCTCTACGGTTTCGTCTGCTTCTTCATGGTGCAGTCGTTCCTGCAGAACCCCTCCATGCTGCAGGGTGCCGCCGTCCTCGGCGCCGGTATTCTGGTAGGTATCGTCAACCTCGCCGCCGCCATCTTCCAGGGCAAGGTGTGCGCCAACGGTATCGCCGCCATCGGCAACGGCCACGACGTGATGGGTAAGACGCTGATCCTCGCCGCTTTCCCCGAGCTCTACGCCATCCTCACGGTAGCCGCCACGTTCCTCATCTCGAACATCATCCGCTAAACGGCCCGGACTGTGCTTCGGCACCTCTCCCGAAATGCAATCACCCCTGCCGCAGCGATGCCGCGGCAGGGGTGATCTTTTGGAGGTAGCCCGTTCACAAGCGACTTCGTACCGGGAGTGATGCAGGTCAGGGCTTGCATCAGCATGGTCGGCAGATTCAGCAATCCGCTGGCGGCGTAAAGGCGCGGGAGGGTTATGTAAGGAAATAGTTGTATCGGGTGCGCAGCGTTGCGCGAGCCGCTGCCAGCTTACGGTTTTGGTTCGGCAGAGATACCGGCACCGGCTTTTTGTCCGACGCGGTCGACCGGTGGCGCAAATATTCTCGTGCCGAAGCCAGCGGAGCGAGTTTTGCGAGCCTCCGCAGGGCGGGGCTTCGGCTCGCACGGCTGAAGCCGGATTGTATTTCTACAAACCGCAGTCGCCCGAGCATCTTTTCTCTTTACCTACTCGCGTTGCCGCCAGTTGCTTATTCCAGTCTGCGGCGGAGTTTGCGAACAATTCAGTAGTTTGTCATTCTGAGGAGCAGAGCGACGAAGAATCTGTATAAAAGTATACGTAGACAGATTCTTGACTGCACTTCGTTTGTCGTTCACTTCTTTACGAAGAGCCGCTGCAACCGTCATGTTGAGCGCAGCGAAACATCTGTAACCTTGCTCAGAATAGATTCTTGACTGCATTTCGTTTGTCTCTCTCCTCCTTGCTTGGCATAGTCCGCAAGCGGTCTCTGCACTCGCTGCGTTCATCATAGATTCTTCGCTAACGCTCAGAATGACAATTATGGCAGGCTCTTTCTCTTTCTGATCGGAAGACCTTGCGCCCG
>Ga0137306_100696_pt1 | contig 42606 bp, 39 predicted proteins | sample Inofroosms_March_FD_97187 | JGI IMG/M metagenome (GOLD analysis project Ga0137306, IMG submission 97187) | Mouse cecal microbial communities from Vienna, Austria - N-Acetylneuraminic and N-Acetylglucosamine D2O microcosms_March | ecosystem: Host-associated > Mammals > Digestive system > Large...
AAGGCAGCACAGCATCAAGTGCAGCTACAATTCTATACTGCTCTAAAAGAGGAGGTAGCGGAAAAAGCAGTACATGTATCACATTTGATGAAAGCCCTTGAATAGCAATTCCTTTTCCACCCATCCAACCTGCATGCTTATATAGGTCGAATAAGTAATAGAAAAAGCGAGTACAAAGAGGTCCGAACGCTCTAATCCGATGAATATGATTTTGAATACATATTGTGTAATCAAATGGCCAAATTGCTGCTCTACCTATATCTCCGCCCTCACAAACCAGAAGATCTCCTTTAACAGCTGTACATTTGTCAATCTCCGATTCAGTGAAATACATTTCTTTAAGGTTATCCAGCTCAAAACGATCCCAGTATAGGTTGGAAGTCGTAATATACTTTTGGAGCTGCCCGCTACGGTTTGCTCCATTTAGAGCCTTGCCCGTATTATGCTGGAACAATTCCCCCAGCCTCACCCACTCCCAACTCTCCGGAATCTCAAACGGCACCTCCAGCGGCGTGATGGTATCCCCTATCTGCTCATAAGGGATATTATCGGTGGCGGTTATCAATAAAAGTAACCGCCACCGAATGTCTATTTTGGAATAGTCAATGTTGCTGAATTATCTAAAATGAATATTACGGGGGGAATCTTGGTTTTCATCATAGCGTCTGCTTCCTTACATGAAATATACTCTAAATGAGTTCTTCACTAATCATGAGAAAATCCTGTGATTAAGAAATCATTTAGAGCATATATCATCTTTCAGCAATTCGAGACTATCATTTATCAAAATGTCTGCGAAGAAGAGCCCGCTTTGCAACAGGACTTTTCATCTGAGAATTCATTTGAAAAACAAAAACAGCCCTTCCGCATCCGTTCAAAATCACCAGCGGATACAGTAGGGCTGCTTTTCACGACATGGATACAGGTTTAGACCGGCACGCGTTCCAGATCCGGATGCTCGCCGCTCCATCCCGCCTGCGGCAGGCAGCGCAGCAGATGCATGTCTTCTTCCGTAATCACGAATTCCGGCAGTTCCAGATTCTGGCGCATCCGTTCCATGGAGGACGCTTTTGGGATCACGGCGATATTCTGCTGCAGCAGAAACCTCAGCAGAAACTGTGCCGGAGACACCTGATATTTCTGAGCCATCTCCACGACCATGGGCTCTTCCAGCACGCGCCTCCTCCCAAGCGGGCTCCACGCCTGCACCTGGATCCCCCAGGATTTGCAGTACTGCACCGCCGCCTCCTGCAGGTAGCCGACGTGCAGTTCCAGCTGGTCCACCATGGGACGCACCTCCGCAGCTTCCATCAAAGCCTCCAGATGATGGGGCAGAAAATTGCTGACTCCGATGGCGCGCACCGTTCCCCGGTGGTACAATTCCTCCAGCGCCTTCCAGCTTCCCCGGTCCAGTTCCTTCCAGTCCGTACTCTCCGGGTCGGGCTTCGGCCAGTGGATCAGGCAAAGGTCCAGATAATCTGTCTGAAGCCGTTCCAGAGATTCCTCAACGCTTTTTTTGGTCTTCTCATAACCCAGGTCGCTCTTCCACACCTTGGAAGTCAGAAAGAGCTCTTTTCTCGGGATTCCGCTCTCCCGGACCGCCTTTCCCACATATTCCTCATTTCCGTAAAACGCCGCCGTATCCAGCATCCGGTAGCCGGCGTCCAGGGCCATGCGCACCACACGCTCGTCGCTCCCGTCCGTACATTTATACGTTCCGTATCCAATGCGCGGCATCTTTACTCCGTTCTGCAAGATAACATATTGTTCCATCCGTACCTCCTCTATTTTGTTAAAACATTCACAATCCAAAATTCCGCCGGCTGAACGGTTTCTTTTTCACCCGTATTTTTTATTCCGTAAACAGCGGCGTGGAATAATACCGGTCCGCCGTATCCGGAAGAAGCGCCACGATCACCTTTCCTTTGTTTTCCGGACGCTTTGCCAGTTCAATGGCGCCGTGGAGCGCCGCGCCGGAGGAAATTCCCACCAGGATCCCTTCTTTTTTCGCCAGAAGCTTTGCCGCCGCAAACGCGTCCCCGCTGTCCGCCCGGAAAATTTCATCGTACACGTCCGTATGCAGGACTTCAGGCACGAAGCCCGCTCCGATTCCCTGTATCTTGTGCGCTCCTGCTTTTCCTCCGGAAAGGACCGGGGAATCCGCCGGCTCCAGCGCCACTATTTTGACCGCCGGATTCTGCTCCTTCAGATACTCTCCGACTCCCGTGATCGTACCTCCGGTGCCGACGCCCGCGATAAAAAGATCCACCTTTCCGTCAGTGTCTCTCCAGATCTCCGGCCCCGTCGTCGCCCTGTGGACGGCCGGATTGGCGGGATTGACAAACTGGCCGGGGATAAAGCCGCCCGGAATCTCCTTCGCCAGCTCCCCCGCCTTCTCGATGGCGCCCGCCATCCCTCTGGAGCCCGCGCCGTACGCCTTCAGAATGTTTCTCCGCTCCACGCTCATGGTCTCCGGCATGGTAAGGATGATCCGGTACCCCTTCGCCGCCGCGATGGCTGCCAGGCCGATTCCTGTATTTCCCGACGTGGGCTCGATGATCACGGACCCTTCCTTCAGAAGACCCTTTTCCTCCGCGTCCTCGATCATCGCTTTGGCGACCCGGTCCTTCACGCTTCCCGCCGGATTGAAATATTCCAGCTTCACCAGCACGGTGGCCTCAAGTCCAAGCTCCTTTTCAATATTGGTCACCTCCACCAGCGGCGTATTTCCGATCAGCCCCAGTGTGCCTTTCACATATCCTGACATGTTTCCATTCCTTCTTTCTTCCTTATTCTGGATGCATCGTATCACTTTTTACCTACTAAGTCAATAGGTTTATTTGGAAATCATAGAATTCCCGTCCAAAAACCGGCCGTTTTGCAGTTCCTGTGACTTGCATACCCAATTACCCCATATTATAATAGGTTTATCTGGAAGGAGAACGATGCGAAATGATTTCAACAAAAAGACGCTATGCGCTGCGCATCATGCTGGATCTGGCGCAGCAGAACTCAGAACACCCGATTCCGCTGGATGAGATCGCCGCCAGACAGGAAATATCTAAAAAATATCTGGAAATCCTTATCAAAACACTGGTTTAGAACAAACTGGTGACGGGCCTGCGGGGAAAAGGCGGCGGTTACCGGCTGACCCGGCATCCTGCAGAATATACCGTCGGCGAGATTCTGGAAGTCATGGAGGGAACGCTGGCGGTGGTGGCGTGCCTGCAGGACGGCGCAAAGCCCTGCAAAAGAAGCGCACAGTGCGCCACCCTGCCCATGTGGAAGGAATTTGACTTTTGGTCCGTGATTTCTTCTTCCATATCACGTTGGAAGACCTGACGGAAGGCCGTTTCCCCCTGTCCGATTGATTTTCTTTTGTAACATATACCATTTCCGCTTACCATCTTTTGGCATCTGTACAATTTCTCAAAACAGAATTAAACCAATACAGGGTCCTGACACACTGGAAAGAGCCACCCGATCGTCTGTTCAATCGAATGGCTCTTTACTCGTCAATCTGAAGTTTCACCTTCATTATCTCCTTTCAAGATTATTTCCGGATACTGCCAGATTGTTTTGATCCACTGTTCTGTTTTCATCTCTTATCACGTCCGGGAAAGGATCTGCAATTCTGCTTTTCTTCTGCCTTCTCTTCTTCAGATCCGGTCATCTCTTCCGCCGACATTCGGATCGTTCCCAATCATGATTAAAATTTCATCTTCCCATTGGACCTTTCCTCCATTTCCAGAGACTTTTGTGTGTCTCTTTCCTGTTGGTGATTTTATATTACAATATCTCTTTTTATTTGTCAATAGTTTTCTGAAAATTTTTATATTATTTTTAATTATCTGTTATCTATCACTTCAAATATGGCGCCAGCATCTCTTTTCAGCAGCCTGCGTGATAAAGCGGTCTCAGCAAAACAATCTGGTATATTCCGTACGTGTATCCGCTATGTGATATCAGGTACCAGTCCTCGATCTGTTTCAGATCTTCCCATGCCACGGAAAGAATTTCAACTTTATAACTCATGAATTCTCTCCTGCGGCTGCCTTCTCGCCTCGGAAACACGGAGCATTTTCTATCAGTTTACCAGTTCCCGCATATTTCGTGTTATAATGTTTGATGTGATTTTGTTTCCTTCAAAAATATCAAACAGGCGAACAGCGAAGAAACCGGTGTTTTATCAGGAAGCTGCAGCACATAAAATTCGAATTCAAGGAGTGATTGTAATGGAAATTCGATACATCACCAAAAATGATAATCCTCTTGAAATAAGCAAAATATATGAAAGCAGTTGGAAATACGCATATAAAGACATAATTCCTCAAAACTATTTCAACAGTATTCCAACGGGATCATGGGCTGCCAACATCAATAAAACCGGTATGAACAGCCTTGTTCTGATAACACATGGAAAAATTATAGGTACTGCGAGTTTCTGTAAATCAAGATGGGAAGAGTACAGTGAATACGGAGAAATTGTTTCCATCTATTTTCTGCCTGATTACATCGGAAAAGGCTACGGCGGGTTATTGCTTAACAAGTGTATGGAAGAATTAAAACAATGCGGATTCAATAAAGTGCTTTTGTGGGTTTTGGAGGATAATCACAGAGCAAGAAAATTTTATGAAAAACATGGATTCATCTGTTCGGAAGTATTTTTGGAGGATCAGATCGGGGGAAAAAATGTAAGAGAGGTATTGTATTTCCTTGCATAGATAAATTTCACTCCTGCCTTTCTGCTTTCCGTATCTCATTCCTGCAGCCTCCTGTATTTCCTGAACGAATATCTGTTCTGGAAATTTCTTCTGCTTCCGGCAGTTAACCCAGGCCGGGGTAATCGCGCAGATCTACCCCCGGCATCGGCTGGCCGTTTTCGTCCAGAATCCCCTCGTCCTTCATTTTCTGAATCTCTCTTCTCATTTCTTCATCGGTATATTCCTGTGTATGCGTCTGACCGTTCCCGGATGCATCCGGATCTCCATCCCCATTGCCTCCGCAGGCCACAGCACCTGTCATCATAAGGAAAAGCGCCATGAAAAGCGCAGTCAGTTTTTTTATCATGTCTGTCGTAAGACCTCCTTTTTCTGAAAATTTCTGCTTTGGATACAGGGAATGAGATACGGAAAGCAGAAAGGCGTTGTTTTTGAATTACCGGACGTCCAGGACGCTTCCATCCGACGCATCGATCCAGTATTCATAGATAAAATCGTCCTCCGGCTCCGCAAAGCTTATGTCATACGCAACGCCTCCTCCTGCCGAATCGGTCTGATTGGACAGTTCCACCAGAGATACGCCTCCGCCATACCCGTCCGTCAGCAGTTCTTTTCTCTTTGCTTCTGCTCCAAGCTCAGCCTCCATCTGCGCTCTTGCAATCCTGATGGCTTCTTCCCTGCTGATCCCTCCTGCCGCCTGCACGATTCCCTCAAGCCGGGCCTGTTCCGCCTCATACTCCTCCCTCGCTTCCCGGGCTGTCCGGCCCTGCCAAAGCGCGTAGCTCATCATATGCTGAAAATCTATAATCTCCAACAGTTCCTCATCGGTCATCTCACGATCCGGCAGTTGAAACTCTCCGATATCCCGGATATAGCAGAGTATTCCTTCCGGCGCCCCGCCGGCCTGATCCACCTGAACGATCTCTTTTTCGGGAAACATCCCATTCTCATAGGACTGCCAGAGTTCTTTACTGCGCTCTTTTTCCGTATCCGAATATTCTCTGGAAAAACTGTCGGCCTCGACAGACTGTTCCTGAATCATATGCTCGATCTTCTCCACGTCCTCTTTCGGAAGCTGTTCCATCCGCGTCTCCACGAGGTCCTTCACCAACGCCCGCACCGGAACGGCCGCAAGACCTGCCGTCAGTACAAGGGCGGCCGCGGTCCCCATGGCTTTTTTTCTGCTCCATGTTTTTTTCTTTCCATGCAGCATCTGCTCCTGAATATTGGCAATCATCTCTTCCTGCATTTCCGCCGAAATATGGATCTGGTCCATGGCTTTCCTGATATCCCGTCTGTTCATCCGTTACACGACTCCTTCCATGACAGCTGCATCTGTTTCCTGCCCCGCCGCAGCCGCATTTTCACCGCACCTTCTGTCGTTCCCAGAATATCCGCAATTTCTTTGATATGATATCCTTCCACATAATGCAGATAGATGACGGTTTTCTGGCGGACCGGCAGTTCAAAAAGCTCCTTTAAAATCTCTTTCTGCTCCGGCGCTGCAAGGCTGTCCTGCAGCTCGTCAATGCAGTTCTTCGGATGCCGGATCCGAAGACGTACCATGTCGCGGCAGATATTGGTAGCCACCCGGATCAGCCAGGCCTTCTCATGCTCCCTGTCACAGAAATCCGGCTTTTTTTCCAGATATCGGCAAAAGGTATCCTGCATGGCGTCCTGCACGTCCTGTTCATTGCACAGAATAACCATACAGATCCTGTAAAGCATGTCGCTGTATTTTAAAACCGCGTCTCTGATATCCTGTTCGATTCCCATGGGTTTCATCTCCTTTTACTATTAACACGAACAAGAAATCAAAAAAGTAACATGATTTTATGTATTTTTTCATTTTTCTTCATTACAGGGAAAACCATTTGCCGTTTTACCGGCCATAAGATACAATAGAAGGCAGAACAGAAAAACACAGAAAAGGAGCACACGCAATATGCAGACAAAAAAACTTGGCTTCGGCCTTATGCGCCTGCCTTTGAACGACAAGACCAATGCGGGCGACATCGACGTGGAACAGGTCAAACAGATGGTAGACAGGTTTCTGGAGAGAGGCTTTACCTACTTTGACACAGCCTGGATGTACTGCGGCTTCCAGAGCGAGAACGCGACAAAGACCGCCCTCGTGGACCGCCATCCCAGAGACAGCTACACCCTGGCCACCAAGCTGCACGCCGGTTATATCGATTTTCTGGAAGACCGGGACCGGATCTTCAACGAACAGCTTAAGAAAACCGGCGTCACCTATTTTGACTACTATCTGATCCACGGCATTGAAGCTTCCATGCTGCCGAAATATGAGAAGCTGGACTGCTTCCGCTGGCTTCTGGATAAAAAGGCGGCAGGGCTGGTTAAACATGCCGGATTCTCGTTCCACGGCAGCGCCCAGCTGCTGGATGAGATCCTGACGAAGCATCCGGAGATGGAATTTGTTCAGCTGCAGATCAATTATCTGGACTGGGAAAGCGAGTGGGTTCAGTCCCGCCGATGCTATGAAGTCGCTGTAAAGCACAAAAAACCGGTCATCGTCATGGAGCCGGTCAAGGGCGGCACGCTGGCAAAGGTTCCAAAAGATGCGGAAAAGCTGTTCCGGGACAGAGAACCGGAGCTGTCGGTCCCCAGCTGGGCGATCCGCTTCGCCGCCTCCCTTGACAACGTGATGATGGTGCTTTCCGGTATGAGCAGTCTGGAACAGATGGAAGACAATCTGAGTTATATGGAGGATTTCCGGCCCCTCACGGAAGAAGAAAAGAAGCTGACCGCCCAGGTGGCGGATATCATCAACGAGAAGACCGCCATTCCCTGTACCGGATGCTCCTACTGTACGGAAGGATGTCCGCAGAAGATCGCCATTCCCAAGTATTTCTCTCTGTACAATGAGGATATGAGAGAGGATCTGGAGGAAAAGGGATGGACCGCCAATTTCACTCAGTATGAGATCCTGACCGGCAGATTCGGAAAGGCAAAAGACTGCGTGGAGTGCGGACAATGCGAGAGCGTCTGTCCGCAGCATCTGCCCATTATAGAAAATTTAAAAGAAGTGTCCGCACATTTCGACCACTAGTCGAACAGGCCTGATCCGCTAATGCAGTATAGCGGATCAGGCCTTAAAACTGTATTTCTTTTTCAGATATCGCTTCATACGGCCGGAATATCCGGCCAAAGAGGAACGAATTGCAGTAAGCCGTAAAGGAAAATCCAATGGCAACCATAAAGACTTTCATAGCCGGAAAAAGATACAGAAGGCTTACGAGAAATACCTGGATCAATATCAGCACAAAAGAATACCCCGGATTGGACAGGGCAAATAAAAACGCATTTTTTATGGTCCCCAAAAGACTGTTCTGAAAACGCGCCATCAGCGGAAAGACATAGAGCATGGCGCCGAAAACAATGACGGTCAAAAGAACGGTAACCGTAAAAGCGGCACTGGCCATGGGCGTTCCCAGTGCGAACCAGAACGCAAGGGCATATACGGCTACCGATAAAAGCGCTGCAAAAAACAGGAAGGTTACTATTCCCTGAACAAACATCTCCTTCATATGCTGGAAAAATTTCCGAATCAGGTATCCATGCTCCCGTCTGGCCTCCCGAAGAGTCACCTGATAGAGCGCCGCGGTCGCCGGACCGATGGTGATGACCGGCAGACAGCAGATCAGATAGACCAGGTTCAATGCGATAAACTGCACGACGGTGTTCATATAATCCAGTACCGGATTGTCAAGACTGAGTCTCATAAGCTTCTCCTTTACTATTTTAGAATGTGCTTCTTATTATCGATGACAGGCCCTTCCATTTCTACCCCAAAAAGCAGAGAATATTCATAATAAAAATCAGACATTATAAAAATCATTCTGAAGATACTCAAATAATTCGGGAAATCTCCTCGAATTTCCCCCGTAGATGCATGGAAAAAAGGAATGTTATACTTCAGGAAAATCAATACAGAAGGGAGTCGATTATGACGAAAACAAAACCGGATGTTCCAAAACAGAACCGGAAAGACGGTTCCGAAGGCAGGAAGATGTTTCTTCTGATCCTGCCGTTTCTGATCCTCTGTTTCCTGTTCTCCTATTTCCCGCTCCATGGCTGGATCTATGCGCTGTATGACTATCGGGCGCCGCTTAGCCTCTCCCAGTGTGAATTTGTGGGGCTCAAATGGTTTGCCACCCTGTTCAGCAATCCCACACAGGTGAAACAGCTCATGACAGTCATGAAGAACACCTTTGCCATGAGTATCCTCGGGCTGGCGACCTCGTTTCTGCCGGTGCTCTTCGCGGTATTTCTGAACGAAGTCAAATGCAGATGGTTCAAAAATATCGTGCAGACGCTGACCACGCTTCCCAACTTCATCAGCTGGACGCTGGTCTACTCCATCGCCTTCTGCCTGTTCTCCGCCACCGGAATGTTCAATACCGTATGCCAGAATCTGGGGCTGATCTCGGAGCCTCTGAAGATCCTGGACAGCGGAGAGCACGTATGGCTGTCCATGCTCCTGTGGAATACGTGGAAGGGACTTGGCTGGGGTTCCATCATATACCTGGCCGCCATCGCAGGCATCGACCAGGAGATGTACGAAGCGGCCCGGGTGGACGGCGCAGGACGGATGCAACTGATCAAAAATATCACGATCCCGGCGCTTCTGCCTACCTATTTTGTCATGGTGATGCTGTCGGTGGCCAATTTCCTGTCCAACGGCATGGACCAGTATTTTGTATTCATGAACGCTTTTAATAAAGAAAGTATTCAGGTTCTGGATCTGTACGTGTATAATATAGGTCTGACCGGACAGAGCCTCTCTCTGGCAACCGCCATCGGCGTCATGAAGAGCGTGGTCAGCGTCGGCCTTCTGGTGCTTGTTAATTTTGCGTCAAAGAAGACCCGGGGCGAAAACATCATATAAGGAGGGAATCGCAGAAATGAAAAACCGAAAGCTCAAAGCAACCGATTATCTGTTTCATATATGCAACTACGGCGTATTTGCGATCCTGACGCTGCTCTGTGCATATCCGTTTTATTACCTGATCATCAACTCCGTCAGCGCCAACGACTTAAGCGCCAACGGAGCCATCAACCTGATCCCCCGGGGGATCCATCTTAGAAACTATCTGGAAGTGTTCAAGTTAAGCGGGCTTCCCATGGCGGCGCTGGTATCCGTGGCAAGGACGGTCATCGGCACGGCCTGCACGGTCATGGCGTCGGCCTATCTGGGCTTTATGTTTACCCAGGAACGGCTGTGGCACCGGAAGCTGTGGTACCGGCTGGTAGTCATCACCATGTATTTCAACGCAGGACTGATTCCCATGTTCATGACCATGAAGACGCTGCATCTGACCAACAGCTTCTGGGTCTACATCATCCCGGCCATCGTACAGCCTTTTAATATCATTATGACCAAGACCTACATAGAATCCCTGCCTCCGGCTCTGCAGGAAGCGGCGGAAATCGACGGCACAGGAATCCTGACCCGATTTTTCAAAATTGTGCTGCCCATCAGCACCCCGATCCTGGCGACCATCGCCATCTGGGCGGCCGTCGGCCAGTGGAATTCCTTCCAGGATACGCTGATCTACATCACGGATCAGAAGCTGTATTCCCTGCAGTATCTGCTGTACACCTATCTGAACCAGGCAAGCTCCCTTGCCAGTCTGGTCAAAGCCACCGGCAATGCTTCCGCCGTGGCAAGCATGGCCACCATGCAGACGCCCACATCCATCCGCATGACCGTATCCGTGATCGTGGTGCTGCCGATCCTTTTGATCTATCCCATGTTCCAGCGGTATTTTGTAAAAGGAATCATGGTGGGATCGGTGAAAGGTTGACGAAAAAATATATTTTATATAGAAAGGAAACGACTCATGATAAACTATAAATTCAGAAAGCAGATCAGCCTGCTTACGGCAGTCTCCATGGCCGCGGCGCTTCTGTCCGGCTGCGGCGGAAAATCCGCAGAGGCAGTCAGTTCGCCCCACGGCGGACCTTATGAGGAGACGATTACCATCGACGTCTTCGATTCCCAGGCAAATTTCCAGGGCATGCAGTCTGGCTGGTTTGCCAAAATCGTAAAAGATAAGTTCAACATGGAGATGAATATCATCGCGCCAACGTGGCGGGCGGCGGGGACACCCTGTATCAGACCCGCTCCGCCAACGGCAATCTGGGCGATCTGATCATTATCAACGTGGACAAGAACCGCCTGAAAGATATGGTGACGGCGGGACTGGTGCTGGACATGACCGACTACATGGGTGAGTGCGCGAATCTTCAGCAGTACCAGGCGGCCATCAAGGACGCCAGCGCCCTGGCCGGGGAAGAGAATCCGGGCATGTGGGCGGTTCCCAGCGAGGTAAGCAACGAGCCGGCCACGGAGCCCTGCGAGGCCGTGGACCCCACCAACGCGCCGTCGGTCCGCTGGGACATCTACGGACAGATCGGCTATCCAGAGATGAATACGCTGGAAGACCTGCTGGACGTCTTAAAACAGATGCAGGACGCGGCCGAAACCAGCGAATCCGGCAAGAAAACCTATGCACTCTCTCTGTTCAAGGACTGGGACGGGGACATGATGCAGAACGCCGCGGCGCTGACCGCGCTCTACGGATATGAATCCAATCAGGGCTTCGCTCTGATGAACAGCGGGACCAACGAGATCCAGAGCATCATCGACGACGACGGCGCCTATGTAAGGGCTCTGCGCTTCCTGTTCCAGGCAAATCAGATGGGACTGGTGGACCCGGAATCCACGACCCAGAATTTCGACATGCTCAATGCAAAATACAGAGACGGAGCCGTGCTCTATTCCTTCTGGCCCTGGCTTGGCTCCGGCTACTACAATACGGTTGAACGCATGGCGGAGGGCAAAGGCTTCCAGACTGCCACCATCGCGGATATGAAATGCCTGTCTTACGGCTCCTTTACACTGGGCAAGATGGAAAATGCCGTTATGGTGGGGAGTCAGGCAAAGGATCCCCAGCGGATCGTTGACTTTATCGACTGGCTGTACTCTCCGGAAGGCGTGGAGATGTCCTGTGCCCAGAGCGGCACCAACTGCGGCCCGGAAGGCCTGACCTGGGAAATGAAAGACGGCGAACCGGTACTGACGGATTTCGGCGTGGAAGCGCTGATCAAGATGACCGACGGGCTTCAGGTCCCGGAGGAATGGGGCACCGGTACCTGGAAGGAAGGCATCTCCGCGCTGAATTACAAGGCTCTGGGCGTGGTGGACTGCGACCAGACGACCGGCATGTGCTACAACTACCAGCGGTGGGCGGACTATCAGGAGCGGACTTCCACAAAGCTTGGCGAGGACTGGAAAGCCCATAACGACAATGCGGCGACCGGCATTGAATATCTGAACAGCAGGGGAATGCTGACGGTGGCGCCGGGCAGCAACTACGCGATCCCGGACTACTCCACCGACCACAGCACGATCAAGGAGCAGTGCAAGCAGGTGATCGTACAGGACTCCTGGCGGACGGCATTTGCGGCCGACGAAGCAGAATTTAACAGCATCCTGAAAGAGATGCAGGATACGGTCAGAGGACTTGGATACGATGAAGTGTACGCCGTAGACGAACAGAGCTGTAAAGACAAGCTGGCTTCTTATGATGCGCTGAGACAATAAGAACGGACCGGCCGCGGGATATTCCTGCGGCCGGTTCTGATGACCGCCGGGTATATTGACAGCTGCCCATTGCTTTACAGGGAGTAGGAAAACCGTGTTCGGTGAGTTCTGGAAAGGAAAAAGACGATATGATTGAAAGCGAAAAAGTGCGGCACATTTTATATGGAGGAGACTACAACCCGGAACAGTGGCCGGAGGAAAGCTGGAGCGAAGACATGCGGCTTTTAAAGAAGGCCGGCGTCAATATCGTGACGCTGAACGTCTTCTCCTGGGCGTCCATCCAGCCGGATGAAAATACCTATGATTTTGACAGGCTGGACCGGATCATGGAGCTGGTGCAGGAAAACGGGATGGCGGTCTGTATGGCCACCGGGACAGGAGCGCATCTGGCGTGGATGGCGCGGAAATATCCGGAGATCCTGCGGACGGAGTTCGGCGGACAGAGGCGGAAATTCGGCGGGAGGCACAATTCCTGCCCCAACAGCCCCATCTACCGGACATTTGCCAAAAGACTGGCCGAAAAGCTGGCGCAGCATTATCAGGACCGGGACAATATCGTCTCCTGGCATATCAGCAATGAATTCGGCGGGGAATGCTACTGCGAAAACTGCGAGCGGGCGTTCCGCCAGTGGCTGAAAAGGCGATATGGCACTCTCGACGAGCTGAACCGGCGGTGGTACACATCCTTCTGGGGACACACCTTTTACGACTGGGAGGAAATCGTACCGCCGGATACGAGAAGCGAGCATATCGACGACAAGCGGACCATGTTTCAGGGAATTACTCTGGACTATAAGCGGTTCCTGTCGGACTCCATGCTGGAAGCCTTCCGGCTGGAATACGAGGCCGTAAAAGCGGTGATCCCGGACACCCGGATCACGACCAATCTCATGGGCTTCTACCCGGGCCTTGACTATCAGAAATGGGCGGATCATATGGACTTTGTATCAGTGGACAGTTATCCGGCCAATGAAGATACTTATGCGGATATCGCCATGGCACACGACCTGATGCGGGGCCTGAAGCAGGGAAAGCCCTTTGCGCTGATGGAGCAGACGCCCAGCGTGACCAACTGGCTGCCTTATAACGCCCTGAAACGCCCGGGCATCATGCGTCTGTGGAGTCACGAGGCCATGGCCCACGGCGCGGATACGGTCATGTTCTTCCAGATGAAGCGGAGTCTTGGCGGGTGCGAGAAGCACCACGGTGCTTTTATCGATCATGTGGGAACCGGACAGACAAGAGTCTACCGGGAGGCGGCGGCGCTCGGGGCGGAACTGTCCGCACTGGGCGGACAGACGCTGGGTGCAAGGACGCCCGCAAAGATCGGGATGCTCTTTGACTGGGACAACTGGTGGGCGCTGACCCACTCGGCAGGCCCGAGCTGTGAGCTTGATTATGTACAGGAGTGGAAGCGCTGCTACCGCGCCCTTCGTGAGATGAATTATGAAGTAGATATCGTGTCGTCCAGGGATGATTTTTCCGGATATCGGATTCTGCTGGCTCCGGTCTGGTATATGGTAAAGGAACAGGATGATGAAGCCGTCCGCCGCTTTGTGGCTGAGGGCGGCGCCTTTGTCACCGGCTTTTTCAGCGGAATCGTACAGGAGAATGATCTGGCCGTGACCGGCGGATATCCGGGAAAGCTTCGGGATATCCTGGGCATCTGGGTGGAGGAATGCGACGCCCTGTCCCATGACGCGGAAAATTCCTTTGTCTATCAGGGCGTGCGCTATCCGGCCCGGATCCTGTGCGACCTGCTTCATACGGAAGGAGCCGTACAGATGGATGACAGCGGATACGAAACTGATTTTTACCGGGGATATCCGGTCCTCACAAAAAATTCTTATGGGAAGGGCATCGCATATTACATGGCAACGTCTTCTTCCGATGATTTTTACCGGAAATTTCTGGAAGATATCTGTCAGGAAGCAGGCGTACAGCCGGTCTTTCGCACCCCTTCCGGCGTGGAAGCAGCCAGCAGAGTCAATCAAAACGGCATCTTTATCTGGCTTCTGAACCATACGGAGGAACCGCAGGAAGTCTGCCTGCCATGGGAAGGACTGGACGTGCTGGCAGGATCGACGCCTGTGAACGGAACGATCACGATTCTGCCGCGGGATGTGCGGATTCTGCTTTGCTCGGCAGGCTGCAGTTTCTGACATTCGCCTGAACCAGTTGTTCATAGTTCGGCGGGGTATGATCGTCATCGGGATGAGAAACAAGCTGTACGCCTCCATTCAGTAAAAAAAGAACTGGATATATCTGCTTTGCCTTGTCGTCTGTCAACGATGATGATAAAATAAAGTACAGAACTCTGACTGAAAAGGAGTGTGCGAAAAAGTATGGGTGTTTATCTGGACAGCAAGAATCCGTTTGGTCTTTTTGAGGATGAAGCCTCTTCTTTGTATTTTATTGATAAAACAAAACTGCTGGAAGAACTGATTCCTCTGGTGGCAAAGGGAGGGCCTGCCGGCGTCTCGGGTTCTGCCAGGAAAAGCAATAAGTATATCTGTATCACAAGGCCGCGGCGGTTTGGAAAGACAATGGCTGCAAGTATGATCGCTTCTTTTTTCGGGATGGGAGCGGACAGCAGAGAATTGTTCCGGCATCTTCAGATTGGAAAATCGAAAGATTTTGACGCTCACATTAACAGTCATCATGTAATCTGTATCAGCTTTCATGAGATTCCCGTGAATTGTACAAATTATCGACAGTACATCAGGAGAGTAGAAAAAAGACTTTGCAGCGATCTGAAAAAAGCATATCCAAATGCGGAGATCCATGAGGAAGATGCTGTATGGGATATTCTGAGCGAACTTTATGAAAGTGAAGACGCAAGATTCCTTTTTGTACTGGATGAATGGGATTACATTTTCCACCGGTCATTTGTAACAGAACAGGATAAAAAGGACTTTCTTGAATTTTTAAGCAATCTGCTGAAGGGAAAATCCTATGTAGAACTGGCCTATATGACCGGTATCCTTCCGATCGCAAAGTATTCCAGCGGTTCGGAACTGAACATGTTTTATGAATATACCATGGCTTCTGAAGAAAAGTATTCCGCATATTTTGGTTTCACCGAGACGGAAGTAGACGAACTTTTTCGCAGATACCAGGCCCTGCACCCGAACGCGCAAAAGGTAACAAGAGACGGCCTTCGTCTATGGTACGACGGATACCATACCCGGTCGGGGGAACGTGTCTATAACCCCAGATCTGTGGTAGCCGCTCTGACCAACAATAATCTTGGAAACTACTGGACCAGTTCCGGTCCTTATGATGAGCTTTTTTATTATGTGAAAGAAAATATTGCGGCAGTCAGAGATGACCTTGCAATGCTGGTATCCGGCATCCCTGTCCGCGCAAACGTAAGGGAATACGCCGCCACATCCATGAAACTGACTACAAAAGACGAGATTTTATCAGCCATGGTCGTCTATGGATTCCTGAATTGTACAGACGGCTGTGTATCGATTCCCAACAAAGAACTGATGAACCAGTTTACCGATATGCTCCAGAAAGAGCCTTCTTTGGGCTATGTCCATCGTCTTGCCGCAGAATCCACCCGAATGCTTCGTGCTACTCTGGCCGGAGACACCGGGACCATGTGCCGAATCCTGGAATATGCTCATGATACGGAAAGCCCTCTGCTTTACTACAATAACGAAACGGAACTTACCATGCTGGTAAATATGGTTTATCTGTCAGCCAGAGACACATACCGAATGGAACGGGAAGATAAGGCAGGAACCGGTTATGCAGATTTTCTCTTTTATCCGATGAAAAAAGACGAAGACTGTCTGATCCTGGAATTAAAAATTGACCATACGCCGGCGGAAGCCATACAGCAGATCAAAGACCGCAAATACGCACTTCGGTTTTGCCGGAAACCGGGAGGAATATCCGAATATACCGGAAGAATCCTCGCCGTCGGCATCACTTATCACAAAGCCGACAAAAAGCATTGCTGCCAAATAGAAGTCCTGCGGGAAAAAATCACCTGAAAACAGCAGGGAGGCCGTCATGAAGAACATCCACAAAATCGCATTCCATCCCGGGAGCCGGGAAGAGCTGCTTCCGGATTTTGCAAAAGATTTCCCCTATATCGCTTCCCGGGCGGAGATGGACCGTTATATCGGGCGGTCTGCGCCCTGGCACTGGCACAAGGCCGTGGAGAAAAGATCTCTGTCTCACAGCTTGCCGAAGACGCCTGCGGAATATATCAAAAGCTACCGCCTGCAGAAAGCCTGCCAGATGCTGGCGGGAACCTCAGAACCGCTGACCGTGGTCAGTCAGGCCTGCGGCCTTGGAAGCAGCAGCTATTTTGGAAAGGTCTTTCGGGAACATGCACACTGCACGCCGTCAGAATACCGGCAGAAATGGCAGGATTTTGACAGATAAGGGCGGAAAACAGATATGATTTCACTCTGGACTGCACTATCATGATACCTGTAACATCAATGGCTGATCTACAGGCAAGGAGGTCCAGTATGATAAAACTGAATATTCTGAACATGGAAAATTTTCTGAAAACCGTAAATACCTGCAGAAGCGAGGTGCGTATGCTTGATGCAAAGGGCGGGAAAACGAATATCAACGACGCCGGCTCTGTACAGGAACGCCTGATGGAGCAGTTCCGGCAGAGCAGAAAATGCCTGCGGCTGGTTCTGGAGGTGCCTGATCCGGGAGATTACATGCGCATCGTATCCTACTATGTGGGAGACTGCTGAATCGCCGGTCCCTCCGCATTATACCAGGGTCTGACGGTCTGCTCTGTCAGGCCCTGTTTTTATCCGCTTCCCGACCGCTGCTTTCGTTCCTGATACCCTCACAGGCAGGGGGAACACATGCCCTCTGCCTTCCTGCATCGTTTTCTGTGTTTATTCCCGCGAGCAATGAGCCAAGTGCCGTGCCTGCACGAGCATTTGGCGAATGCCGCGAGGGTCAATACCCCGCCCCTTGGGGCGTTTCAAATTCCATGCCCCGCTGCTTGCGGCGGGGTTATTGACTGAAAGGAGTAAATTATATGGAACCAGACAGATTCACTGCCGAACAGTCCCTTAAGGATGCATACAAATCCAACCCGGGGCCCTGGACGGACCATTCCCGCCATGTGGCCGAAGCCTGCGAACGGATCGCATCGCATTGCAGACATTTATCTTCCGAGAAGGCTTATATTCTCGGGCTGCTCCACGACATCGGGCGTTATGCCGGCGTGACCTCTGAAAGGCATCTGATCGACGGCTACCGCTACTGCATGGAACGGGGCTGGGAAAAGGCGGCGCAGATCTGCATCTCCCATGCATTCATGATCCCGGATATCCGCACTTCCATCGGCACCTTTGACGTAAGCGAAGAAGATTATCAGTTCATGAAAAAATTTGTCGTGGAGGCCGTCTATGACGACTATGACCGCCTGGTGCAGCTGTGCGACTCTCTGGCCCTGCCCGCCGGCTTCTGCCTGCTGGAAAAGCGGTTCGTGGACGTCACGATCCGTTACGGCGTCCATCCGTCCACGGTGGACCGGTGGAAGAAGGTGCTGGAGATCAGGGCATATTTTGAAAATGAGATCGGATGCTCCATCTATGAACTGCTGCCGGGGGTTGTGGAAAACAGTTTTTAATTTGCCGGTCTTTATCCCGTACGGACTGTTTATCCCTGTTCAATCGAGCAGGGAAGAGCCATCTTCCCCCACTCGCCGCGCAGGGTGCGTGCAGCAAAGCTGCTGATTTCCTTACGCACCCCTGCGCATTAAAAAAGGCGCCGCAGTTATGCGGCGCCCCGGTCCTCTATTCTACTTTCGGAAGTCTGGCGCGGCTGGCGGCCAGTTCTTCATCCGTCGGAATGTAGTCGTTCATCTCTCCGTCGTGGAATTTCTCGTAAGCCACCATATCGAAGTAACCGGTTCCGGTAAGGCCGAATACAATGGTCTTCTCTTCCCCGGTTTCTTTGCAGCGGACCGCCTCGTCGATGGCGACGCGGATGGCGTGGGAGCTCTCCGGCGCGGGCAGGATTCCTTCGATTCTCGCAAAATACTCCGCCGCCTCGAACACCTCGGTCTGCTTCACGCTGACCGCTTCCATCAGGCCCTGATGGTACAGCTCCGACAGGGTGGAACTCATGCCGTGATAGCGGAGGCCGCCTGCGTGGCTGGCGGACGGGATAAAACCGCTGCCCAGGGTATACATTTTAGAAAGCGGACAGACCATTCCCGTATCGCAGAAATCATAGGCGTACACGCCCCGGGTAAAGCTGGGGCAGGAAGCCGGTTCCACAGCAACGATCCGATAGTCCGCCTCACCCCGGAGCTTCTCGCCCATGAACGGCGCGATCAGTCCGCCCAGGTTTGAACCGCCTCCGGCGCAGCCGATGATCACATCCGGTTTCACCCCGTATTTGTCCAGCGCCGCCTTCGTCTCCAGACCAATGACAGACTGGTGAAGCAGCACCTGATTGAGCACGCTGCCCAGCACGTAGCGGTAACCCTCGCTGGACACTGCCTTTTCCACGGCTTCGGAGATGGCGCAGCCAAGGCTTCCGGTCGTCCCCGGATGTTCCGCGAGAATTTTCTTGCCCACCTCGGTCTCCATGGACGGGGACGGGGTCACCGACGCGCCGTAGGTGCGCATGACCTCCCGGCGGAAGGGTTTCTGCTCATAGGAGCATTTGACCATATATACTTTGCAGTCCAGTCCAAAATAGGAACACGCCATGGAAAGGGCCGTTCCCCACTGGCCGGCTCCGGTCTCAGTGGTCACGCCTTTGAGTCCCTGTTTCTTTGCATAGTAGGCCTGGGCAATGGCGGAGTTCAGCTTGTGGCTGCCGCTGGTGTTATTGCCCTCGAATTTGTAATAGATCTTCGCAGGCGTCTGAAGCTTCTCCTCCAGACAGTAGGCGCGGACCAGCGGAGACGGACGGTACATCTTGTAAAAGCTGCGAATCTCCTCCGGGATCTCAAAAAACGCCGTGCTGTCATCCAGCTCCTGCCGGATCAGCTCCTCGCAGAAGACGCCCGAGAGCTCCTCCGCCTTCATGGGCTGAAGGGTGCCGGGATTCAAGAGCGGCGCCGGCTTCTGCTTCATATCGGCCCGCAGATTGTACCATGCCTTCGGCATCTCGTCTTCGTTCAGATAGATTTTGTAGGGGATTTTTTCGTTTTTCATCGTCGTTACCTCCATATGATTTTCTTTCAGACGCCATGAGTTTACAGTCTGCCTTATGACCTGTTACCGTCAAATATTCCGCAGCGGGCTGCAGGACATCCGCCCCTCCGTTGCAGCCGCCGAATGGACATGCAGGCATATCTGCCAGGCCCGCTGTCCGCGGGAATAAAAAAACGTCCTTGACAGAACTTACACTCTGTCAAGGACGAACAGGTACTGATACAGTACGGCATAGTCCGCGGTGCCACCTTGATTCACGGTATAACCCGTGCACTTGGCAGGATACCAACATATCCCCGGCATTTATACGCCTGCCTGAAGCGTCGCAGAATACTCTGTGAATGCTCACATTTGACTGCGCCCTCCGCGGTCCATTTGACAATTTGTTTCCTGCCCGGTTCTCAGCAACCCGGACTCTCTGTATGGGCATCGTTGCCGTTATCTCCGCTTCAACGGTTTGATGTATGAAATTTTAACATACTATAGCACTCTTGTATACAGATGTCAACTGTTTTATGAAAATTCAACCGGTTTATTCAAAGAGAGGGACCATTGATTCGGACTTTTCCAAGCTGCCGCTGCCCGCTCTGGCTCAGGAAAGCGCTTTTACAGCGCGCCCCAGTTTCTTCACATAAGGATGGACAAGATAATACAGGTACAGATATTTGCCGCCTGCCTTTTTATTCAGGTCCGCTGCCTTTCCTCCCTGATCCACTACGGGCTTCCAGTCCTCCGAGAACGGAACCGTACTCTCCCTGACTCCCAGCGCACAGATGCCCGGCGTATCCGGTATGGTATCCTTTTTGTATTCCAGATAGATATAGTCGCCGCCCGCTCCTTTGTTCAAATCCTGATCAATCACGGAATAATCAGACGGAGAAGGTGTCCTGTCGGCCTTTCCGCGGCTGATAACCCGGATATCCCCTATCTTCTTCGAAGCATCCCTGCCAAGCCGATAGACAAGATAGATATATTTCCCGCCCGCTTTCTCATTCAGATCACAGTTGGACGAGCTGGTTGTGGGGTTCTTCTTTGTTACAATGTCGCCTTCTTTCAAAAGATTTCTGATGTCGCTTCCGCCCGACATGATTACACGGAGATCCGTAATAAAAGGAATCCTGTGCATTGCTTCCAGAAGAGCGGCGCGTTCATGCGCGCGGAATCCGGCCTCCAGCCTTTTCTTCTGTTCCGGATCCCTCACCAGCTCCCAGAGAGGGATCTCCGCCTGTACCTGATACATGGCCGGCGCTTCCTCCAGGGACTCCATCCATGTCTTCATAACGTCTTTCCGATCCTCCCAGTCTGACAATGCAGTAGGAGTTCCCCCTATGGTCCACAGATCGATCTCAGAATGACCTGCAAAATATTCTGCCATCTTTTTTTGCTCGGCGGATACATTCGCAGCAATGGATTTATACTTCGCTTCCGCCATGGCTTTCACCTCGGATATGGACTTTCCGCCTCTGTCTTTCATGGAAAATTCCATGACAATTCTGCCTCCTGTCCGAAAGCTCCGGATCAGATGCGTGCCGTAGCGCCGGAAAATCTCCTCTGCCTCACACTGTTTCAGATCCCTCTGAAACGATTCTGTCAGGCATTCTGACAGTTCATTTGTTGTCAGAATATGGTTATACTGCCTCAGCTGATGAGAGCTGAAGATCTTTCCATATGCGCTGTTCTCCGAGACAGACTCTGTCAGGCCCACCGAGGTGGAAAGAGAAGCAGATACATTCAGTACATTATAAGATACTCCGCAGGATGTATCAAAACTCTCTTCCATCTCATATCTGGAAGTGCTGATGGCAGTATGACTCTCCGAACGGCTGGTTCCTTCCGGAGCCGTATACCAGGCCGCCATCCTCTGTTCCAGAAGCGTTTCATCAAGAATGGGGGTAAATGTCATCCTTTTCTGATTGGCGTAGGAATTGCGGATCTTATCATATCCGCAGCAAAGATACTTGTAAAATTCGTTTTTCATCATTCATTCCTCCTGAACTGTCGCATGATTGTTTTCTGTTTTCGTAACGTTACAATTATCATCCGACCGCAAGAACATATATTCGAATATTTTTAACATCTATATCAGGATTTTCTTTAATTTTCCAAGTATCTTCTGATGTCTGTAATGCAGAGTCGTCACGGGAATCCCGTCTTCCCTGGAAATCTCCCGCAATGATCTCTCATAGACATAGATCCGCCGGATCAGTTCTTTCTCCGGTTCTTCCAGACCGGTAATCGCACACTTCAGCCTCTCCGTCTCCAGACGAAGCTCCACCTCCTCTTCTACCGTTCTTCCGCAGCGATCCGCCATCAGCTCGCATCCATTCATCTCTTCCGTATCCAGTGAATCATAGGAAAACACTTTGTTATGATAATCGGATTCTCTGAAATAGCGCTCCTTGCGCTCTCCCTGGCAGTAAAGCTTGTACACAGGTTCCGTCACCGGAATCTCCTGGCCCTTGATTCGAATAAAATACTGCATATCGTTTCCACCTTTCTTCCGAAGAGGAAACCTGTACCACAGTTAAAACATATCACCTTTTCAATGATATGTCAATTTTTTTCGAACATGTGTTCTTATTATCGGATATAAAGTAAGAAACAAAAAAGAAACCTGTACCGCACCTGTTCTATCCTATCAAAAACTCCCGGCTGCGGATCTGTCAAAATCCACAGCCGGGATGTCTGCTGCAAACCGTATAAACTCACGAATATGCTTTCGCCTCATGCGCAATTTGCCGGATATCCGGAACGGTCAGAAGGACCGGATACAGGAGCGCGCCGATCACCAGGCCGCTGATCCCCTGTATGATGTTGGCGGGAACGCTTGCTGCGGCCGCAGCTACGCCGTACATCATCGACTCGCAGAGGAAATATCCGCCCGCCACCAGTACGATATCCGCGATACCCCCCAGCACCACCGCCGCGCCGCGGCTTTTCGCCGTTTTGCCAATCTTCTGATAGATCAGCCCCGCCGCAAAAGCAACCGCGCCCTTGATCACAAACGTGATCGGCACATAGATAAAATATCCGCCCAGCAGGTCCGCCAGAGCAGACCCGATGCCGGCAGCCAGAAGCCCCCAGTGCGGGCCAAGGATGACTCCGGACAGGATCACCACTGCATCCCCGGGATGGATATAGCCGCCCGTCCCCGGCGTGGGAATCCGTATGGACATGGTCGCCACGCACGCAAACGCCGCAAACAGCGCGGCCAGCACGATTTTCTTCAGATTATACTTCATGCTCAAAACCTCTTTTCTTTTTTAAGTTCAGCCTATTGTAAAACATTTCTGGACTGAATAAAATATCCAGTTTTAAAAAATTTAACCAGTCCAGTTTTGCCCCCGCGCCGCTTTGTGCGGAAAGGGCTTGAACCTGCACACAACTCCATATATAATTGAGAAAAGGAAAGGGGGACAGAACTTGAAAGCACTCGTAAAACTGCCGATCGGCATCGAATTTTTTCAGGAAATCCGTACAGAAGGCTTTTACTATGTGGATAAGACGGGGCTGATCGCCGAACTGCTGAACAACTGGGGCAAAGTAAACCTTTTTACACGTCCCCGGCGTTTCGGGAAATCTCTGAATCTGAATACGCTGAAATATTTTTTTTCCTATGGCTGTGATCCCCGGCTGTTTGACGGACTTGCCATATCCAAAGAGACGGAACTCTGCGAAAAGTACATGGGAAAATTTCCGGTCATCTCCCTCACCCTGAAGGAAGTGTCCTCCATGGATTACGAAGGCGCAGCTGCCGGACTGAGTCTGGCCATCGGCAAAGAAGCGCTGCGATTCCGTTTTCTTCTGGACAGCGGGCAGCTTTCCGAGGACGACAAAAAACAGTATGCACAGCTGACCAGAGTCGGCGAACCCGGCCAATCGATGTTTCCCATGACCAAAAACACTCTGGAAAACAGTCTGCACACGCTGTCTTACCTGCTCTGCAAACATTACGGGCAGAAAGTAATCCTACTCATTGACGAATATGACGTTCCTCTGGATAAGGCGCAGCAGTACGGATACTATGAGGAAATGACCGGCCTGATCCGCAACCTGTTTGGATATGCCTTAAAAACAAACGAAAATCTGTATTTCGCCGTATTGACCGGATGCCTGCGGGTGGCGAAGGAAAGTATTTTTACCGGACTGAACAATTTTAATGTCATGTCCATCACCGGCAGCCGGTTCGGAGAGTATTTCGGCTTTTCTGACGATGAGGTCAAAGCCATGCTGGAATATTACGGTCTGGAGGACAAATACGGACTGATCAAAGAATGGTACGACGGATACTGTTTCGGCAGCGCGGACATTTACTGCCCATGGGACGTCATCAACTATGTGTATCTGCTCCGTGCGGAACCGGATGCACGTCCCCGGACTTTCTGGATCAATTCCAGCAGCAACGCCGTCATACGGTCCCTCCTTCAAAAAGCGGACGACCAGACCATGGAAGATCTGGACCGACTGGTCAATGGTATGTCTGTCACAAAGACGATCACAGAAGAACTGACCTACCGGGAACTTTACGACAACATCGACAATCTGTGGAGCGTGCTTTTCGCCACAGGTTATCTGACCAAACGCGCAGAAACCGATCTGAACACTTATGAATTTGTAATTCCCAACCAGGAAATCCGCATCATCTTCCGGGATCAGATTCTCTCCTGGTTTCAGGAAGAAGCCAGGAAGGACGCTCCTGCTCTGGACGCCTTCTGTGAGGCCTTCCGTACCGGAAACGCCCCGGAAATCGAACGTGTGTTTTCTTCTTATCTGAAGCAGACCATCAGCATCCGCGATACATTCGTCCGAAAAGAAAAGAAGGAAAATTTCTATCACGGGATCCTGCTGGGGCTGTTAAGCAGCCGGAGAGACTGGGTTCTCGCTTCCAATGCGGAATCCGGAGAAGGTTACAGCGACATCCTTGTGAAGATCAAAGCGGCCTCCATCGGGATCGTCATCGAACTGAAATATTCCGAAAGCCGGAATCTGGAAGCCGCCTGTCTGCACGCGTTGGAACAGATCGAGCAGAAAAACTACGCGGAGCGGCTGTTGGACGACGGGATGACCGCCATATTAAAATACGGCATCGCCTGCCACAGACAGACCTGCATGGTCAGAATGGCGGCAGACAAAGACTGACAAAACGCCGGCTTCTGTCGGCGTTTTGTCAATATCCATACCGTTTCTTCTTTCCGGCCAAAAACAGGAACGTCACTCCTGCCGCCAGAATCTCCGCCGCCACGATGGACATCCAGATCCCGTCGATGCCCCAGAGAATCGGGAAGATCAGGACCGCCGCACTCTCAAAGACCAGCGTCCGCAGGAAGGAGATCAGTGCGGAAGTAAGCCCGTCGCCGAGGGCGGTAAAGAAGGACGATCCGAAGATCGCAAAGCCGGAGCACAAAAAGGAACAGGAAAAGAACCGGAACCCCCGGACAGTCAGCGCCGTCAGACCCGGATCATATCCCACGAACAGATACGACAGCGGTCCGGCCAGAAGCTGCCCGGCCGCAAACATCAGGACCGCGGATACGCCGACCAGCGACATGGAAATATTGCTCATGAGCTCGGAGGAGCCATTGGTACAGGTACGGACCAGTGCCCTTGTATCCGGACGGCCTCTTAGTCTCACAAGCCGAAGAAGACTTCCGTTGTTCCGCCCAAAATAGACGAGCGGAACCACGCCGCCTACAAACTGGCTGAAAGCCGTGGCTGCCGCCGCACCTTCCATCCCCCAGTGAAATACAGCCACAAACAGCGCATCAAGAACGATGTTGGTAACGCCGGACGCCACGGTCACATACAGTCCCAGCTTTGGCTTTTCCGCCGTGGCGAACAGACACTGAAACTCAAACTGCAACACATAAAACGGCAGCGCCAGCAGCACGATCCATCCATACCGGACGCTGTCACTGAGAAGTCTCCCCTCTGCGCCCATCAGAGAGGCGACCGGGCGGATGCACACAAAACCGAAGACTGCCAGCACCACGCCGCAGATGATGGATGTATAGACAATCAGGGAGAACAGCTCATTGGCCTTTTCCCGCTTCCCCTCTCCCAGCGTCTTCGCGATCAGCGCCCCGCCTCCGGTTCCGAACATAAATCCCGCACAGCCCAGGATCATCAGAAGTGGCATGATAAAATTTACAGCCGCAAAAGGGGTCTTTCCTGCAAAATTGGACACAAAAAATCCGTCCACCACCCCGTAGATCGAGGTGAACACCAGCATGATGACGGACGGAAAGGTGAAGCGCAGAAGGCGGCCATACGTAAAATGATCCGATAAGCGGATGTTCATATCTCATCCCCCGCTTTCATCTGTCCGGCCTTTTCCTGAAGCGCCGTCAGAAAATGCTCCGTCAGCTCCAGATATTTTTCCACATCCTGCTCCGGCCAGGAAGTGTAGATCTCATTCTCCGCCTGCATGATCCGCTTCACCGTCCGTTCTGCCAGGCCCATGCCCTTCTCCGTCAGACAGACCGTTTTGTTTCTGGAACCGGCGGCTTCCAGATAGAGAACCCCCTCCGCTTCCAGTTTGCGGAGCGCGGAATTGACCGTCTGCTTGCTTAAACCCGAATACCGGCAGATATCCTGCAGAGGACAGCGCTCCCCCTGATCGCAGATCGTATAGAGAATGATCATGGCACTATCCGACAGGCCGAGCTTCAGCGACATCTCATGATAGACCGCATTCAGCTCCCCCAGAAGATAATTATAACGTTTCATTACTTTAGAAACCGGTTCCCGCATACTGCACCTCCATATAGTACGAAATCATACCACGTATTATAGTATGATTTCGTACCAATGTCAAGTATGAAATTTTATCATACTGTATAACTGATTTTACACAGGGATCCGCACCTCCTGCACCAAGTTTTCGGAGAAATATTCCTCGATCTTGTGTCGGTCATCTGTCTGCCCCAGCACCCACATCAGCTTGGTAACCGCGGCTTCCGCCGTCATATCGTACGCCTGCAGCACGCCGCTGTTCAGCGCCCGCAGCCCTGTCTCATACACGGAAAGGCTGCTCCCCTCGTATCTGCACTGGCTTCCCACCAGAACCGTCATCCCGCGTTTCACGCTCCGCTCCACCGCCGCCAGAAAATCGTTTTTCAGAAACGGAAGCCCGCCCAGCCCAAAGGCTTCGATATAGACGCCCCGATACCCGTGCTCCTCCAGCATGGACAGGAGTTCCGGCCGGATTCCCGGATACATTTTCAGCACAAACACCTGGTCCGAGTATTCTGTACACAGCCGAAAATCCCCCTTGATTTCCGGAAGATACCCGGTATGGATGCGAAGTCCCAGAGAGCTGATCTGCGCCACATCCGGATAGTTGATGCTCTCAAAAGCGTCAAAGCTCATGGTCCGGACCTTGGAGGCCCGAACGCCCAGCATCACCTTTCGGTTGAAGGCCAGAAAGACGCCTCCATGACCGCCGGCCGCCATATGCACCGCGCAGCGGCAGTTCTCCATAGCGTCCGCAACCGGATGGCTGATGGAAAGCTGGCTTCCGGTAAGGACTACAGGAATCGGCACATTCTGCAGCATGAACGACAGCATGGAAGCGGTGTACGCCATGGTGTCGGTGCCGTGGATCACCACGATCCCCTGATATCCGGCGGCCGCTTCCTGAATTCTTTCGGCCAGCCTGCGCCAGTCATCCGGAAATATATTGGCGCTGTCCACCAAGAACAGATCCTCCATCTCCAGTTCGATCCCTCCCGCCACCAGCCGCATGGCCTCCAGAAGTTCCCCGCTGCTTAAACCCGGCTTTAATCCCCTTTCGCTTTCCACGGAGGAAAATGTCCCTCCCGTATTGATGATCAACAGTTTTTTCATGTGCGCTTCCTCCCTCTGACAAACCTGTCCCCTTTGCTCATCCAAATACGAACATATGATGCCGTCCGTCCAGTCCTGTAAATATGATATTTCAGTATACCATATAAAAACCATTTCCAACAAGGGATTGCCTGTGTCCTGCGGCGCGTTTCCAACCTTCGTCGTCTCTGTCCGGCCCGGCCCCTGAGGCAGTAATCAAAATACCGTACCTGACCGTTTATCCCAAAATCACTGCCGTTTGCCGGATTCCCCAAAAGTTTCCCACAGAACCGACGATATAAGATACAAGAGGTGGTAAGATGACAGCAGCAGTCTGTGACGACGAAAAGATTCTGTGTGAACAGATCGAACAACTGATTAAAAAAACAGCCCCGGACTGCCGGGTGCTCCGGTTCTCTTCCGGAGAAGCGTTTCTGCGGGCGAAAACCCCGGTGGACATTCTGTTTCTGGACATCCGGCTTGGCGGCATGGACGGAATCGAAACGGCGAAAACTTTAAGGACCCAAAACAGCGACATGATCCTGATCTTCCTCACCGGATGCAGAGAATATGCATTGGAAGCCTTTGACGTCTCTGCCTTCCACTATCTGCTGAAGCCGATGGAGGAACAGAAATTTCAGGACATTTTCACAAAGGCTCTGGCAGAAGCCGGAAAGAAAAACCACAGAGAAGACGGAAGGCTGCTCCTGAAGTCCCGGGGCAGGCACATTTCCCTGTCCCGGAACGACATTCTGTATGTGGAAAGCCAGAACCGGAAAGTATATGTACATACTAACCGGGACGTCCTGGAGATCCGGGCCGACCTGAAGGATCTGGAGCCGGAACTGGGACCGTCCTTTTACCGGTGCCACAAAGGGTATCTGGTTCATATGGGGTATATCGCAGAATATGAAAAAGATCAGATCCTTCTGACAAACGGCGAAAACGTCTACCTTTCCAGAAGAAAATACCAGGATTTTGTGAAAACCTATATGAATTATCTGCGAAATGGAGGAATTCTTCTTGATCCCGCTTAACCTGATGACCATACTACAGACTCTGATCGATCCCATCGAGGGCTTCTGTCTGCAGCAATATTACGATGGCTTCTCCCACAGGAAAACATCTTCCGCCGTTTTCAAAGGCATCCTGATCATTCTGTGCTACACGGCGTTCCAATATGGAAAAAAACAGATCCTTCCGGACGGGCACAGTCCGTGGAAAGCTGCGGTAAATCTGCTTCTTACTCTCTGCTTCCTGCTTTTTCTGACCGCCTGTCTGTACCGCGACCTCGGAATCTTCCGCATCTTTCCGGCAGTCAGCTTCGTGGTCATACAGGAGACCGGACGTATGGTTACTCTGATCCTTCCTTATCTGACCGGTCTGCCAACGCTGATTCTGAGATGGCGCCAAAGCTCCGGACATACGGTTTCGGAAGCAGATGCTTTATTCTTCGCATTGCTGGCCGTAAACGGCATGTGGATCCTGATCTATGGATTCCGGGTCCTGATCCTGCACGTTTCTCTAAGCAGCATCCGAAAACAGTTTCCGGAAAGACCGCCTTCGATCCATCCTGCCGAACTGCAGTATCTGCTGCTGCCGGCGTTGATCGCCTTCTGTATCCATCTGCTGCTGAATCTGATCCTGTTCCGGTCAGACAGCCGCGGCGGTGAACTGTTTCTCTTTGACCTTTATCCGGTTCTCCGCCTGTTTGTACCGATCCTGCTGCTTCTGTCTCTGGTATCCGTTCTGTACGGAGTCCGGCTCTATCAGCGTATGGTTGTTCTCCGTCAGGATCAGAGCAGCCGGGCCGTTCTGGAGGAACAACTGAAAAGCATGCAGGAGTATCTTCAGGAAGAACGGCGCATCCAGTCCGGAATCCGCAGTATGAAGCACGATATGAAAAATACCGTCTCCGTCATTATGCAGCTTGCAAAGAAGATACCCGAAAATCAAAACACCGAGCTGGAACAGTACCTGTCTGAGCTGGAACAGTCTCTGCAGGAACTGGACTACCGTTTTCACACCGGCAGCGCCGTCGTAGACGCCCTTCTGAATATGAAATACCACAAGGCAGTCCAGCAGATCTCCGGTCTCCATCTGCAGGCTGATGCGCTGCTCTTCCCGGAAGCTTTCCATATCTCCGGCTACGATGCCGGCGTGATCATCGGAAATGCGCTGGATAATGCCCTGGAAGCATGTAAAGAATATCTTGATGAATCACCCGATGCAGAAGTTTACATAAAGCTTTCCTCCTTTCAAAGGAGAAATCTTTTCTTTATCGAAGCGGAAAACAGTTTCCATGGCAGGCTGATCTGCCCAAAAGGAGCGGAATTCCCTTCCTCCACCCGGAAAAAGGACTCTGCCGGTCTCCACGGCATCGGACTTTCCAACATAAAGAAAGCGGCTGAAAAGTATGACGGAGCCGTAGCATGGGAAGCTGCCGACCATATATTCCGCCTGTCCGTCATGCTGAAAAACAAATCTTAAAACCTGTATAAATTTCAACAGAAAGGTGCGTGAAAAACTGATGAAGATCAACCCTTACCAGACCATGAACCCGTATTGCCCTGCCCCGCGGTTCTCCCCCGGCGCCAGCCGTCTGGCTGCAGATCCTGCAACTGACCGGCAGCCTGGAAACCCGGACCGGCTAACGATCTCTCTGTATGGCCAAAACAGCCGGATTGAAAGCCTGATGAAGTAGAAGCATTCCCTTCTGGAACGAAAAAATGAGCTGATCCGTTTCACCCTGGAAAACGGCGGAAGCCGGGAATCCATCCAGGAGCTTCCGGATACTTATGAAGAGCAGATGAAAAACCTTGATCAGCAGATCTCGCGGGAGATGGCCAGCCTGAATACGGACCGGACGGATAAAGACTCTTTCATTTCCAAAAACAACGCTCCAAAAACGAAAGAGGAACTCCGGAAAAAACAGATCTCCGATCTTTTGGATCTGTCCTCCGGCCTGTCGCAGGTAACGTCCATACAGTCCGCCAGAACTTCCGTGGAAGGGGAAGCACGGGTGCTGGAAAGTGAGATCCGCATGGATAAAGGACGCGGCGGAGACCCGGAAGCGATCGCCCGGCGCGGGGAAAAGCTTGCAGATCTGCAGCAGCGGGCCGCCGGGCTGTCTGCGGATATCATGAAAGCATCCCGGGACATCGCAGAACAAATAGACGAAAGTCACAGGACTGCAGAGGAAACAGTCCGCGAAGAAATGCCGCCTGAACAGACCGGCCATGATTCTCTGACCGACGTTCTCCGGTAAAGCGGCACAGGAAAAGAGCCATTCGATCGTTTTTTCTAATCGAATGGCTCCTTACCAGTCAATCTGAAGTTTCACCTTTATTATCTCCTTTCAAGATTATTTCCGGATATTACCAGATTGTTTGATCCACTGTTCTGTTTTCACCCTCTGTTCATGCTCAGGAAAGGATCAGCACTTCCGCTTTTTCTTCTGACTCCTTCTTTCCCTTCGAATTCCGTCATCTTTTCGCTGACATTCAGATCGTTCCCAATCATGATCAAAATTTCATCTTCCCATTGGACCTTTCCTCCATTTCCAGAGACTTTTGTGTATCTCTTTCTTGTTGGTGACTATATATTACAATATCTTTTCTTATTTGTCAATAGTTTTCTGAAAATTTATTTGTAATTTTTTAATTTTCGTTACTTTTCACACTCACGCCAGTATACAGCCCGGATCAGGCAGATAATCCTGGAAGACCCATTGAAGGGCGCCGGTCCTTAGGGTGCGTATTTTGCACCCTTAGTACCGCTGCATCCCTTCATTAAGTGCGAACGGGGTCTGGAAGGATTAATCTGCCCGTTCCGGGCGTCCGGGTGGCGTGGATGTGAAAAGCAGCTAATTTTCTGTTACTGTTTGCTCCATGACCACTCACGGAGCAAACAGTTTATCCAGCGTCACAAGCACCCCGTCTTCTTCATTGGACGGGCATCTGTATTTTGCCGCGTCCTTTACATTCTGAGGCGCGTTCTCCATGGCGTAGCTGTATCCGCAGTAAGTCAGCATCTCGATATCATTTCCGCCGTCCCCGAAAGCGGCGCACTGGTCGGGAGAAAGCCCCCAGCGCTCCACAAGGCGTTTCAGCCCCGACGCCTTATGACAGCCGGGAACGATCAGGTCAATGGAGCCGTGGCCGCTGGTCGTGGGCTCCGCCTTCCCTTTGAGCCTGCCGCGAAACATATCATAATAAAAATATGTTTTTTCCTCCGGAACCGTCGGCGCGAATTTCAGTATCTGGTCTTTGACCGCTTTCAGATCGTCCGCCCATGCCAGACGGTGATAGTAGATCTTTGTCAGCTCAAAAAATTCCTCACTGGCACTTCCGCGCTGACACCAGGCGCTGTCCCTCTTTGATATTTCCAAGAACCAGGAATTCATACGGCTCCATCGTCCAGGTTCCTTCTTCCGAACCTGTGAACGGGCCTTCCTTTTCGAAAGGCATGCCGGGATTCACGTCCCTGCGGGACGAACCGTTTTCGGCCGGCCGGCTGCCATTTTCCAGCAGCACCGGTAAGCTGCGCCACGCTTCGTCCATTTTGATGTGCTGTTTCTTTCCGTCCAGATTGCAGAGCACCACGATCTGCTGATCACCCAATACTCTTTTGTATGCCATCACCATATCGTTTTCGGTCTCCAGAAAGGCGATCTCTCCTTTGGCAATAATCGGATACGTTTTTCTCATGGCGATCAGTTTCTTATAAAAGGCAAGAATGGAATCCCCGTCCTTCTGCTGCGCTTCCACGGTAATCTCATCCCGGAATCCGGCGGACATGGGAAGCCACGGCCCGGCTTCGGAAAATCCGCCGTATGTCTCCCGGCTCCACTGCATGGGCGTCCGGCTGTTGTCCCGGGACCTGGCCGCCAGGGTCGCCAGCGCCTCTTCTTTCGTCTTCCCTTTTTCCAGCAGGATCTGATAATAGTTCAGGCTTTCCACGTCCCGATACTGCTCGATGGAAGGGTAGTGGGCGTTCAGCATTCCGATCTCTTCCCCCTGATAGATATACGGAGTTCCCCGCATCAGATGGATCATACCGCCAGCATTTTTGCCGACGCTTTCCAGTATAGGCCCTCATCGCCCATTCTGCTTACGATCTGGGGCTGGTCGTGGTTGCACCAGAACAGCGCGTTCCACCCGCCGCCTTCCTGCATGCCCGTCTGCCATTTGACAAAAAGTTCTTTTAATTTCCGGTAATCGGGAGCCGCCAGCGCCCATTTGTCCCCGTCTTTGTAATCCACTTTCAGGTGATGGAAATTAAAACACATGGAAAGTTCTTTCTCCTTCGGGGAGGAATAGCGGATGCAGTGTTCCAGCGTTGTGGAGGACATTTCCCCCACGGTAATGAAGTCTTCGATCCCTGCGTCCCTGACCAGCTCTTTCAGATATTCGTGGATATGGGGGCCGTCGCTGTAGAATCTCCGCCCGTCTCCCTCAAAATCGTCGAGCATCTGTTCCGGCTTGGACACCAGATTGATCACATCGAACCGGAACGCCCGAATGCCCTTTTTCTTCCAGAACCGGAGAATCTCCTTTAATTCTTCCCGGACCTCCGGGTTGTCCCAGTTCAAATCCGCCTGCGTCACATCGTACAGCCGCAGATACCATTTTTTCAGGCCGGGGACATATTCCCAGGCCGTTCCGCCGAATTTGGACTGCCAGTTGGTGGGCGCCTGATCCGGCGTCCCTTCCCTGAAAATATAATAGTTCTGATATTTCTCCTCTCCTGCCAGCGCTTTCTGGAACCACTCATGCTGAGTGGACGTATGGTTAAACACCATATCCAGCATGATGCCCATGCCCCTCGCTTCGCTCTGACGGATCAATTCCTCCAGATCCTCCATCGTCCCGAAGAGGGGATTGATCTCCCGGTAATCTGCCACGTCGTACCCGTTGTCTCTCTGGGGAGAGAGAAACACCGGGGTCAGCCACAGGTAATCTACGCCCAGTCCCTGAAGGTAATCTAATTTTTCGATGATTCCGGGAATGTCTCCAAAACCGTCCCCGTTCGTATCCCGAAATGACTTCGGGTAGATCTGATACACGACTTTATCGCTGAAATCTGCCATTTTGCGCCTCCTGTCTGAAAACTGCCGCCGCTCTTCCATTCATCTGACGTTTCGGTCAGATGCTTTAAGAATCGCTTGTTTAAACATGTCTTTTTCTATGTTATATCACACTTGTTTGAACATGTCAATTCTTTTTTGTAATATTTGTTTAAACAGGATATCGGATTTTCAGCATTTTGTTTCTATCGTATCAAATGGGAACAGCGGGGTGTTATGCCCGGTTCCTGAGCAAAGTTCCTTCTTGCGGCCTGCTGCAGAATATGATAAGATATAAAAAAGGAAAGCCAGAGACGCACGGCTTACCCGAAAAAGTTTTGACTAACTATTAATGTCAGCCGTCATTATTCGCAGTAATGGCGGCTATCTTCGTTTTCCCCTGAAGATCTGATAACACAGACCGACAAGAGCAACAATGAAAATTCCTGTCTGAACAAGATCAGAATATGTAATCGTCATTGATTAACCCCTCCTTCCCCGTGAAGTCTGGAGGGTGAGTTCCTCCGATCTACCGTTACGGAGGGTAAGCCGCCCGGCTCTCTGGTTTTCCCTGCTGACAGTTTATCACATTGCAGTTTCATGTTCAATATTATTTATCTGTACGTTTTAACCTTGGATAAATAAAAGCAGTGAACGAAACGTTACACCTCATTCACTGCTCCTCTTTCTATCCTGTTTTACATCAGGTCCTCCGTCTCCGCCCGGCAGACAGACAAGAACACGCAGGCCAGAGAGATCACGGTCAGAATGACCGGGAAGACGGCGCTGCCCGCCATGGTAAAGTCGCCGATATTGGCCTGCGTCAGAAAGATCAGCCCAAAGGACGAGACGACCGTTGCTCTGGAAGACCGCATGGACATCCCCACAAACAGCGCCATAAAGCCCATGGTAACAAGAACCGCGGATTTCAGCAGCAGCTGCAGGTAGAATCCGGCGCTCCCCATGTCAAAATCAATGGGAAAGGACGAGATCATAAAGCAGGAGCCCGCCAGAATACAGCCGCAGATCAGCAGCCTTGTCAGAATCAACGCCGCAAAGTTGAAGATCCAGACTGCCAGCATCTGGGATACCAGAATTTTTTGCCTCCGGATGGGATAGGAAAACATCAGATTCATGGTTTTATTTTTGTATGCACCCACGATAAAAGAGGACAGCATCACACCCGTAAGGATCAGGGACGTCATACTGGTGAACAGTTCGATCGGCGCCGAAATCGTCCCGTTGCCGGGAGCCGCATCCGGCACGCCGGTGTCCGGATCATTGGCAATTCCCAGATAGGCCAGCGCGGACAGAAACAGGCAGAGCAGCACCGCCAGGACGACCGCTTTTTTGATATATTTTCCAATATTATTTTTCTTCCATTCCAGTTTGATCAGTTTCCACATCCCATTACCCCTCCTCTGTCATTTTCAGGAAATAGTCTTCCAGCGTCTCCGCCTTCTTTCCAAGCGCAGTCACCGCAACGCCGTTCAGAATCAGTGTCTGAGACAGTTCCTGCGCCGGCACCCGGGTGTCATAGATGCGGATCTGCCCGTCCTCTATGATCTTAAAGTTCGTAAGCCCAAGCTTTTCGGTCAGCACGTAAGCCGCCTTTCTCTCATCCGTCACGGACAGCTCCGTATACGCCAGGCTCATCTGTTCGATCTCCCGCATGCTGATCTCTTTTTTTAATCTGCCATGATGGATCACACCCACCGTATCGGCAATACTTTCGATCTCCGAAAGAATATGAGTGGACACCATGATGGTGATTCCGTACTCGTCGCAGAGGTTTTTCATCAGATTCCGGATCTGCTTCATGCCTGCCGGGTCCAGCCCGTTGGTAGGTTCGTCCAGAATCAGAAGCTCCGGTCTGGTCAGAACCGCCCGGGCGATGCCGAGCCGTTCCTTCATTCCCAGCGAATAGGTTTTTACCGGTTTTCCCGCTGCATCCGTCAGATCCAGAAGCTCCAGCGCCTGCTCGATGCTCCCATGGTGATAATACCCCATATACTCGGCGTGCAGCTTCAGATTCTCGTATCCGCTCAGATGCTCGTAAAACGCAGGAAATTCAATGATGCTGCCCATCCGCTTCAGCACCTCATAAGACTTTGGAGTAAGCGTCTCCCCAAAAATCTCCACGCTTCCGCCTGTGGGCTTCCAGAGGTTGGTGATCATCTTCATGACCGTCGTCTTGCCCGCCCCGTTGGGTCCGAGAAACCCGTAGATCTCTCCTTTTTTGATATGCAGGCTGACATCGTTCACCAGATCTTTTCCGCTGATGGTCTTCGTAAGGTGGTTTGTCTGTAATATATATGGCATGTTCTCCTGCCCCCTTTCTTACGGACCATTGTAGCGGATCAACTTTTCAAAACTCTTGCTGAAATCTTACAAATTTCTTTCGCCGTCATATTTCAGCCTGAGGGTAAAGGTCGTCCTGACATGAGGGATGCTGTCCAGCGTGATATCCCCACCCATCTGCAGCGCCAGATTTTTCGCGATCGTCAGCCCCAGGCCGTTTCCCTGGATGCTGCGGCTGCGGGAATCCTCCATGGTAAAAAGGCGGTCAAAGATGCGGTCGGCAAAGGATTTCTCGATGCCCTGCCCATGATCGACCACCTCCACATAGACATATGTTTCGTCAAAATGCAAAACGACGCCCAGATATTTTCCGGCGGAACCGTAACGCACCGCGTTGGAAACCAGGTTGAACAGGATGCGCTGCAGCGCCTCCCGGTCTCCCTGCACAAAGACCGCCTGCTTTGGCAGATCGATCTCCACCTGAACGTCGGATTTTGACAGAATTTCATAAAAATCCAGAACGCTCTCCCGGCACAGCTCGCTCAGATCGATTCTGAAAAGCTTCAGATCCATATCGCCCGCCTCGATCTTCGCCAGCGTAAAGAACTGATTGATCAGCTCCATCACGCTCTGGGCCTTCTGTTCGGTCCTTGCCAGCATCCCGGGGTCGGTTTCCCCATGAAGCCTCATGATCTCCAGATAGCCCAGCACCACGGTCATGGGCGTTTTGATATCATGGGAAATATTGGACAGCATTTTTTTGGACGCCATCTCAAAACGGCGGTAGTCCGCCTTTACCCTGGAACGCTCCTCCAGCAGGCGGTTGATCTGCGCCGCCAACTCCATCAGTTCCCTGTTATCCGTAAAAACCATGAGCCGTTCCCCGCTGTCCGTGTCGGCGATCTCCTTCAGCTTTTCGTGGATCTGTTTCAGCTTTGCCTGGGTACCGGCCCGGAAGGCAAACTGCTGCCAGAAAACCACAAGCAGCAGAACAAGGATACAAAGGCATAGAAAAAACGGGAGCAATGCACTGTTCATCTACATTTCCCCCAGTTTATAGCCGATGCCCCAGACCGTGACCACATAACGGGGTTTCCGGGAATCGTCCTCGATCTTATTACGCAGGCGGCTCATATGTACGTTGACGGCGTTCTCGTCCCCGTAGTAAGCATCTTTCCAGACGAGAGAGTAGATCTGTTCTTTTGTATAGACCTTCTTTGGATTTTTCAAAAGAAGCTTTAGAATCTCGAATTCTTTCGCCGTCAGATCCACTGTCTCTCCCCTTTTGGTCAGGGTGTAGTCCGACAGGTTCATGACCAGATCCCCGGCTGTCAGGACGGACGCGCCCGAATCCGCCGCCTGGTCATACTGGTTCGTCCTGCGCAGAGCCGCCCGAATCCGCGCCAGAACCTCCGCCACCGAGAAGGGCTTGGTGATGTAATCGTCCGCCCCCAGCCCCAGGCCCAGCGTCTTGTCGCTCTCCGTATCCTTCGCGGAGAGGATGATGATCGGAACAACGCTGCTCTTCCGGATATGCTGCATGACGTCCATCCCGCTGATCTTCGGGATCATCAGATCCAGAAGGACCAGATGAACAGGAAAAGCATCAAACTTCGCGCACGCTTCCTGTCCGTCAAAGGCGCAGATTACCTCATAATTTTCCGCCTTCAGGCAGCCTTTCAGCATTTCACTGATCTCCGCGTCGTCTTCCACAAGCAGGATCTGATACTGGTTCATGGATGTCGGTTCTCCTTTCCTCCGCTTCTGATTTTATCTTATCACAGTTCCTGTGTGGTATCCAGAGTTTTGATAAGAGCAGCTTCCTTTTTGCTGCAGAATGACCAAAAGGACGTCTGCAAGTCGCGCAGACGCCCCGAAATTACCCGATTCCCGATTTTTCAGTCATCTCTCCGGCTTTGGCCGGCGCAATCACTTCATCAATACCAAAATACGCCCGCACCGGCGCCTTTCCCGGCCGATCTGATTTCTATAATACCATACCCTCACCGCATTTCACCTCAAATCCGAAGGAGGCATAAAACTTTCCATCCCTCATGACAACTTCTCAGAATCACTAAACTGATTTTTTATCAGTTCCTTCTGCTCTATCAGAATCCGGCAGCAGTCTATCAGAAATCTGCTGTATTCAGACCGTATGATTTCTTCCAGATTTTCCTGCAGGACTATGCCTGCAGTCTCTGCCTTTTTCATAATGCCGGATCACCGTATGATTCGCCGCATATTTTTTCTGATTATCCGACAGATGTTCCCAAAATGGAAGAACGGAAATCAACTTAATATCTTTAATACATGATCCGTTCATATTTTTCCCGGTACTCATTCTTTCAATAAATGCTTTGATAGTCTGTTTCTTCTAACGCCAGGTCTCCAAAATATTTTTCAAAATCCATTTTCAGATATTCGCTCATCTGCCTCATTTCCATAAGTGTCTTTATATCTACAGCAACCCCTTCTGTTTTCACACGCTCCAACGCAAGTATTTCCTTCTCCCCATGCGTATAGATTCTGTCCCTGCCATCCGCTTTGGGAGCTTCCCGCAGTTCCTGCAGAAATGCCGAGAAATGTTCCAGAATCATTTCGGGTTCCCCGAACACGGCCGGATCAATCGCAATAAAGCCATGACAGGTTCCTCCTTTGTCTCCTGTATGCGTATGGTTGGATGTCAGCCCCTGCGACAAAACCGAGGTGAAAATCTCACAGATCATACCATACCCATATCCTTTATGACTGCCTGTCACTTCTTCATTTTCTCCCAGGGGCATAATACCCCCGCCTGCTTTATTAACAATATTTTTCAGAACGTCATCCGCATCATTGGATGGATTCCCGTTCTTGTCGAGCGCCCAGCCGTCCGGCAATGGTTTCTCCGCTTTTCTGTACATTTCCAGCTTCCCTCTGGTAACTACCGTTGTAGACGCATCAAAGAAAAACGGATATGGTTTTGCAGGCACGGCAATTGCGATGGGATTGCTGCCAAGCATCGCTTTTTTCGCATTTGTCGGCACCATAATCGCTTCTGAATTTGTAAAAGAAAGTCCAATCAATCCTCTGTCACACGCCATTTTCGCATAATATCCTGCAATTCCATAATGATTGGAATTTCGTACGGTTACCACCGCCATACCACTCTTTTTCGCCTTCTCAACAGCCGTCTGCATCGCTTTATAACCGATTAACTGCCCCATACCGTCATGTCCGTCAATAACAGCCGAAACCGGCGTCTCAAACACCGTCTCCGGAACCGCTTTGACTTTGATCATTCCGCTCTCAATTCCTTTATGGTAACGCGTCAATCTCTGCATTCCATGAGACTCAATCCCATACTGATCCGACATCAGCAGTACATCGGTAATAATGGAACTTTCTTCTTCTGTAAAACCAAATTTTTGGAATGCATCTTTACAAAACTTCCCCAATACCGCAACATTAAAATATTTGTGTGCCATTTCCTGTTCCTCCATACTTTGTAAGCATCTATCTTTTAGCAGAAACTCCGTTCCGTCGCTATCTGGATAACGTCTCTGTTATCACCGTCAGATCATGCAGCTGTGTTAAAGCCACAGAACTCTCCCTGTCCGCCGCTGCCGGCCTCCTGATACAATGTAAAAAGTATATAAAGCCGGACATTCTGATTACTTATTACAGTATATCATCAGACCCGGAATACATCAATTGATTCTTTCACCTTCAACAGTGTAACTTTACCTTCGGGTTTGACTGGTCGGACAACCGCTTTTCCCGCCTTCCGACATTTTTTCATGGTGAAAAAATTCTGTTGACAAATCCGTCATTTAGAGATATTATGTAGCATGCTACATATCTGCGGTCAGGAGAATACCATGTGTGAACTGAGATATTATTTTAAAAAAATACACAATCAGCTGGAAGCCGGCTTCAACCGGAAATACAAAAAATACGGCCTTACCAGCACACAGCTTGACGTCCTGCTCTATCTTTCCAAAAACAGTCACGGGGAAAACACGCTTACGGATCTGGCTGCCCATTTTAACGTCAAACACACCAGCGTCATCCATGTGCAGCGGATTCTGGAAAAGAAGGGGCTGATCTGCAAAAGCGCCGTTTCGGGTACCCGCTCCAGACCCATCCGGCTGACAGACCGGGGGGAACAGCTTGGCCGGCAGATTTTCTCAGAGATGGAGCGGACCAGTCCTCTGCTGGATCAGGTCATGTTTGCCGGTCTGTCAGACGCCGACCGAAAGCTTCTGGAACGAATGCTTCAGCAGATTTATAAGAATCTGACATCCGACGCATTCCAGAATCCAGATTTTTAAAACCGTCTGGATTGCAACCGCAATTCCATCTGTGCGGCTGGACGCTCCAGGGAGCATCCAACCTGACTCCCACATTCGCAAGACCCGCGCTTACGCGCTTCTGCGTCTGCTTACGCATCCGCGTTTTGCTCATTTGGGAGTGGGTTGCCAATCCAACGGTTCACCTGCCTCACAATAAATTGCATGCAGTTGAACCGTTGGATTGCAACCGCACAGACGGAAAAATATTAAGAAAGGAAGTATCTATATGGAGAATAAAACAACCGAACTGTTCCGGGACGCCTCGGTACCGAAAGCCGTTATCAGCAATGTGGTGCCGTCCATCGTCAGCATGATCATGGTGCTGATCTACAATCTGGCGGACACCTTTTTTATCGGACAGACGAAAAACGCCTACATGGTCGCCGCGATCTCTGTGGCGACTCCGGCCTTTCTTTTATTTATGGCCATCGGCATGCTCTTTGGCATCGGAGGCACCTCGCTCATCTCCAGATCCCTTGGAGAAGGAAAGGCAGAAAAGGCCAAGAACGCCTCTGCCTTCTGCTTCTGGACCGGCCTTGTGATCGGCATCCTCTCGATGATCGTGATCTTTGTCTGCGCGGTTCCGGTGAGCCGGGCTATCGGCGCAAGCGACGACACGGTGGGCTATGCCTCTCAGTACCTGCGCATCGTCTCCACCGCCATTCCCTTTCTGATCGTCAGCAACAGCTTCAGCAACATCATCCGCGCGGAAGGTAATGCCAACGTCGCCATGATGGGAATGCTGATCGGAAACCTGATCAATATCGTACTGGACCCGGTCATGATCCTGGGATTTGGATGGGATGTGGCAGGAGCGGCTATTGCGACGGTCCTGGGAAATGTCTTTGCAGCCCTTTACTACATCGGGCATCTGCTTTCCAAAAACGCCTCCCTTTCCATCCATCCGAAATATTACCGGGCCGGAGGCGGAATTGCCGCCGGGGTCCTTGCCATCGGCATTCCCGCGTCGCTGAACAGCATCCTCATGAGCCTCTCCAATATCGTCGTCAACAACATCATGTTCGCCTACGGCGACATGGCGGTGGCGGGGCTGGGCGTCGCCATGAAGGTCAATATGATCGTAGTCATGCTCCTCATCGGACTGGGCACAGGTATCCAGCCGGTGCTTGGCTACTGCTTCGGCGCCGGAAACCGGAAGCGCTATATGGAGGTTCTTAAGTTCTCCCTGATCCTCGCCTTCGGTCTGAGCGCGGTCATGACCGTCATCTGCTACTGCGGCGCCTCCCCGCTGGTACACGCGTTTCTGGAAGATCCGGACGCCTTTGCCTACGGCATGTCCTTTGCCCGCATCTACATTTATTCCGGGCCGGTGATGGGCATTCTGTTTGTATTCATCAATGCCATACAGTCCACAGGAGCTGCGCTGCCGGCCCTGATCCTCTCCATCAGCCGCCAGGGAATCATCTATCTGCCCGTGCTGTTTCTCTTCCGGAATCTTTTTGACTCCGCGAAAATGCTTGCAGCGGCCCAGCCCATCACGGACTACCTGTCCACCGCTCTGGCCGTCGCGCTGTTCCTCTTCACCTGCCGGAAATATTTTCCGAAGATTCAGGAGCAGGGGGAGACGCAGACCAGTACGGAAATCAGGCCCAATGCCAGCAGATGCAGCGGGTAAAACAGATAATACGCATACCTTGGAATCCGGCCGGTCCTCACTTCGTTGTAGCACCAGATACCGTAAAATGCCAACGGTCCGGTCACATGGAGAAGGCTTATGAGGATTCCCAGCGCCATCTTCCATTCGTTTCTCGCATAAAACAGATAAAAGACCGCTGCCAGAAGTACGATACTCAAACCGTACTCCGCATGCAGGAGCGACACCCAAGCCACCGCGCCTGCCACAATCAAAAGCTTTGACAGTATTCCGGCCGCTGTTCCCATAGATCTGGTCATCCGGAGGAAGTACAGCATCAGAAGGCTGACCGCCATGGAGCAGAGCGCGTTCTGCCCCATGGGAGCCCAGACGCGCTGATAAACCGCAAGATCATAGGGAATCTCACTGACCAGGGCAAACAGGACGACGGACAGCAGATACCGCCGGTAATCGGACGTGTGCAGAAATCCCTCCACCAGCAGAAAAGCGAACAGCGGCACCGCCATGCCGCCCAGAAGCTGCAGAACGGAGCCCACGCCCGCGAGGAACATCAAGTAGAATCCTCCGCCAGCAGCGCCGAGAACTGCTCCTGGGTATACTGATCGATATGAATCAGTCCCTTTTCCACCACCGAGATCCCGATGGTCTGCAAAAGCATCATGGCACACGCAAACATCTTCAACCCGTCCGCCGATATCTCCGGCGTCTTCCAGATTACCGTTCTTCTCTGCATCTTAGCCTCCTATTTCAGTTCCGCATCTCCCCTTCCAGCCCCCTGCGTCTGGAAGGGTTTTCAGCCGTAGGCACGTCTGAAAATCCTTCCGGGGCTGTACGGTCCGATGCTGGTTTTCAGTTCCGCATCTCCCCTTCCAGCCCCCTGCGTCTGGAAGGGTTTTCAGCCGTAGGCACGTCTGAAAATCCTTCCGGGGCTGTACGGTCCGATGC
>Ga0137306_100698_pt1 | contig 42467 bp, 37 predicted proteins | sample Inofroosms_March_FD_97187 | JGI IMG/M metagenome (GOLD analysis project Ga0137306, IMG submission 97187) | Mouse cecal microbial communities from Vienna, Austria - N-Acetylneuraminic and N-Acetylglucosamine D2O microcosms_March | ecosystem: Host-associated > Mammals > Digestive system > Large...
GACTGTTTATGATGCAGTTCTTGCCAATTGCTTTTATCATTATTACTCCAAAAAAGAAAACCCGCGGCATGCAGGTTTTCTTTTTTGCTTTTTGCTGCAACTTACGGTCTGACCTTGTCCGCCCGCTGCTTTACAAAAAATGATTCTATTCTTCCGTCCCATCGTCCGTATCTTTCGGAACTCGGGCCTTCTCTTCCCCGTTCAGCGAAAGGACCGTGTTGGTCTCCTCTCCCGCCTTATACTCGATAGTCACTTTGTCTCCCACATCAAATCCGATGATGCTGATATACTCCGCAATGGAAATATCAAAAATATCGTCGGAGCCTTCGAGCATCACGAAATAATGCGAATTTCCGTCAATTACGCCCTGGACGATCCTGCTGATCGGAGCAGTCACCGTCTCGATCTCCCGGGTATCTTCGGCCACGGCCTTGATCCCATTCTCGTACATAAGATCCGTATAGGACGCCTCACAAGCGCTGACCGTATCCCCGATGGCTACGATCTGATACTTCTGTACATTGACCATGGCATATTTTTTCACCAGCCCCGCATCGTCCTTCAACGCAATAAAATACGTGGGTTCTCCGGATATATTCAAAAGCAGCGGGAATGTAGCCTGATATTTCAGGTTCTGCACCTGTCCTTCCGCAGAAGACATGGCGGACGTCTCCGTCGCCCCTTCAATGGCATAGAATTTTGTCTCCATGGTCCGCTGGTTCATCAGCACAAAGCCTACGTTGGACTGGTCGCCGCTTACTGAAGTCACGCCTGTATACACCCAGACATCGTCGTCTATGGCAAGATAGTTATAGCCGTTGGTAGTGATCAGACAGTCCTTCTGCCCCAGCACACTGTTAAAATATCCATGCTTAAGCGTGCCGTAATAGTCATACAACTCCACCAGAAGGTCCGCGGAATAGGCCCTGTCGATCCACTCCGGTACCTCATCGATGGCATAATCCTGTGTCTCGCCGGTGACGGCATTGCACAATACCACTCTCCCTACCGTGATACCGCCGAACAGGCCGATATTATACTTACGCACCGGGCAGATCCAGTAGGGCACCCCGTCATCATCGATTTCAAAACTCAGCTCATTGAAGATATACGTAGGATACCGAAACCGCAGATGCCGGTAGATATTCCGGTTAAAATGGTCGCTGGTGGTATACTTCATCCCTTCGCTCAGCTTCACAAGCTCCGTATTCTGTGTAGCCATATCGATTTTGATATAAGCTGGTATGCCTTCCCTCAAGTTCGTAAACCACTTGATCAGGCTGGCATATCGCAGAGGAGACACCCGGACCGGACGATCCTGGTAGTTAATCTGGCTGTACAGATCATCCACCTCAAACTGCGACACCATATCCACCATGCTCCCCATCTTCCGGTTCCCCAGAATCTGTGCGGAATCCCTGTCCAGAAGTGGAATCTGATCAAAGGAAAGCTCTTCGATATCCTTGGTAAACTCCCCATTCTGCACATCCAGAAGCTTCTGGTACTTCTTCGCGTTCACTATAGGCGAGGACAGCAGGGAACCGATCACATAAGCGCCCACCAGGAGCAGCAGGATCCCTTCTATAATCTTAAAGCCCTTCAGCTTCTTCAGCTCATAACGGGTAGGCCGCTTTTTCAGGATATAGGCAGCACCCGCGGCCAGCACCAGCATGATCAAAAACATCCACAAATCTGCAGAATGCAGGTTCAGCGCCGGCAGCGCCGCATAATAATACACCGCCGCAAGGATCAGTACGGCCAGGACCGCTATTACTTTTAGTTTCGTTTTTTTCATAAATCTCTCCAATCCGCCGCCGGAATCCGTCGGCTAACTCTCCATAAGGTACAGAAAAACTGCCGGAGGCAGGTTTTTCCTTATCCCCTCATAAATCCTTTTCCCTTCCTAAAACTTCCTCCGCCACAGCTCCGGAGACAGCAGGAGCAGATAGGGGAAGATCTCAAGCCTGCCTACCAGCATATCCACGCAGAATACTACCTTCGACAGTCCCGAAAACTTGGAAAAATTCTCTACCGGCCCTACCAGCGAGATTCCCGGCCCTACATTATTCAGCGTAGTCAGCACGGCGCTGAACGAGGTTGCAAAGTCAAAATCGTTGGCAGACACCAGGAGCACGGAAAACAGAAGGATCATGATATAACAGATAAAATAAATATATACGCCGTTCATGGTCTCCCCGCTGACCTTCCTTCCATTCACCCTGACAATGGTCACTGCCTTGGGATGCAGCATCCGTTTGATCTCCTGTTTGATGCTTTTGAGCAGGATCATCAGACGGGAAACCTTGATCCCGCCCCCGGTGGATCCGGCGCAGGCTCCCACTACCATGAGCGCGAGCAGGATTGTCTTGGAAAGTTCCGGCCACAGGTTCCAGTCCGCCGTGCAGAATCCCGTAGTGGTAATGATCGCGGCCACCTGGAAGGAGGCATAGCGGAAGGCGTGCAGGATGTTCTCGTATTGGTGCAGGATATCGATGGTGATCATTGCCACTGCCCCGGCGATGATCACCAGATAGATATGCAGTTCCTCATTTTTTAAGGCTTCCTTCCACTTCCTCAGGCATACCAGGAAATACAGATTAAAGTTGACCCCGAACAGGATCATAAATACCGTGATCACACCGTCAATATAAGCGCTGTCAAAATGGGCCACACTGGCATTCATATTGGAAAAGCCTCCTGTCCCTGCGGTACTGAACGCATGGAGCAGGGCGTCATAAAAATTCATCCCCCCGAACAGCAGGAGCACCACCTCCACGGCTGTCAGCACAAAATACATGGCATACAAGATCTGAGCCGTAGTCCGGGCCCTGGGCACCAGCTTGTCTGCCTCCGGCCCGGGCACCTCTGCGCGCATCAGATGCATGGAATTTTCATCATCCAGGGACGTCAGCATCATGACAAATACCAGCACCCCCATCCCCCCGATCCAGTGGGTCAGGCTCCTCCAGAATGCCATGCCCCTGGGCAGTGCCTCAATGTCTGTGAGGATTGTAGACCCGGTCGTCGTAAAGCCGGATACAGTCTCAAAAAAAGCATCCAGATAGCTGGGGATACTGCCCGAGAGAAAGAACGGGAGCGCCCCAAACAAAGACCAGAGGATCCATGCCGACCCGACAATGATCAGTCCTTCTTTCTTATAGATTCTCTGGCTTGTCGGCTTTTTCCGGCCCCCCAGCAGAAAAATCAGAAAAAGGGCTCCGCTGACTACAACAAAGTGCAATGCGCTTTGTTCCTTATAAAGCAATGCCACAAAGGCGGGAATCAGAAGGACCACCCCTTCCACTCCCAGCATTTTACTTATGATAAATACCGTCATCCTATTATTCATGTCCGCACCTACAACAAAATATCCTCAATATCCTGAATCTGTTTTTTCATTGTGATCACAATTACATTATCCCCCACCTGGATGCTGTCATCCCCGTTCGGGATGATGATCCTCCATTTTCTCGCGATACATGCGATCAGGTTATTCGGCTTCAGGGATAACGCCTTCAACGGGATATCCGTATATCTTGTCTTTGCTTTGACAATAAATTCCAGTGCCTCCACCCGCTCGTCCACCAACTGGTACATCGTCTCCACATTGGCGCTCCCCTGGGAATTGCGCCATGCACGCACATAGCTCAAAATTGCATCCGCAGTGACGGTTTTTGCCGATACCACGCTGTCCAGTCCAAAATCCTCGATCATCCGGACTCTTTGGTCTTCGTTTACTTTCAGGATGATCTTGGAAACCCCCTGGCTTTTTGCAAACAGAGACATGATGATATTCTCTTCATCCATTCCGGTCAGCGCGATAAATGCATCTGCGTCCTGAATCCCCTCTTCGATGAGCAGATCATGATTGGTGGCATCGCCGTTGATCACCGTCACTTTCGGCAGCGTCTCGCATAGCCCCTCGCATTTCCCACGGATCTTCTCAATGATCTTCACCTGCATTCCAATATTTGTCAGCTGGAGGGCAAGATAAAAGCTGGAACGTCCGCCGCCGCAGATGATGACATTTTTCATCTTTTTCTTCCGATAACCCAGAAGCTTGAAAAACTGGTCGATATCCTTGTGGGATGCCGCTACATGCAGCCGGTCGCCAGCCTGCACTACATAATCACCGTCCGGGATCACTACGTCTTCTCCCCGCTCCGCGGCGCAGACAAGCACCTTGATCTGAAATCGGTTATACATTTCGGCCAGTGACATACCCTGCAGCTTGCTGTCGCCTGACACCAGAAATTCGATCAGCTCGACCCGGCCTTTTACAAAGGTCTCGATCTTACTCGCGTTGGGAAATAGAACCAGCCTGCAGATTTCCTCCGCCATAGTCATCTCCGGATTCACCGCCATACTTAAGTGCAGGTCTTCCTTTAAAATGCCGATCTGTCTGTAATAGATAGGATTCCGTACACGGGCGATCGTATGCTGCGCTCCGATCCGCTTCGCGATCAGACAGCTCAGCATATTGCATTCGTCCGTGGAGGTACATGCAATGACCAAGTCCGCCTCCGGTACCCCGGCGCTTTTCTGTACCTCCACATCACCGCCCTCCCCGTGGACACCGATAATGTCCATCCGGTTCATGGCTTCTACAAGCTTTTCCTCATTATTATCAATTAAAACAACATCATAATCTTCTGCGGAGAGCTGCCGGGTAAGCTTATAACCGACTTTGCCGTCCCCAATAATCACGATCTTCATTTTATCTTTTCATTTCCCTCGCACTTTCTAATATACTTGCAGTCACCTTAGCACCGCCCAGAAGCCTTGCCAGCTCCTGTACGGATGCTTCCTCCCCCAGACTGAATATCTCGGTCTGGGCCCCATTGTTCTTCGCGCTTTTCCGGATCAGATAATGGGCGTCGGCCTGGGCTGCAATCTGGGCCAGATGGGTAATACACAGGACCTGCCTGGATTCCCCTATGATATGCATCTTTTCCGCTACCTTACCTGCCGTGATACCGCTGATCCCCGTGTCAATCTCATCAAAGATCAGCGTAGGGGTATCCTCCTGGTCTGCCAGCACAGTCTTAATGGCCAGCATGATCCTGGAAAGTTCTCCCCCGGATGCCACATTTCCCATCGGCCGCAGGGCTTCTCCGGGATTGGTGGAAATATAAAATTCCGCTTCGTCCATGCCGTCCGCGGTATAATCCTCCAACTCCAGAAACCGCATCTCAAAACGGACGTCCAGGAAGTTCATATCCGAAAGCCCGTTTTTGATCTCCTTCACAAAAGAAACCGCCGCCTTTTTCCTTGCTTTCCGAAGGGCCAGGGCATGCTTCTCATAATTCTTCCTGGATTGTTTCAGATTCTCTTCCAGTTCCTGCATATACTGCTCATAATCTTCCAGTTCCTTTAGTCTTTGCTTTCTCTCTTCGCAATATTCCAGGACTTCGGTTATGGTATTGCCGTATTTTGTTTTCAGATGGTTCAGTTCATTTAGCCGATTCTCCGTCTCATAAAATTCTTCCTCGGAAAATTCCAGGCTCTTCGCATACTCGGACAGCTCCCGGTTAAAGTCATTGAGCAGGCTGTCAATCTCGATCAGCTGCTGATAAAGCCCTGCTCCCTCTTCGTCCACGGACTCCACATCAGACAGCGCATGGATGGCTCGGCTTAACCATTCGCTGGCATTACCGGTTTCGTCCTCGCTGGTGTAGTGGTACGCCTCCGCGATCCGCTCCGTCACCTTCTTGCCTGCCGACATCCTCCGGTAAAGAGACTCCACCTCTTCATCCTCCCCTTCGGACAGCCCCGCTTCCTCAATCTCGCTGACCTCAAATTCCGCCAGGGAGATTTCCTTCTGGCGCTCCCGTTCATCCATCCCCGATTCATCCAGTTTTTTTCTGCATGCATGATAGGTATGAAATGCCTTTGCAGTCTCTTTTTTTAATTTTTCCACCTGTTCCCTGGCATACAGGTCCAGAAATGCCAGATGATTCTTCTTATGCAGCAGAGACTGGTGCTCATGCTGTCCGTGGATGTCGATGAGCATGCTCGCCACGTCCTTCAGGGTCGCCATATTGACCGTCTCCCCATTGATCTTGCTCACGCTGCGTCCCGGCATCAGCTTCCGGCTCAGTACGATCCTTCCCTCTTCTGGAAAGATATCCATGCAGGTAAGCTGCTCCTCCAGGACCGGATTCTCTATGGTAAAGGTCAGTTCTACCAGCCCGAACTTCGCCCCTGTGCGCAGCATATCCGCATGAAACCTGCCGCCCAGCGCCAGGTCTACCGACCCCAGCAGAATCGATTTTCCCGCTCCGGTCTCCCCGGTCAGGATATTGAGCCCCGGCCGGAAGTTGACTTCGATCTCATCGATCAATGCCAGGTTTTTTACGTGCAGATTTTCTAACATTCCTTTATCTCCTTATTTTCCTTTTGTAACGATCTTCCGGATCTTCTCCATCACGGCAGCCGTATCCACCACGCTGCGGATGGCGCACATGATCGTGTCATCCCCTGCGATGCACCCCACCACCTCATTCCATTTCATGGCGTCAACAGCTGCCGCAACAGCCATTGCCATTCCTGAGACCGTCTTGATCACCAGGATATTCTGGGCCATATCCATGGAAACATATCCGTCCTGCAGCACCCGGATATACTTCTCGCTCATGCCCTCCTCCGGTTTTAATATGACATACTTCTGCCTGCTCCCGTCCACAGACATCTTCGTCAGCTTCAGATCTCGGATATCCCTGGAAACCGTAGCCTGCGTCACCTTAAATCCTGCATCCTCAAGATATTCGGCCAGCTCCTCCTGCGTCTCAATATCATGCTGCGTGATCAATTCAATAATTTTTGCATGACGGCTGACTTTCATACGCTTAATTTCCTTTCATCTTTTCTCTCATGATCTTCATAAAGCTTTCCCGGCTCAGCTTCACCAGCTTCGTCGTCTCCCACGCCTTTCGAACCGCCACCCTGTCTCCGGTAGACAGGCTTTGTGTCTCTGCCCCGTCAAAGGTCACCAGGGCCTGCTCCGTGCGGCCGTACCTGCCCTCGCAGATCTCCACCTCGATCACATCCTCCGCAGAGAGGACCACACTGCTGGCGTTCAGAGCATGGCAACAGATCGGGGTAATGACGAACATCTGCGCTGTAGGCTCCACCACAGGCCCTCCGGCCGACAAGTTATACCCTGTGGATCCGGTGGGTGTGGAAATAATCACCCCGTCCGCCAGATAGCTGTTCAGCAGCACACCGTTGACATACACATGGAACTGCACCACCCGCAGATTTCCTTCCCGGGTCACCACGATGTCGTTCATAGCCGTATACTCTCTCCTGCCGTCAATCGTTCCCTGCATCATCATACGGTCCTCAATATCCGGCTGTCCCGAAAACAGCATGTTCAGCGCTTCCCTGAACTGGTGCAGCTCGACCTCTGCCAGATAACCGAGCGTCCCCATATTCACTCCCAGAAGCGGGATATTATGCCCTACCAGCTCCCTTGCCGCCCGGATCAGCGTCCCGTCTCCGCCCAGCACCAGAGCACAGTCCACCCCTTCCGGCACGGTGCCCGGGATAATATGGCCTTCCTCGTCCTTCTCAGAAAGGATGCACCGCTTTCCATGAGCCTCTATGTAATTCTGGATTTCCCTTGTAATCCGGAAATCCTGATCTTTTAATCGGTTCGTTATGATATAAAATGTTTCCATCACACTGTCCTGTACCTCAGATTCTATAATTCCTTTTGCTGCAGATCCAGGTCTGCCTTAGAAGAGCCTGCCAATGCCGCAAATGCCTCGTCTACGACCGGCCGCAGATCTATAGAGATAGCCGGCGGCGCCTCTTCCGCGCATTTTTTCAAGTGGATCAGATATTCAATGTTGCCCTCCGGCCCTTTGATCGGGGAAAAGTCGATATTTTTTACCTCGAACCCGATGGAATGCGCATACCCTGCCACCTTTTCGATCACCTCATGGTGAGTGCTCTTCTCCCGCACCACGCCTTTTTTTCCGACCTTCTCCCTTCCCGCTTCAAACTGAGGTTTGATCAGAGCAGCAACCTCACCCTCCGGGGTGAGGTAATCCCGAATCGGTCCCAGCACCTTAGTCAGAGAGATAAAGGAAACGTCAACAGAGGAAAATTCGATAGGCTCTCCCAAATCCTCCGGCTTCACGTAACGGATATTGGTCTTTTCCATACAGATCACCCGCTCGTCCTGCCTCAGCTTCCAGTCCAGCTGCCCCCGTCCTACGTCGATGGCAAATACCTTCCTTGCGCCGTTCTGCAGCATACAGTCGGTAAAACCTCCTGTGGAAGAGCCTACGTCGGTACACACCTTTCCTTCCACAGTCACGTCAAATTGCTTCATCGCCTTTTCCAGCTTTAAACCACCTCTGCTCACATAGGGCAGGGCAGATCCCCGCACTTCGATCTGCACATCTTCCGGAAACGCGGTCCCCGCCTTGTCCTCCCTCTGTCCGTTGACAAATACATTTCCCGCCATGATCACTGCTTTCGCCTTCTCACGGGAAGCGGAAAGGTTTCGTTTTACAAGCAATACGTCCAGCCGTTCTTTCATGTCTTTTATTCCTCATTCTGCCGCTTTTCCGCGTTTTTGAGACATCATATGCAGAAATTGCTTTCAGCGGCATTTTTTTGTATTCTTCCATATTCTTCCCGGATCCGTCTCACGACGGTTTCTTTTTCCAGTCCGTTCTCCCGCCGGAGCACTTCCACATTCCCGTGCTCCACATATGCGTCGGGAAGTCCCACCGCACATACCCTGACCGGAAGTCCCATCCTGGAAACATAAGCCCGCACCTGGGAGCCGAATCCGCCGGTCAGCACATTTTCCTCGATGGTCACCAGGAGGCTGTGCTTTTTGGGCAGCCGTTCAAGGAGTTCTTCATCCAGAGGCTTTACAAACCGCACATTGACCAGTGTACAACCGAAACCGGCCTTTTTTAGTTCTATCCGGACCTCCTCTGCCAAAGAAGACATATGTCCCACAAACATCAGCGCGATCTGGTCTTCCTCATACAGGACCTCGCTTTTTCCGTATACCACCGGAGCCCGAAATTCCTGCATCCCTTCATAGGCCTCTCCTCTGGGATAACGGACCGCGATGGGACCTGGATAGTCCACCGCAAACCGGATCATGTCCGCCATCTCCCAGCGGTTTTTCGGGGACATGACCGTCATGTTCGGAATACTTCCCAAAAAGGACAGGTCAAAGATTCCCTGATGGGTTTCCCCGTCGGAGCCTACCAGTCCCGCCCGGTCAATAGCCAGCGTTACAGGAAGGTTCTGGAGGCACACGTCATGGATGATCTGGTCGTAGGCTCTCTGCAGAAAGGAGGAATACAGGGCAACCACCGGCTTCATCCCTCCGGCAGCCAGCCCCGCCGCAAAGGTCATGGCATGCTCTTCCGCAATCCCCACATCAAAAAAGCGCTGCGGGAAATACCTTGCAAACCGGTTTAAGCCGGTCCCGTCCGCCATAGCCGCCGTAATCGCCGCAACCTTTTCGTCATTTCTTCCGATATCGCAGATCACCTTGGAAAACACATCCGTATAGGAATCTGTTTTGGCTGCCTTTTTCGGTTCTCCCGTTGCGATCTCAAAGGGGCCTGTCCCGTGAAATCCGGATGGATTTTTTTCCGCCGGCCCATAGCCTTTTCCTTTCTTCGTGAGCACATGGACCAGCACCGCATGGTCTACCCGCTTGGCCTCCCGGAAAGTCTTGTACAGCGCCTTGATATCGTGCCCGTCCACAGGGCCTAAGTAGGTGATCCCCATATTCTCAAAAAGCATTCCCGGTACGATAAGCTGCTTGATGCCGCTCTTTGTCTTCTTGATCCGGTACACGATCCGTTCCCCCTGTCCCGGAATCTTTTTCAGCGTATCCTCTACGCCCCGTTTCAGGCCCATATAGGCCTCCGCCGTGCGCAGCCCGTTCAGATAGTTGGACATGCCGCCTACATTTTCCGAGATGGACATATTGTTGTCATTGAGTACGATGATAAAATTACTCTTCAATCGTGCCGCATTGTTCAGCGCTTCATAAGCCATGCCTCCGGTCATGGAGCCGTCTCCGATGACCGCCACCACATAATGGTCCTCTCCTCGAATATCCCGGGCCGCCACATAGCCGAGACCCGCGGAAATAGAGGTGGAACTGTGCCCTGTGTCAAATGCGTCGCAGCTGCTTTCCTTTCGTTTCGGGAATCCGCTCATCCCGCCGTAGGCTCTTAAATTCTCAAATCCGCTCTTACGCCCTGTCAAAAGCTTGTGGGTATAGGACTGATGCCCCACATCCCAGATCAGCTTGTCCTCGGGCAAATGAAAAGCCAGATGCAGCGCTATCGTCAATTCCACCACACCTAAGTTGGACGCCAGATGGCCGCCGGCCATACTGATTTTTTCCACCAGAAAATCCCGGATCTCCTGGGCCAGCGGCTCCATCTCCTCCGGCGGAAGGTTCTGTATATCATTTACGCCCTGAATCTTATCCAAAATCATATTGAATTTCCCCTTTTTACTTTTTCCGATGGATCAGGGATTCCAGCAGCATTTCCAGAAATGGATCCTGAGGCCCTAAAGCCCGAAGTTCCCGGATTGCCTCCCGGGACAGCCGCTCCGTCTCTTCTTTTGCATGCTTGGGACCGTTTAAAGTAACGAAAGTGGTCTTTTGATTTTTCTCGTCGCTGTGAGTGGGCTTACCCAACTCTTCCTGGGTGCTCTCCACATCCAGGATATCGTCCCGGATCTGGAACGCCATGCCGATCTTACAGGCAATGGATTCCAGAGCGTTCACGCGTTCCTCTTCTGCCCCTGCGAGCACCGCGCCGACCATCAGACATGCCTCCAGGAGCGCGCCTGTTTTCAGCCGATAGATAAAGTCCAGAGTCTCCCCGGAGATCTCCTTTCCTGTGGATTGCACATCCACCACCTGTCCTCCGACCATCCCGTAGATGCCTGCCTTCTCTGCCAGGATTCCAAGCGCCTTCCCGATCTGTGCCGCATCCGCCTCTTCCATCTCAAAGGCACTACATGCTGTCTCAAAGGCAAAGTTCAACAGAGCGTCTCCCGCCAGGATTCCCATATCTTCCCCGTATACGATATGTGTTGTCTTACGGTTCCTGCGGAGCTCGTCGTCATCCATGGCCGGCAGGTCATCGTGTACCAGGGAATAGGTGTGGATCATCTCAATAGCCGCCATGAACGGCTCAATCTCCCTGCCTTGTCCGCCGCACAGACGGTAGGCTTCCTGCATCAGCATCGGCCGGAGTCTTTTTCCTCCTGCCATCAGGCTGTATTCCATGGCTTCCATGATCACTCTCTGAGGGCCTGCCGCTTCCGGAAGATATGCTCTCAGAATGGCCTCAATCTGCCCGCCCCGCTCTTCCAGCCCTTTCTGAAACGCAGCTTCGTTATTTTCACTATGATTATCACAAGTCTTACAGTTCATTGTCTTCTCCATCCTGAAATGGGTGTGTCTCCCCATTCTCATCCAGTATCAGCACGTTCTTCTCCACCGTATCAATCACTGTATTGCACCGTTTCAGGAGCTCCATGCCCTCCTGATAGAGCCGGAAGGATTCTTCTAAGCTGACATCCTCGCCCTCCAGCTTCCCGATCACCTCTTCCAGATTTTGAAACAGTTCTTCGAGAGGGAGCTGTCCACCCTCGGGAACCGCCTTATTCTCTTTTCCCATCCTTAAACCTCCCTGCCGCATCGCCTCTTTCCTCCGCCTTGTCCTGACAAAAATATCAGGCACATTATTCACTATTATATACCCAATGCTGTACTAGTCCCTTCGACCCGGGCATCCACGATCCCGTCGGATACATAAATCCGAAGCGCATCTCCCGGCTTTGTCTGGACAACGGACCTGACTGGCCGGCCGGATTGGTCCGCCACATAAGCATATCCCTGATTCAGCTTTTTCAGCGGGGACAGGCCGTTCATCTTTTCTATATAAATGGCTAGCTTATGGCGGCACATCTCCAACCGCCGCTCCATCTGTCCCCGAAGCCTGGTCTCTAAGTCGGACGCATACTGCCTCTGGTCATTGAGCTTCTGCCGAGGATGGGCATAGCGCAGCCTGATTGACATCCGTTCCAGGCTCTGCCTTTGTTCCCGCAGCTTCTGGATCATCAGCCGTTTTAACTGCAGCTCATATTCCTTCTTACGGGCTTCATATGCCGTATATTCAAATACGGCAAGCTCTGCCGCTGCAGAAGGCGTAGGAGCCCTTAAATCCGCCACAAAATCTGAAATCAGCGTGTCCGTCTCATGCCCCACTGCAGAAATCACCGGAACACTGCAGTCAAAGATGGCCCGTGCTACCGCTTCCTCATTAAATGCCCACAGATCCTCGATGGAACCGCCGCCTCTGCCTGCAATGATCACGTCTACCTGATGCTCTTCCAGCATACGGATTCCCCGGATGATACTGGGCGCCGCGCCCTCCCCCTGTACAAGAGCAGGATACAGGATCAGCTGCACATAAGGATTTCTCCGCCTGGCAATATTGATGATATCCCGCACTGCTGCCCCGGTAGGCGCCGTTACGATGCCAACCCTGCGTACATAAGCCGGAATGGGCTGCTTGTATTCCGGCGCGAACATCCCCATCTCTTCCAGTTTCCGCTTCAATGCCTCGAAACGCTCATACAGTAGTCCTGCGCCGTCCAGGAGGATCTCCTTTGCATAGAGCTGGTACTTCCCGTCCCGTTCATAGACGCTGACCGAGCCCAGGACAATGACAGTCTGTCCGCTCTGCATACGGAACGAAAGTCCTGACCTGGAGCCGGCAAACATCACACAGGCTATGGTTCCGGACTCGTCCTTCAGTGAAAAATAAATGTGTCCCGAGGTATGATACTTACAGTTCGAGACCTCTCCCCGGACATAGATGCGGTTCAGCATAAAGTCCTGGGTAAACATATTTTTGATATAGGCATTCACCTGCCTCACCGTATAGACACTGCGCATATATCATGCCTCCTGTTCCTGTCATGCAGCGATATCCGGTTTCTTCATGATTCGGGTTCCGGCTTTGGTTCTGGTTTCGATTTCGGTTTTAGTTCCTGTTCTGGTTTTGATTCCGCTCTCACTTTCGGGCCGTCAGAGACCGGTTTTTCCGGTCTTCCTGCCAGCCGGCCCAGCACTCCGTTTACAAAGGCCGGGCTTTCTTCTCCGCTGAACCGCTTCGCAAGCTCCACGGCTTCGTTGATGGCTACCCCTGTGGGGATATCCGGATCCCACCTCATCTCATATACGGCAAGGCGCAGAATCGCCAGATCCACCTTGTTCATACGCTTCGTCTTCCAGTCCGTGCTCTTCTCATTGATCAACGTATCAATCTCAGGGATCCGCGGTATGACCTTTTCATATTTTGTCCGAATGTATTCCTGATCCCGTTCCGTCGCATGCTCTAGGCTCTCGAAATATAATCTCATATGCTCCGGCATCTCGTCCGGCCGGTTAAATTCAACCTGGAACAACATCTTAAACACATGCTCACGAAGTTCTGTTCTTACCATAAAAAACTCCTTTCCGCTTGGATGTAAAAAAGTGTGCGCCTCAACGCACACTTGCGGCTTTGCAATGAAAACCTAATCCTCCATTTCCACGCCTGCGACACGGATATTGATATCAGCGACTTCAAGCCCGGTCATATTCTCGATCGCACTCTTTACCTTCTCCTGTACCCTGGCGGTCACATCCACGATGCTGTAGTTGTACTTTAAGTTCAGGGCGAGCGACACGGTCACGACACCCTCCAGCACATCCACCTTTACCCCTCTGGACAGTTTCTTCATCCCCAGCTTGCTGATCAGCTCATTGGTGATATTGCCTGCCATGGAAGCCACGCCTTCCACCTCTGTTGCGGCAAGCCCTGCAATGATAGCTACGACTTCGTCTGCAATCTTCACATCTCCAAGGCCGGCATCATTCTGTATGTCATACGTTATTTTTTCGTCCTTTGCCATTTTTCTAACCTCCCGTCTGGTCTTCAGCCTATTATCACATTATATCAAATATCCTGTCGTTTGCAAACAAAAACTCTAACATTTTATGATTAAGGTTACAGTTCACGGCCGGCCGCGAACTGTAACGCATCCAGCCCATTGAAAAGTCGCCTGCCGGCGGTCCTAAACGCCAGCGACGCTTGTTTAGGACGGACCGAAGTGTAGACGGGCTGGTTACCTGCAGCCACTATTTTACTGGGCGGATGCCTTGCAGCAAGGTACAGGGCACCGTAAACAGTAACTGATTAAGACCTGCCGAACTCCGAAAGCATCAGTCCGTCGTTCCTCTCCAATGTCATACGGATGCTCCACTCATGGATGAACAGCAGAAGCGGCCTCTCTTTTAAATCCTTGATCTTCTTCATATCCGAAGTGCCGCTCAGACGATCCATATCTATCTCTTCATTTTCAATCCAGCGGATATGCTCATAGGGTAGGTTTTCCAGAAGGATCTCCACGTTATATTCATTTTCCAGACGATATTTGAGCACATCAAACTGAAGCACGCCTACCACGCCTACGATGATCTCTTCCATTCCGGTGTTGTACTCCTGGAAGATCTGGATAGCGCCCTCCTGGGCAATCTGGTTGATACCCTTAACAAACTGCTTCCGCTTCATGGTGTCCATCTGGCGCACCCGGGCAAAATGCTCCGGCGCAAAGGTAGGAATCCCTTCGTAGGCATACCGCTCCTTCGAGTTTGTCAATGTATCACCGATGGAAAAGATACCCGGATCAAAGATTCCGATGATATCGCCGCCGTAAGCCTTGTCAATCATCTTCCGTTCACTTGCCATCATCTGCTGGGGCTGGGACAGGCGCACCTCTTTTCCTCCCTGCACATGATAGACGGACATCCCTGCCGTAAATTCCCCGGAGCAGATGCGCATGAACGCGATCCGGTCCCGGTGAGCCTTGTTCATATTTGCCTGAATCTTGAATACAAATGCGGAAAATTCCGTCTCTGTCATCGGATCTATCTCTCCCTGGTCGGAGGTCCTGGGCAGCGGGGATGTAGTCATATCCAGGAAATGCTGCAGGAAGGTCTCCACTCCGAAGTTGGTCAGCGCGGATCCGAAAAATACCGGGGAAAGCTCTCCCTTTGACACCAGCTCCTGATCAAATTCGGCCGCTGCCCCATCCAGCAGCTCAATCTCTTCATCCAGCTTTGCCCGTGCATCCTCTCCCAGAATCCCGTCCAGCTCCGGAATATCAATGGAGAGCTTCTGCACCTCCCCCATCCGAGTTCCCTTCTGGGTATCCGAGAACAGCTCCACCTCCCTTCCGCTCCGGTCGTAGACCCCTTTGAAAGCCTTTCCCGAGCCAATGGGCCAGTTCACCGGACAAGTGGCGATCCCCAATTCCTTTTCGATGTCATCCAGCAGTTCAAACGTATCCATGGCATCCCTGTCCATCTTATTGATAAAGGTAAAGATCGGGATATGGCGCATGACACATACTTTAAAAAGCTTCCTTGTCTGAGCCTCCACTCCCTTGGATCCGTCAATGACCATCACCGCAGAATCCGCCGCCATCAGAGTCCGGTAGGTATCCTCCGAGAAATCCTGATGCCCCGGTGTATCCAGGATATTGATACAGAAACCGCCGTATTCAAACTGCAGCACCGAGGAGGTCACCGAGATTCCTCTCTCCTTCTCAATCTCCATCCAGTCCGACACGGCATGTCTTGCGGTCGCCTTTCCTTTTACGGAGCCTGCCTGGTTGATGGCCCCCCCGTAGAGCAGAAACTTCTCCGTCAGCGTGGTCTTGCCCGCGTCCGGATGGGATATGATCGCAAATGTTCTTCTTCTCTCTATTTCCTTCGTTATCTCAGACATATTCAATTCTCCTGGTTCATTCTATCTATAAATATACTTCTTTACTACAATACAGAAAACCTGTTTCCGTACACCGGGCGAAACAGTATTCTAAGTTTACCACAAGAATGCTCTGCCTGCAACGCCTGTTTTAGGGGAAACCAAAAAAACCTGCCAGCGGCAGGTTTTTCGGGATTACTCGTGAATCGGTGTGATCACAATATTCTCCGGCGCGATCTCTGTTTTTCTGGTTACGATATCTTCAATTTGAGCCCGATTGGCATCTGTCAGCTCTGCCGCATCCACCACCACGTCCACAGAATCGTTTGTCAGGCTGACTACCGCCTCTGAAAATCCCTTGGATGCCATCAGCGTTTCAATCGCCATCTCCTGCTCCGCCAGTTCTGTCATACGGACCATCTGAGCCACGGCATCCTGCTTTTCTTCCTCGCTGATATTGGTATTATCGATCAGCGCCTGCAGGGTTTCCTTATTCTGGGCGCGGATCTGCTCCCGGGACACCTTTGCCTCCGCAACCGTGGTATTGGCCGCGCTGTTGGTCAGCACGGCTTCCCCTGGCGTACCCTCCACCTCGGAGTCCGTGCTTGCGATTTCCATTTCGCTCGTCTCAATGTCCTCCTCAGAAATGTCCAGCAGCTCCTGGTTGACCAGCTCCGTATTTGCCTCGGCAGTTCCTTTGTCTGTTTCTGAAAACAGCTTTCCCGAATAGTTCAGATACCCGGCAATGGCAATCATCACCGCCAGTGTTGTAATAATGATCTGGTTTTTCTTAAATAAACGCTTCACTTAAAATCCTCCTTTTTATGTATCTGTCCTTTTCATTATTTTTATTTTATGCGCCTCCACACCGAATAATGCCTGAATTGCTTCCGTGATATTCTGAATGACCACTGCATTTTCTCCTCCTTCTGCAATGACAAGCACTCCCTCGATCTCCGGCGTCAGCTCCTTACTGATATAAGGCGTCTGGGAACCGTCGGAGCCTTGGGTATAGACGCTGGTCTTATCCGAAGAGCGGTTCTGGGTCTCCCGGGTTCCCCCGTTCTGGTCTTCCTCGGAGGAAGCCTGGCTGCTGGAGGACTGGTCTTTTTCCACAATCCTCTGCCCCGAAGACTTTAAGGTGATCACCACCTCCGCCCGCCCCACGCCTTCCACATATTCCAGCGCCGATGAAAGGCGCTGTTCCAGATATTCCTCATAAGCTTCCACAGACTCCGTATACGCTCCCTGCCTCCCGCTGTCCATCTCTGTGCGTCCTTTTCCCGGATCCTTTGCGCCTTCGGACAGTCCCGCCTCCGTCGTCCCGGAATCAGGCTCTTCCCGGCCGTCGGAAACCGGCCAGACGATCACAAGGAGCAGAAGCCCGCATAAAAAAATAAGAAGCAGCTGGTTCTTATTCGGAAATTTGGAATGAGATTTGATCTGTTCCAGCCATTCACTCCATTTCTTCTCCAATTCTGACCTCCTCCACTTCAATCTCATCGACCCTGATTCCTTCCAAATCCTGGTCCCCGTCTGTACCTGTATGTTCCCCAGGCGTGTTTCCTCCCTCTTGCTCCCCCATATCTGCGGAAGTCCCGCCGCTTTCTGTTACAACATATTCCTCTGGAAGAAAATCCAGCAGGTCCAGGTCCTGAAAATATTCCTCCTGCTCCTGGAGGTCCCGTTTGTACTGCTCATATTCGTAGCCGTGGTACAGCTCCGTAAAAACCTCCCCGGCTCCGCTCAGGCTCAGAACCGGGGTCAGCAAAAGCATCATCAAAACCAGCCCCGTAAAAAAACGGATATATTTCTGGTATGTGGTCCCCGGAAGGACTTCCAGGACCGCGGTAACGATCACCAGAAAAAATACCATATTCTTCATCCAAGTATAGATCGCCTCGATCATCTCTTTCCTCCCTTCATCGTTCTGTTTATGCCTTCTCCTGCCAGATTCCTGCTTTTTGCCTATGATGTGGAAGCAGCCACCACCGCAATGGTGATCAGAAAAAGGATCAGCGTGGTATACAATACCTTCAGCATGAGCCGGTATCCCTCGCTGACACTGCGGATACATCCGGTAATACGTTTGTCCGAAACCGGTTGTACCATGGCGGCCGCAAATTTATACAGAAATGTCATGGCAGCCATCTGAATGACCGGAACGCTGCAGATCAGAACCAGGATCACAGCCCCTGCCATCCCAATCCCGTTCTTGATCAGCACAGCCGTCCCCAGCAGTACATCCGTCACACCTCCAAACAGGTTTCCAATGCCTGGAACCGCCTCCACAGTTTTGGTCAGCGTACTCCGCTTCAAGGTATCTATAGTGGGCGACAAAATCCCCTGAATCACATTCATCCCCACTACAAACCCCAGAAGAGAGCGCAAGATCCAGGTGATCAGCTTTCGGATCAGATCGGCCAGCTCCGACAGGACATGTTCTCCCACTAGGTAATTCATGACCTGGATCATGATGTACACATTGATCAATGGCAGCAAAAGCCGCAGCACCAATACTTCTACCATGTAGATCAGGATCAGTACCATTCCATAAAACATCAGAGAGCTGCTGGTTCCAGAAGCCAGTGATACGGCCATAAAATATCCCGGGCAAAGCAGCCTCATAAAGTCCAGAAGCGCCTCCAGCTTTCCTTCCAGCCCTTCCATCGCCACCCGAAACGTAGTCAGGCACATCGTGATCAGCAGCATGTACAGAACATAAAAGCTGATCTCTGATACCTGCCTGCTCTGGAAAGCGCCGGAAAAATTGGTAAAAATAGCCGCGATCACCGCGATCAGCATCATATATACCAGATTTTTACGGTTGATCCGAAATTCATAGTTTAACTGGTCTCCCGCATATTCCAGCAAAAGCTTTCCGGTCTCTGTCAGGTCTCCGCTCATCATGGATGCCGTCACATCCGAAAAACGAAGCTTTTCCCTGGGAAACAGGTTGCGTAGGCTCTCATCCAGTTCCGAAAAATCAAGCTCGCCCAATATCTTTTCTTCTGTCTGATTCTGAATCTCCTCCATCTTCTCAGAATCCACTTCCTGAGCCGCCGGATATGTCCCTTCTGTCTGATTCTCTGCCCCTCCCTGCTCTTCCCTCTGTTCGATCACCCGGCCTGTTTCAAGATCATCTTCTCCGACAGCCTGCACCACAGTCTCCGTCTGAAAAAGGAACAGCAGCGCCAGCATCCACATCCAGACCCTTCCGGGCTTCGGCACTCCCGGAAAGCATCCTGCAGCGATCCGCCCCTTCCGTACAAAAAAAGATCCGCGAATACGCAATACCTTGTCTGTCTTCATGATAAAAACACCCGGATCGTCTCCAGAAGAGCGAGTAGCACTGGCATTCCCAGCATCAGAATGGTCAGCTTTCCGAATATCTCCACCTGCACGGCGATGGTCTGATACCCCGTGTCTCTGCATATGGCAGAGCAGAACTCCGCAATATAGGTGACCCCTATCATTTTCAGCATAGTGGCTATATATCCGGTATCAATGCTGATATATTGGCTCATCCGCTCTACCGCATCCACAAAGATCCCCAGCCGGTCGATCATGCACGAGAATAGCAGGATACTGACTGCTGCACTCATATAGATTCCGTATTCCGCCTTCCCGCCTTTGAACTGTACGGCCAGCAGCGCTCCCACTACTCCGATGATTCCGATCTGAAACATATTCATACTTCCACACCGTCCCTTTCTCAAATTGCCGTTGTCCTCAACCTGGGAACCATTCATGAACAAGTCTGTTATGCACCATATGCAGGCTTCATTCTAAACCGTTCCTTATAATAAAAAGAGCTGCCTGATGGAAAGGAACAGATCATAGATAAACGGCAGAATCCAGGACAGGACCAGGATCAATCCCGCCAGGCTTACAATAAATGCCTGCTCGTCCCTTCCGCTGTGTTTCAGCACCTGAGATAAGATAGAAACGAGGACCCCTACCGCTGCAATTTTAAAAATCAGATTGATCGTCATGGTTCCCTCCTATCAGATTAACAACACCACCAGAAAGATTCCGCCCATCACCCCAAGGCAGTTCCCAATCCTCTTCTTGGCCGCCATTCCCTCCCGCACCTTTTCAATCTCCAGTTCCAGGCGTCCCAGGTACAGCTGCAGATTTCTGCTTTCGGACGCGCCGTCTGTCTGCCCGAGATAGGTTCCCAATTCTTTGAGCTGGATGGAATGTTCGCTTTTCAGATGCAGGTCTTTTAAATATTTGTCCACGGAACGCATCCAGATTTTCAAAAATGCATCTTCCTCTCTCTCCTCCACCTGCTTCTCCATTGCCATGAGCCACTGTCGGTACGGTTCCCTGACTCGTACCGATATCCTTCCAAACACCTCGCTTAAAGGCGCCGAGGAATATTCCATCTCCCCCTTGATCATATAGATGATATGCCGGATATACAAAAGCTTTTCCAGATACTCCTGCAGCTCCATGCTGTAAAGGATTCCCGCCCCTGTGGTTGCCGTGATGACCAGCACCCCGCCTATAAACCGCAGCATAACAGACTCCCCCTCTGGTCAAAGACCGCACGGATTTCCCCGGGATGGCTCCGGTTCTCCAGCACCACGTAACGCTCAAATCTTTTTTTACGTACCAGGTCCGAAAGCACCGGCTTTTCAGAAATCTCCTCCATGTCCCTCCCATGCACGCTTGCGATCAGCGTACATCCGCACTGCATGGCATATTCCAGGGCATGGATATCCTCCGCGGAGCCGATCTCGTCCACAGCGATCACTTTTGGAGCCATAGAGCGGATCAGCATGAGCATCCCCTGAGCCTTGGGACACCCGTCCAGGATATCGGTGCGCATTCCCAGCTCATTTTGCGGCACGCCAAGGTAACAGCCCCCCAGCTCCGAACGCTCATCCACTACCCCTACAGAACAACCCTTTACATGGGTATTTCCGTCCGACACCTGCCGGATCAGATCACGGATCAGTGTGGTCTTTCCGCAGCAGGGAGGGGAGATGATCAGCGTATGGCATACCTGCCTGTCTTTTGTAATATATGGAATCACCTTGTCCGCACAGCCGATCACCTCATGGGCCACCCGGATATTTGCCGAAGATATGTACTGCAGATTTTTCACCTTGTCCTGCTCCAGAATTGCTTTTCCTATCACACCCACACGATGTCCTCCTTCAATTGTAATAAATCCCTGCCGGATCTCCTGCTCATAGGCATAGAGGGAATAATGGCTGACATACTCCAGGGTTTCCCTCATTTCCTCCCTGGTCACGATATGTCCCTCTGCCCCGTCCCGTTTTTTCAGCGGCAGTATCCTCTCTTCATTGTTGTATACCACGATCAGCGGCTTTTCAGTCCGCATCCGGATCTCCTGGACCTGTCCGAAATCCAGGTCTGCATCCTCCACGGCAGCCCGGACAGACCGCGCAAGGACACGCAAGATCTGCCGTTCTTTCTTGTTCACATCCATCTTGTCCACCTCTTGTAACAATATATGAGGTATTGGAAAATTTATGCAGAAATTTATATCAAAAGCAACTCTTTTATTAACAAAATCGTAAAATATCGGTAAAATATTCCTTTTAAAGCTTGCACTTTTGGGAAATTCACTATATAATATACAGACAAGATACTCTGTGCAGTCTGTAGAGTATGTATCATTTTAGAAAGGATTTGATTTGTGATTGCGTATGAGACGAAAAGGACAAGCCTTGCTGGTCTTTCTTCTTGCTTCTGTCATGTTATTGGTATCGCTTCCCGTATATGCAGATGAGATTGAAAGCCTGGAAAGCAAAACAAGTGATCTTCAGAATCAGCTGAATGATATCAATCAGGATTTAGTACGTATCAGTGACGAAATCGCTTCTACAGAGAGCGCGATTGAAGATGCTAATAACGAAATGTTTCGTATACAGGATTCTCTGGCGATATCCCGTGAAAATGAGATAAGACAGTACGAAGACATGAAGACACGTATCAAGTATATGTATGAAAACGGCAATAATAATCTCCTGGAATTATTGTTTTCTGCGGAGAATATGTCCGATTTTCTGAACCGGGCGGAGTTTATACAGAACATCAGCAGCTATGACCGCGAAAAGCTTGAAAATCTGCAGAGTATCCAGAAGGGAATCGAACAGCAGGAAGCCGATCTGACTGCAAAGCAAAATTCGCTGGCCGATCTGCAGACCCAGTTAAAGAGTCAGCAGGATGCTTTGAACCAGAAGGCTGCTGAGACTTCAACAGATTTAGCCGTATTTAATCAGAAGCTGCAGATGCTTCGGGCAGAACGGGCCCGGGTAGCGGAAGAAGCTGCCAGAAGAGCCGCTGAAGCAAAGAAAGCAGCTGAGGCACAGAAGCCGGTTCCTGTCACTCCATCAGAAAATGGAACCCAGACAGAAGATTCGACCGCTCCTGACGACGATAGTTCACAGACTGGGGACGAAAGTGATTCTGACAGTTTTCTGCAGGATTCACTGGATACCGCATATACCCCAAGCGACAGCGGCGGTGCATTAACTCCGTCAAAGGGTGTTGTATATTTCAACGGACATCGCGAAACCTATTATTCCCAAAAGGTTCTTCCCGGAGGTGGTCTGAATATTCCTGGACGCCATGTTGCCCCAGATGGAACCATTCGGGATGCAGACGGATTTATCTGCGTTGCCAGCAGTGATCTTCCCTGGGGCAGTATCGTAGAGACCTCTCTTGGCACCGGCAAAGTATATGACTGCGGATGTGCCAGCGGTACTATTGATGTTTATACGGACTGGTAAAGCAGATTGTGTTAGTGATTGAATTTCATATGAACATAATTACCTCCCGTAGCATATATGCTGCGGGATTTTTAATACTATCGCATGCGTAAAGGCGTTACAGTTCACGGCCTAACCGGCCGCAAACTGTAACGCATCCAACCCATTGAAAAGTCGCCTTGCGGCGAGGGACTGGATGCCTGCAACCACTATTTTACTGGGCGGATGCCTTGCAGCAGGGTGCAAGGCACCGTGAACAGTAACGTAAAGGCCGCGCAATGCAAAGAAAAGCTGCCAAAAAATGGCAACTCTTCCTCTTCTACTTACCTTTATATCTTCTCTTTACTCTGCTACATCACGCATACTGAAGCTGAATCTTCCCATTTTGTCCTTTCCAAGACACACAGCTTTTACCACGTCTCCCATTTTCAGAACATCTTCTACCTTGTTCACACGGTGCTTTGCAATCTTGGAAATGTGCACCATGCCTTCCTTGCCCGGGGCAAATTCCAGGAATACTCCGAAGTCCTTGATGCTGACAACCTTTCCTTCGAATACCTGTCCGGCTTCAAATTCTGTCACGATCGTGGTGATCAGTTTTGCGGCCTTATCCATACCCTCCTGCTCGGTTCCGCAGATAGATACAGATCCGTCATCCTCGATATCAATCTTCACGCCCGTCTCTTCGATTATGGCATTAATCGTCTTGCCTCTCTGTCCGACTACGTCCCCAATCTTCTGGGGATCGATCTGAAGCTGGATGATCTTCGGCGCATACGGCCCAACCTCCGGCCTTGGCTCCGCAATCGCCGGATTCATCACTTCATCCAGAATATAGGTCCTTGCTTTCTTGGTAGCAGCAATCGCTTCCTCAATGATCGGTCGTGTCAGTCCATGGATCTTGATATCCATCTGAATTGCCGTAATTCCATTGTGGGTACCAGCCACCTTGAAGTCCATATCTCCGAAGAAATCTTCCAATCCCTGGATATCCGTCAAAACCAGATAATCCTCGTCTGTATCGCCTGTCACCAGGCCTGCGGAAATCCCCGCGACTGCCGCTTTGATCGGTACGCCTGCCGTCATCAGGGACATACTGGAAGCACACACGCTTGCCTGGGATGTGGAACCGTTTGACTCGAAGGTCTCCGATACTGTACGGATCGCATAAGGAAATTCCGATTCGCTTGGCAGTACCGGGAGCAAAGCCCTCTCTGCCAGAGCTCCGTGTCCGATCTCACGTCTTCCGGGTCCTCTGGAAGGCTTGGTCTCTCCTACAGAATAGGACGGGAAATTGTAATGGTGCATATAACGCTTGGAGGTCTCGGACTCATCCAGCCCATCCAGCCTCTGCGCCTCGGATAACGGCGCCAATGTAGTCACTGTACAGATCTGGGTCTGTCCCCTGGTAAACATCGCGGAGCCATGGACTCTTGGAATCAGATCCACCTCAGCCGCCAGCGGCCGGATCTGGTCAATAGCACGTCCGTCGGGACGCTTGTGATCCTTTAAGATCATCTTCCTGACCGTCTTCTTCTGGTACTGGTATACTGCCTCGCCAAGCACCTCCAGCCATTCTTCCTTCTCTGCAAATGCTTCCTCTAACTTTTCTTTGATCACACGGATATTCTCTTCCCGTGTCTGCTTGTCATCTGTAAATACTGCCTCTTCCATCTCCGTGGGCGGCACAATCTCCTTGATCGCTGCAAACAACTCTTCCGGCACTGCACAGCTCTCATAAGTATGCTTCGGCTTGCCGCACTCCGCCACAATGGTATCGATAAACGCAATGACCTTCTGGTTCACTTCATGAGCCGCAAAGATGGCATCGATCATCTGCGCTTCCGGAACTTCCTCCGCTCCTGCTTCGATCATGATCACCTTTTCCCTTGTAGAAGCCACGGTCAAAGCCATCCTGGAAGCTTCCTTCTGCTCCGCTGTGGGATTGAATACAAACTGATCCTCGATGAGCCCTACCTGGGTAGTCGAGATTGGTCCGTCAAAGGGGATATCCGAAATACTTACCGCAATGGCCGCTCCCAGCATAGCCGTCAGTTCCGGACTGCAGTCCGGGTCCACGGACATCACCAGATTCTCCAGAGTCACGTCATTCCTGTAATCTTTGGGAAACAGGGGACGCATGGGACGATCGATGACACGGTCTGTCAGAACCGCATTCTCCGATGCCTTCCCTTCTCTTTTGTTGAATCCTCCCGGAATCTTGCCTACGGAATACATCCGCTCATTGTATTCCACGCTCAGAGGGAAGAAGTCAATCCCGTCCCTCGGTTTTTCGGACGCCGTAGCCGTACACAGCACCGTGGTGTCTCCATAATGCATCAGAACCGCGCCGTTAGCCTGCTTGGCAACCCGGTTCACATCCACCCGCAGGGTTCTCCCTGCAAGTTCCATTTCATATTTGTTATACATGGTACTCTCCTTTTCAATTAGTTTTTGTAACTGTTAAACATTACAGACCCGCAGAACAGAAGAGTCCGAAACTACTGAAAAACACACCTTTAATTCGAAATTCCGATCATGCATGCTCACCAGATATGCTTTTCAGTGGTCTCGGGAACTTAACAACTGCCCGCAAGCTTATTTATTATAACATACTCTACTTACCGGCGCAATTAAATTTTTACATCCGGATTCTTTTCCGTTACTGTTCACGGTGCCTTGCACCCTGCTGCAAGGCATCCGCCCAGTAAAATAGTGGCTGCAGGCATCCAGCCCCTCGCCGCAAGGCGACTTTTCAATGGGCTGGATGCGTTACAGTTTGCGGCCGGTTAGGCCGTGAACTGTAACTTTTCTATTGCTTTCCGGAGTCATATCGTATAAACTAATGCATACGAACATGAAATACAGATTCCAGGCGACAGAGCTTAAAAGATCGGAGGATATGATGTCTGCAGAAAATAAAGAATATACGACCGGAGAACTGATGAAGCGGTTTTTCCCCTACTATAGAAAGCATAAGGCCGTGCTTGCCATAGACCTGTTCTGTGCATCTCTTACCACGCTCTGCGAGCTGGTGCTCCCCATGATCATCCGTTTTATCACGAACACCGGCATGCAGGATCTGGCCGTGCTGACCACGGAGGTCGTGGGAAAGATGGCGCTTTTGTATCTGGCACTGCGTGTTATTGACTGTATGGCGAACTACTATATGGCGGATATGGGGCATGTCATGGGCGCCGCCATTGAGACGGATATGCGCAGAGACGCCTACGCCCATCTGCAGAAGCTGTCCAATACCTATTACAACAATACGAAGGTAGGACAGATCATGGGACGGATCACCAACGATCTTTTTGACGTAACGGAATTTTCCCACCACTGTCCGGAGGAATTTTTTATTGCGGCGGTGAAGGCGGTGATTTCCTTCCTGATCCTGGCCTCCGTCAATCTGCCCCTGACTCTGGCTATCTTCCTGATCGTTCCGGTGATGGCTTACGTGTGTATTAAACTGAACCGGCGGAGCAGGCGTGCCTTTGCCAGGCAGAGGGTCCAGATCGGGGAGCTGAACGCCTCCATCGAGGACAGCCTGCTGGGGCAGAAGGTAGTCAAGGCCTTTACCAATGAGCCTGTGGAGATTGATAAGTTTGAAAGAGGCAACCTGCGGTTTTTCGATATCAAGAAGGAGACCTACAAATATATGGCGGCCTTCCAGACCTCAACCCGTGCCTTTGACGGGCTGATGAATCTGACAGTGATCCTGATGGGGGGCATTTTCCTCGTGAAGGGATATATCACTGCCGGAGACCTGGTAGCCTATGTGATGTATGTGTCCACGCTGATCGCCACCATCCGGAGGATCATCGAATTTGCCGAGCAGTTCCAGAGGGGACTCACAGGTATTGAGCGTTTCCTGCAGATCATGGACGCGGACGTGGAGATCTTTGACGAGCCCGGGGCAGAGGAAATGGGCGTGCCGGAGGGAACTATTTCTTTCGAGGATGTTTCCTTTGAATACCCGGATGACCACAATACTGTTTTCCGGCATCTGGACCTGACCGTACACGCGGGAGAAAAGCTGGCGATCGTAGGGCCTTCCGGCGGCGGAAAGACGACGCTGTGCAATCTGATCCCCCGGTTCTATGACATCAGCGGCGGTGTCATCCGCATCGACGGGAAAGATATCAAGTCTTTTACTCTGAAGAGCCTCCGGAAAAATATAGGGATCGTCCAGCAGGATGTATACCTGTTTTCCGGCACAGTGCTGGAGAATATACTGTACGGGAATCCGGACGCCTCCAGGGAGGATGCGGTTAAAGCCGCGAAGAAAGCGGGCGCGGATACATTTATTCGGGAATTAAAGGACGGATATGATACCTATGTGGGCGAACGTGGTGTGAAATTGTCCGGCGGGCAGAAACAGCGCATCAGCATTGCCCGGGTATTTTTAAAGAATCCGCCTATCATGATCCTGGACGAGGCCACCTCGGCCCTGGACAATGAGAGCGAATTTGCAGTCGCGCAGTCGCTCCATCACCTATCCGAGGGACGGACCACCATTACCATCGCACACCGGCTGTCCAGTATTAAAAATTCAGACCGGATCCTGGTGCTCACCGACCAGGGGATCACAGAGGAAGGAAACCATGAAAGCCTGATGGCGCTCAAAGGCACGTATTATCAGTTTTATACGATGGCAGAGCGGCTGAAATAAGCCTTCCGTTCAAAAAGGCAGACCTCCACCTCCCGGCAAGGTCTGCCTTTTTTATGTCAGATAAAAAATCCTGCAAAAATACTAGTACAGCATTGCGCAATTAACGTTGAATTCTGCACCTGCTATTTCTGCCAGTTCTGCGTTGTCGTCAATCAACGATGCCACCGCATCGCCTCTTTCCTCCGCCTTGTCCTGACAAAAATATCAGGCACATTATTCACCATTATATACGCAACGCTGTACTAGCGCGTCTTGAGCCGGAACTTGGCTACCAGCTCCCGCAGCATATTGGCCTGCCCGGACAGTTCCTCGCTGGCGGCAGCGCTCTTCTCTGCGGTGGACAAGTTGGACTGTACCACGCCGGAGATCTGATCAATCCCGCGGCTGACTTCTTCCGTAGCCGCCGCCTGTTTTGCCGAATACTCTGCAATCCCTTCGATCAGCTTGTTGACCTCTTCGGCCTGGGCTACTACCGCCATCATGGACGCTGCCGTATCTTCCGCCGCATTGGTCCCTTCCTCCACGGCTTCCACGGTCTGCTCGATGAGGACCGTTGTATTCTTGGCGGCCTCAGAAGATTTTCCGGCCAGGTTGCGCACCTCGTCCGCCACCACTGCAAAGCCTTTTCCGGCCTCGCCTGCACGGGCTGCCTCCACAGCCGCATTGAGGGCCAGGATGTTGGTCTGGAACGCGATATCCTCAATGGTCTTGATGATATTGTGGATCTCTGTCGACTTGCCGCTGATCTTCCGGATTGCCTCATTCATATGCTGCATCTTGTCGTTGCTTTCCAGGATCCTGCTGCCTACATCCTTTGAAATCTGGCTTGCCTTCATTGCGCCCTGGGCAGTTTTCTGGATACCGTCGGACACCTCGCTGATGTGGGCTGCCAGCTGTTCTACCGAATCATTTTGCTGTACAGAGCCCATAGAGAGGGTCTGTGCTCCTTCCGAAACATATCCTGCCCCTTCCGCAACCTGACCGGAGGATACATTGATCTGCCCGATGGTCTGATTCAGGAACCGGGTAATGCTTTCCAAAGAGTCTTTAATCTTCGAAAATTCCCCTACATACTCATGGGATAATGTGATATCCAGATTTCCTCTGGAGATCTCCTGCAGCTTTTCTGAAATCTCATTGATATAGTCTACATATTCCCGCAGCCGGAGCACGGTTTTCTCAAAGTTATCCGCCAGTTCTCCCAGCTCGTCATTGGAGAAATGGTGGATCGTCTGTTCCAGTTCGCCTTCCGCGATCCTTGCAGCCACCTCGTTCAGTTCTGCCACCGGCCTGCCGATGATCCTTCTCACCAGAATGATGATCAGAACGATGGTGATCAGGACCGCCAGGACAGATATCGTCGTCATGATACCGGTCAGTACGTTCAGCTCCGTGAGCACCTCCGCCTTCGGCACATAGACGACGGCCGTCCAATCACTGTTTGGAACGTTTACCGCCTGGATATATGTACTGCCGTCAAAAAGGGACAGTTCCGAATTGCCCTTTTTGATCTGCTCCGCAGCATACGCATACATATCCCCGCTAAATTCACTCAAGAGCCGGCCGGTAATCTCCTGATCCCTGTGGCCGATGATCGTGTCCGTCCGGGTATCTACGAGGAATACTCCACCGGTCTCTTCCAGCTGAATCTCCGCTACAATATCCGAGATCGCATCCAGATACACATCCGCAGCAGCCACACCGCGTATCTCTCCTCCTTCTCCCCTCAGCATTCCGGAAGCGCCGACCACATAGGACTGGCTGTCCTCGTCAAAATACACATCCCCCAGGATAAAATCCTCCGACTCGATGCCGTCCTGGTACCAGGATTTTTCCAGTGCATTGAAATCCGGCCCCGGCACAAACGACGCGTGATACAGGGAACCATCCGTAAGCGCCACATACAACCCTGCCGGATAAGCGCTGTTCTGATCCACGGTATGCCGGATATACTCCTTCATCTCCGGGATGTCCATGTCCTCGTACTCGATGGTATCCCTCTGCATCTCCAGCATGGTCAGTGTCTTATTCATCCATGCAGTAGTCTCCTGGGTCACCTTGCCGGTGGTCTCCTGGATCAGCTTCTCGCTTTTATCCAAAAGTGCGTCGGAAACCCTGCGGTAAACAAGTGTCAGTAGCACCGCAACCATGATCATGATGGTGATTACGATGGCACCGACCAGCTTGGCTGCGATTCTTCCGCCCCGCCGACGGGCGTTTGCTGCCGTCCGGTGTTCAGTTCTCTTTTTTGTTTTCATACTCTCGTCTCCTCTAAAATTCAGTCCAGGCATCAAACCACAAGTACATAGTCACCCCCGTTAAAATGCTGCCTTTTTCAAATTATAACTGATATATGGAAAAAAAACAATGAAAGAACAAAAAATGCAGTGTTATTATTCATGGCCGGATGCCTTGCAGCAGGGTGCAAGGCACCGTGAACAGTAACCATGGCCGCGAACTGTAACGCATCCAACCCATTGAAAAGTCGCCTGGCGGCGGGCCTAAATGCTAGCGACGCTTGTTCCGGACGGACCGTTGACATTCCACAGATATATATTTATAATGATAACCGCAGAACACAATATCAGATATTTCGGTCATCAAGTTTAATGACCGTCCGGAATATGAGGTTAAGGTTCCGCCTTCTTTTTTTGGAACAGCTGCGGCCGGCTGGTAAACGAAACAATAAAATCAAGTGAGGAAATGTGAATATGGATGAAAAGAAAATGAAAAAGGTGCCGGAGCGGATCCTCCGGCTCGAGAACGTACATTCCATCGGTGTGATCGGCGATCCGGGATGCGAAGGACTTGGCACTTATAATATGAAAGTATATGCCGGAGCGCTGGAAGAGAGCGGCAAAGATGATATCACACTGGTTGTGGGCGATTTGGTACCCATCGGAACAAATCACTATTACCAGGTGATACAGGATATGACGGAAACGCTCGCGCAAAACCCTGTCTATTCTCTCCGCGGGAATCATGATACAGGCGAGTATACGGATTATTTCGGCGAAAAAAATTATGCGCTGCTGGCGGAGCATTTCGCTGTCGTTGTGCTGGACAATGCCCTGCGGACTTTTGAGGAAGAAGGACTGGCATTGCTGTCAGACGTTCTTGCAATGGAAGAAGTAGAGCAGGTGATCGTCGCATTCCACATCCCGGTGCCCAACCACTTTATCTTAAATTGTGTCTCAGAGGATGAATTTTCCCGCCTGCGCAAAGCTTACGGGCCGTGGAAGGAAAAAGTGAAATATCTTCTGTGCGGGCATGTGCATTCCCGGTTCATTGATGTTGTGGATGGAATCCCCCTGATCTGTACCGGAGGCGGCGGAGCCATGATCGAAGATGTCTCAAAGGAGATCCGGGCCTGTGACGTGGAGCATCATATCGTCCATTTCTATGAAAAGGACGGCGTGCTGGACTATCGGATCGCCAATATTTCCGAGGACTGCTACGGACGCGAAAGTGAGCACGGTATCTTAGGCGAGAAGCTGAAAGACGCGGTGCAGGGGGAACTGACGGCGCATTTCAAGTACCTGATGTTTGCGGACCGTGCGGAACGAAGAGGACTTGGGCAGATTTCCAACCTGTTCCGTGCCCTTGCCTCTTCCGAATACCACCATGCCAGAAATTTTTATTCCATTCTGGAGCGCCCCGCCGCTTTTATGGAATCAGTCAGAACCTATATACCGGGGGAAGAATTTGAATATAAACACCTGTATCAAATGATAGCCTCATACGCGCAGGAACACCAAAGCCCTCTTACCGAACAGGCTTACAAAGGCGCGTCAGCCGCGGAAAAGGTACATGCGACCCTCCTGAAGCAGGCGGAAGATGTGCACGGTTTCCGTGAAAAGGCCATCTATGTCTGCCCGATCTGCGGATATGTCATGACAGAGGATTCTGTCACGGAACGCTGCCCGGTGTGCGGCGGGCCCAAACGGCAATTTGAGGTTTTTGAAGCATAAAAAAGCCGCCGGGAAATGCTGTTTTTTCGGCAACCAGAAAGTAAGACGAACTATTGCGGGCCATGTCTGATAAGGCATGGCCCCTAGCGTCTGCTTTTCTGCTGATCCATCAGTTATTTAATCGAAGGAAGCGCAGATCTTTTTCCGGTATTCTTCCGGCGCCATCCCGAACTGCTTCTTGAACTTCTTTGAAAAGTGGCTGGAGTCAAAACATCCCACCTTCTGGCTGATCTGCGCCAGATTCAGCTTCCCTTCCTCGATCAGTTCCTTCCCATGCTTCATCTGCAGTTCCGTGATAATCTGTACAAATGTCCTGGACGTATACTTTTTCAGCATTCGGCTTAAATGTGCCTCGCTGAAATGAAAAAAATCTGCCGTCTGCTTCAGCGTCGTCTGATTATAATTAACAGAAATATAGGCCAGAATGGCCACCACATGATTGTCCGTTTCCTGCTGCACCGATTCTGCAACCACCGCCTGGAGCTGATAATGCCGGATCAGATGGATCATCACCTGTTTCACATATAAGACCAGATATTCCCTGTATGCATATTCCTTCTCCTGCTCCTCCCGATAGAGCCGCCCGAAGGTCTGCTTCATCCACGGATCTGTTCCCGTCGGAAAGAGAATATACGCACTCGCCCCTTTTTCATACAGGATATTTTTGAAAAAGTCCGCCAACAGATATTTTTCCTTCAAAAGCGACAGAAATCCCGTATCGATCATCTGCTTACTCAGAAGGACATTGAGCACGATCACGTCATCCATCAGCGCCGTGATCACATGCCGGACGTTGGGAGCCAGAAAGCAGAGATCCCCTTCCTTCATCTGAAAGCGGTTCCATTCGGAATCATCCCCCAGATCCTGATAGATTCCTGGCTGCGGACCTGCTTCCTGCTTTTCGTCCGTTCCCGGCTTCCGGCTGTCCGCTGACTTCGGACTCGTTCTTGGTCTTTTTCTTGCTTCGGATTCGATAAAATGCGTGCAGGTTCCGCTGTATACATAGATCATCTCGATATACACATGATTATGCACTACCGGATACCCGTACCGCTCATGTACTTCTATATCAATCGCATCCCCGTCGGTCAGCTCCTCTACTTCCGGTATTGTCGTCCCCAGCTGTTCCGTAGAGCCAAGTTCATACGCAGATCCCACATTCGGATACCCCGGATGCTCCTGGATTAATTTCTTATATTCCGCAAAGCTCATGGGAGTGGACAGAAATTCCCTTCCTTCCCCCTGGAACAGCTTTTTCATCTTCTTTTCCTGTTCTGTCAGAGTTTCCAGTTTCCGGATCATATCGTACCCCTTTTTAAAGCCATTTCCTCCGCACTGCTTTTTGAAGGCATCTTGCCTAATGGCTGCACATTATTTATTCAGTTTATCACAAGTTAAAAGTAATATATATTAAAAATAAAGTCAAGTTTTTTTGCTTTATGCTTTACGTCCATCGTTAGTTACTGTTCACGGTGCCTTGCACCCTGCTGCAAGGCATCCGGTCAGTAAAATAGCGGTTGCGTGCATCCAGCCGTCTACACTCCGTTCCGGTCCGTCCGAGCAAAATTGTAGGTACTATTGAAAAAATCCCAAAACTGTTGAAGAATTTTGCTATCAAATTGAGGAATCAAAAAAATGCCGCACAGATCAATTCTATGTAAATTTTTATGATTCCTCTCATAGAACCACAGGCAAGCAATGAACCTGCGGTTCCGCATGGCCGCTGTTAAGCTATGTTTCCAGGACGGCCCTTTCATAATTTATCTAAGTTCCAAAAATCCTGCTATCTTTCTCCTTTATTATACGGCGTCCCTGACGCTGCGGGGCTCTTGCTGTTTTTAGATGTAAACATAAGAACAATGATCGTAGCCGCATAAGGGATTATCTTATATACGGTATCCGGAAATCCCAGATCCATCAGCAGCGGTATCCCGGAATATGCCGCCGCGATCGTTTTCATCAGCCCAAAGAACAGGGCTGCAACTGCGATCCTTCCCGGCTGCCATTGTCCGAAGATCAGCACTGCCAGCGCAAGAAATCCATAGCCAGCCACGGTTGCGTTGAACGTTGTGCTTGTAGGCACAACAAAGACCAGCCCTCCAAGTCCCCCAAGCGCTCCGGAGATCATCACTCCAAGATACCGCATTTTTGTCACATTGATCCCTACCGAATCTGCAGCGTGCGGATTCTCTCCGCATGCGCGCAGGCGGAGCCCGAACCGTGTTTTCTCGATCACGATCCATGACACGATCAAGATCAGGATTCCCAGGTATGTGGTCAGATAAAATTTCTGAAACAGCACCTCTCCAAAAAAGGGAATCTCCCCAAGAACCGGCGCCTTGTCAATCCGAAAGACATTCTTAAACGCCACCTGTTGCACTTCCTGTACGACCCGGGCCATAAAAATGCAGAATGCGGGCGCAAACAGATTCAGAGCGGTTCCGCTGATCGTCTGGTCTGCTTTCAATGTAATCGCTGCAAATGCATGGAACAGCGTATATACCATTCCGGCGATCATAGATACGATGATCCCGCAAAGAAGCTGCAGCTGTGCAGGAAGCTCAGTCAGGGCATTAATCGTTAAAATACCAAAAAAAGCGCCCATGACCATAATTCCTTCCAACCCAATGTTCAAAACACCGCTCCGCTCCGAGAACATAGCTCCCAGCGCTACGATCAAAAGCGGAACAAAGAAAAGGAATGTCTGCTGTAAAGTAAAAACCAACGTATTCAACCTTCATGCCCCTCCTCTCTTTTATTTTTCAACCATATTTGAAGCTTCTCAAAATTCTGCATGATCAGCAGTGAAAATGCGCTGAAATAAATAATGACCGCTACAATAATATCAATGATCTCCGGGACAAAACGATATGCCTGCATATAGAATCCGCCCACAGTAATACTTGCTATAAATATTGAAGAAAGTATGACTCCCAATGGATGATTGCCTGCTAACAGGGCAACTGATATCCCGTTAAACCCTTCTGCCGCCAGGGTATCTACGACACTGATGCTCTTTCCGCTGTTGGATAGGAACATCAGCGCTCCTCCGATTCCGATCAGGGCGCCGGAGATACACATGGACAGCACCGTATTCTTTTTTACGGAAATTCCCGCAAGCAGTGAGGCCGATGGATTCAGCCCGCCCGCGATCATTTCATATCCTTTTGTTGTTTTAAAAAGGAGGATATAGATCAAAATTGCAAACAGTACCGCGATGATAAATCCGCCGTTCAGACTGCTGTCCGGAAACAAAATATCCAGTCCCATGCCAGGTATCTGCGCGGATTCCGGCGTCAGCTTAGCCTGGTTTTTCCCGGAATCATATATCGTATACCGAATGAGATAATTCACCAGATACATTCCTATATAATTCAGCAAAATGGTGGAAATCACGATATTTACTTTAAAGTATACGTAGAGCAGTCCGGCTATGGAAGCCCACACCGCCGCTGTGACCGCCGCTGCAAGGATGGGAACGATCCAGCTGAACGGTCTTGGTATCTGAAGCGTATGTGCAAGCAGCATAGCAAAATAGCCGCCGATCACAAATTGTCCTGACCCGCCGATATTAAATACACCTGTTTTAAAGCCAACCGCTACTCCCAGTCCAACCATCATAGCAGGCGTCGCATAATAAAATACATTTCCAATACCGCGCATCCCTCCTACAAAACCGCCGGAAAGTATCGTTTTAAATCCGTTTGCCGCCTGGGATGGATTTGCAAAAAGTAAGATCAAAAAACCGACAAGCAGCCCCATGACAATACAGATTACCGTTGGCAGTAATGCAGCCAGAAATTTTTTCAAATGTGCTTTTCTACTCATGGACGAACCTCCATTCTTTTCGCTCCCGACATATAAAGTCCCAGTTCCTCCGCCGTAGTTTTTCCGGGATCAAATTCCCCTACGATCTCCCCTTCATACATGACCAGGATCCGGTCACTGATCTCAAAAACTTCATCCAGTTCAAAAGAGATCAGGCAAACCGCCCTGTCTTTTTCAGTCTGTTTAAACAGGCTTTTGTGAATGCCTTCAATCGCACCCACATCCATTCCTCTTGTCGGCTGCACAGCGATCAGAACGTCTGCATCCGCGTCGATCTCCCGCGCCACCACTACCTTCTGCTGATTTCCGCCGGACATATCCCTAGCGGCGGTCGCATTTCCCTGGGCGCTTCGGATATCATATTCTTCTATCAAACGGTCCGCATATTCTCTGCATTCCTTAAAATGAATCAGCCCATGCCTTGAGAATGGCTGCCGCCGGTATTTTTTCAGAAGCAGGTTCTGTTCCAGCGTATATCCCAGGACCAGCCCATATTGATGTCTGTCTTCCGGGATACAGGAAAGTCCGTGGCTGTTGCGGAAACGGATGCTTTTTTCCGTAATGTCCGTATCGCCGATCCGGATTGTTCCCGTATAGGACCGGTTCAGTCCGGTAAGCGCCTCCACCAGTTCATTCTGTCCGTTTCCATCAATCCCCGCGATACAGAGGATTTCCCCTCTGTGCAGAGAAAAGCTGATGTTATTCAGCAAATTTTTCTTATGATCCTGAGACGGCATGGTCAATTCAGATACGACCATGACCTCCTCCTTTTGCACCGCTTGTGCTCTCGTATCGCTCTTTTCCAGCTTCCTGCCTACCATAAGTTCCGCCAGTTCCTGAGTGGACGTGTCTGCCACTGAAACCGTATCCACATATTTTCCTTTCCGCAAGATCGTACAGCGGTCGCACACTGCCTTGATCTCCTTTAGCTTATGTGTGATAAAAATGATGGACTTCCCTTCCTTACGCAGGTCCCTGATGATATCCATTAATTCCTCGATCTCCTGAGGGATCAGTAATGCCGTCGGTTCATCAAATATAAGAATGTCATTATCCCGGTATAACATTTTTACAATTTCTACCCGCTGCTGCATTCCTACGGAAATATCACTTACCACCGCGTCCAGATCAATGTTCAGCCGATATTTCCGGCTTAATTCCGTCACTTTCTCCCTTGCCTGTTCGTAACGGAGAAATCCATGCCTTACAGTCTCCGAACCAAGGATGATATTTTCAAGGACCGTAAAATTTTTCACCAGCTGGAAATGCTGATGGACCATTCCGATCCCGTATTCCGTAGCAATCCTCGGACCTGTGATCTTCTTCTCCTGTCCCTGGATCAGGATCTTTCCCTTATCAGGTGTATACATACCGAACAGAATGCTCATCAATGTAGATTTTCCCGCCCCGTTTTCACCCAGCAGGGCATGAATCTCCCCTTTGCGCACTTGCAGATTGATCTCGTCGTTTGCAATGAGGGTTCCAAAACTTTTTGTAATCCCTAACATCTCGATCGCATATTCGCTCATTGCTGTTTTCTCCTGTATTATACAAAACCGCTGCCTGTTTTTGTTTCTATTTTACACATAGGGGCGAATCAAAAATCCGCCCCTGTCTCCTCTTCTTTATTGCGCCGTCTTTCGGACAGCAGCAGACGACTCTGCTCTTTTCTTTATTTACTCAATTTCCTGTATTTCCACGATTTCCAGTTCTGCCTGCACCTGATCCAGGGCAATCTCCTGACCGTTCTCATCGGTATCGCTCAGCATACCGGAAAGCAGACCGTCCTTATCCTCAAGAAGTTCCTGATAGATCTCCTCATAGTCTTCTTTGGAAAAAGAAGCAAATCTGGTAAAATCGTCCGGCAGTCCTACGGAATTTTCTGTAATCCCCAGGACCGCATTCTCCCCTCCCGGGAAATTTCCTGCTTCTTTCTCTGTCAGCGCGTCATAGATCGCAGTTGAAAGCATTTTCATAGCCGACGTGACTACAGTTTCGGATTCTCCTGACTGATCTACATCCACACCGATGACTTGGGCCTCCCCGTCTGCCGCCTCCGCAGCGGCCGTAATACTATAGACAATATTTCCTCCGCAGGCAAAAATCGTTGTCACACCGTCTCTGTACCAGGACGCCGCCTTCGTCTGGTTTTCCGGCGATGAGTCAAAGTTGCCTGTGTAGCCGAACTTCATGCTGATATCCCCACTGCTCAATCCCTGCTTTTGCGCTGCATAGTCCGCCCCCTGTGCAAATCCATACCCGAAGCGCACTACAGCAGGCATCTTCATACCGCCCATAAAGCCAAGGTTTTTCTGTCCGTCCATTACCATGGCATATCCGGCCAGAAAACCGGCCTGCTGCTCTGCGAACAGACAGGAATACGTATTCTCAGCTGTTTTATATTCTGAATAGTCGTTGTTATGCGGTGTTCCGTCCAGAAGCACAAAGGAAACATCCGGATATTGATCCTGCGCCCGGAATATGGCCTCTTCAAATTGGTAGCCAGGACAGATCACGGATTCCGCTCCATTGTCCACTGCCATCTGAATTGCGTTCAGATAGCCGTCAATGGATTCGTCTGTTGCCCGGTAATATTGATATGTTTTTTCATTCTCATCACCAAATTTTTGTATGCCTTCCCAAGATCCCTGTGTAAAAGAACGGTCGTCTATCGAACCGTTAAAGCTGGTGATCAGGGCAATCTGATATTGGTTCTCCCCGTTCTTGTTCTCAGTTCCGGCATTTCCTTCTTCTTTTGACTCTGTTTTGCCGCCTCCGCATCCGCTGACAGCCATGACCGCTACCATGATCAACGCAAGTATACTTCTTTTTTTCATCGCTATTTCTCCTCCTCGTCTCCTCGGTGCATCCTGCATCCGTGATTTTTATGCTATTCTACGTAAGCTTTTACCGCGCAGGATGCACCTATTCTGTCCACCCCGGCTTTATAAAACGTCTCAAAATCCTCCCTGCTCCTGATTCCTCCGGCTGCCTTTATCCGGACATTTTTTCCGATATGCTGCTTAAATAGTTCAATGTCCGCTGCAGCGGCGCCCCCTGTCCCAAATCCTGTGGATGTCTTGATATAGTCTCCTCCGGCATCCGTAATACATTGGCAGAGCCGGATCTTCTCATCCTCATCGAGATAGCATGTCTCTATGATAACCTTTAGAATTTTACTTCCGACCGCCTGCTTGATCTCTCTGATCTCTTCTGTGATGCGGTCAAACTCCCCGTTCTTCACATCCCCCAGGTTGATGACCATATCCACCTCGGATGCGCCGTTCTTTACGGCGTTTTCAGCTTCAAAAACTTTACTTTCTTTTGTACTGTAACCAAGCGGAAAACCGATCACCGTACAGATTGCCAGCTCATTTCCAAATGCTTCATATGCCCGTCTTACGTAAGACGGCGGGATACAGACCGATGCCATCCGGTATCTGACTGCCTCTTCGCAGAGCCTTGCAATATCCTCCCATGTAGTCACGGCCGAGAGCGCCGTATGGTCAACCAGTCTCAAAATCTTACTTTGTTCCATTGTAGTGCCTCCCATAGTTTTTCTTTTAGTCAGATGGTTTCCAGCGCGATTTTCATCATATTATGAAAACCGTTCTGACGTCCTTCCGGCGGCACTTCTTCTTTTGAGAACGCCGTATCTGATATCGTCAGGATCGTTGCCGCCCGTTTTCCGGTGACCGCCGCATTATGGAACAGCGCAAAGCTCTCCATCTCCCCGCAGGCTACAGGATATTTTTGAAACAATGTGTCATTCGCCCCGCATCCCGGCTGATAGTAAAAAACGTCGCTGGAATGTATCACTCCTTCATAAGCCTGAATGCCAAGCTTTTTGGCGCTTTGCTTCAATCCCTGCACCAATCCTGTATCCGGCACAATGAAATCCCCTTCAAATCCCCCCTGATTGAAAGCGAATGAGCTCTCCGAACAGGCGCCGCTTCCGATCACAACATCAAAAAGCCCGATCTCCCTGGAATAGCTGATCGCGGATCCAACCCGGATAATGGCGTCCACATCATAAAACTGAAACAGTTCATAGGAATAGATCCCGATACTCGGCATTCCCATTCCGCTTCCCATAACGGTTACGTCTTTCCCTTTGTACTTTCCGGTATAGGCCAGCATATTCCGAACCTGATTGACCTGTTCCACCTCCTCCAGATATTCTTCTGCGATGAACTTTGCGCGGAGCGGGTCCCCCGGCATAAGCACCTTCTTTGCAATCTGCTCCTTTGACGCTGTATTATGTGGTGTAGGCATCGCTTTTCTCCTCCTTCCTTTTTATCCTTTAATTGTTATGACTTACAGTCCTATGACTTTGAATCTTCACATTTAATTCTTCCAGATTTTCAACAATGGCATCCGCCGAATAGCGGATCATGATATTCAGCCAGTCTCTGCGGTCTCCCGCTTCTGTCCTCTGCAGATTGCTGGTATATACGATGGGCGGTCTGCCGATGCCAAATGCGATCCCATGCATCAAAGCAGAATCTACATTCGGCTCAAAGCAGTCGTCAAAAAATATTGCATGTCCGCTTTCCCTTAACCGATCGATATCCGCCGTGATATCACCCTGGTTATCCCCCGTAATATACGTTTTTCCGGCTTTTTCTATCATAGAAATGATTTCTTTTAAAATGATCCGCCCGGATTCCGTATATTGAAAATTAGGATCCAGATAATAGTCATACTTCACATCCAGCGCATTCAGAGCATCTTTTAAAACCGTCTTTTCACCAAAGGATCGTTTTAGATTTTTTCTCAATTCCTGCATTGCCTGTTCCTTCAAATCCTCCTGCTGCAGCCTGTAATCTGCGATGGATGCATTTCCCTCTGGGATATAAACCAGTGTTGCCAAATGCTCCAAAAGCTTGCTGGCAACATAGAATCTGTCAGAACCGCCCACTGACCACTTGTGAAAATCCGTAGAAATCAGGTGGATCGGATATCCCCACGCATAGCCGCAGCCAACCTCAAACGCACAGCCCGAATCGTAGTGCACGCCGTCAAAGTATCCGACCACTCCTGTGCAGGAACGCAATGCCTGTATGTCCAGCCGGAAGATCTCCTGCCCCTCGTCCTCAACATGTTCTTCCAGTTCTCCGTTAGAATCGCGGTATGGCAGAAAACAAGGTCCCAAATCCGCAAAATCATTCTGCCGGATCCAATCATCGATTCTTTCGCACAGTTCCAATGATGCCAGTCTGTCATTTACATTGTATAACTTTGTCTCCAAATACAGCCTTTTCGACACAGCCTGTCCCTCCTCGCCATTCAAAATCCTCTTTGTTCTCCTCACTTCAATTCTATAGAATCTCTCTTCCAAAATAACATTTTATGTGTCAAATGTTATAACAAACAATAACATATTAGATATTTTTTGTCAATATATTTCAAATAAAACTCATTTTTTCTATAATTCAATAGCATTTTCGACAATTTATTTGATATTTACACTGGTATTTTGTTATATTATATGTTATAAATGGATATGAAACAGAATCCCCTTGTTTTGAACAATTTTATGAATAAGTGAATTTTTTTAATCAGAGAACAAAGAGTTTCGCTTGCGAAACTCGCGCCTGCGGCGGTCGCAGTGCGACATCTACCTCATACGCCGCAGTGCGCATCCCCCGGAGGGTTTTTGTTCTATAGGAAAATTCGGAGAAGTTTCCTATAGAATAAAAAAAGTTACTGCTCACAGTAACAAAAGAAGATCATGAAAGGAATGACAAACTTAAATGAATAAAAAAGAAAGGCGTCAGGCTGAATTGGTCAAAATCATTGAAACGCATGGGATGCTTTCCATGAAAGATATGGCTTCTTTGCTTCAGGTCTCTCCAATGACCGTTTATCGGGATTTAAATGAATTAAAATACAAGCCTGACATGACTTCACCGGACAGCCCTGGAGAAGATGATAAGACCAGTTCCTCCTACAATCTGATCCAGGCGATCCAGGAATCCAATGAACAAAAAGAAAGAATCGGCAAGTTTGCTGCCGGCCTGCTCCATGAGAATGATATCATCATACTGGATACCGGAAGCACTGTAGATCGCATGCTTCCTTATATTCCTGAGAATAAAAATATCAGCATCGTATGTTTTAATGCAAATGTGCTTGCAGAGCTCCGCCATAAACAGGGCATCCATATCTTCTTTGCCGGCGGAATCTATCATCCTGAAACTGAATTGTGCGAGAGCCCGGAGGGGATCATGTTCCTGAAACGCCTCCGTGCGAATAAGCTTTTCCTGTCTGCCGCCGGAGTACATGAACAGTTAGGGATCACCTGCGCAAAGGAATATGAGACTGCCACCAAAAAAGCGATCATAGAATCAGCCTCCATGCGGATTCTTCTGGCCGACTCGGGAAAATTCGGACGCGTATGTTCTTCATACTTTTGCGATCTGGATATTGTTCACCGCGTTGTGACCGACAATAAGATATCGGATCCGTGGAAGCAGCTTTTAGAGGAGGACGGAATCCAGCTGGATATTGTATAAAAGAAGGCCGACGATACGGCATTTCCTAATCCGTTCTTCCATTTTGCTTCCTGTACGCACCGGAAGACATATTTGTTTTTTTTATTCTCGAAATAGGATATTTCATATCTTTTGTAATTCTCTTACTTAAGTGCGGCGGATATTTGGAAGATATGCAGATTCGGAAGGCTGAGTCAAAGAATATTCCCTGGGTTTGAAAATAAGTTTTGAAAATGCCCCTTGGGGTATACCTTGCGAAGCGGCCGAATGGCCATAATGGGATGCCCTTGGGGTATACCTTGTGAAACGGCCGAATGGCCATAATGGGATGCCCTCGGGGTATGCCTTCCGAAAAATCGATATTAATTTATCCGAAGATACCAAACAGCCCTTTTTTCTTGGACTTTGCAGACTTTTTAGTTGTCGAACGGTCGTCGTATCTGCTTCTGGACTGGGTACGGTGGTATTTCACCGCCTTTTGCAGCTGATAAGCCGCCTCTTTGTTCACACACAAACTGAGCGGTACATCAATGTCCCGGAATCTGTCCCGAAGTCTGTCGAACTCGCGGTCGCTGATATCTTTGGAGCCTTCGAGAGTGCGTCCTTCAAACATATTGTCCAGGATACCTCTGATCTTGATAAACTTTGCCGGATTTTCTGAAAGCATTTTCCCTACCTGTTCGTTCATCTCTTTCTGGTCCATAGTTACTCCTTTCTTAAACGGTCCAATGGGTGAAAAGACTACTGTCTAAGTAGTGTAATATAGAATCCGGAATATTGCAAGAGTAAATCAATGGCTGCGATTCCAAATTTCGTTACTGTGTTACAGTTCACGGCCCAACCGGCCGCGAACTGTAACGCATCCAGCCCATTGAAAAGTCGCCTGACGGCGGTCCTAAGCGCCAGCGACGCTTGTTTAG